>Ga0315901_10008735_pt1 | contig 11736 bp, 7 predicted proteins | sample LakEriMetagenome_10_FD_203761 | JGI IMG/M metagenome (GOLD analysis project Ga0315901, IMG submission 203761) | Freshwater fungal communities from buoy surface, Lake Erie, Ohio, United States - Buoy 2 MA116 | ecosystem: Environmental > Aquatic > Freshwater > Lake | place: USA: Lake Erie, Ohio...
AGAATATTGGAACTGCGATCCGGCAACGGGTCGCAGTTTTTTTGTGGCTTTACGTATTGCTTTACAGGATTAAGGCAACGTTTTCGTTTCAATCGTTTTCTATATCCCTTCGAGCTAAAGAATGAATTGAATACCTCGTAAATCCGAATCGCGCATTTAGAAAAACGTCAGTAGGGTCAAAAGTACACCAACCACAGCTATCAGGATGGGAATTTCGAGAACGAGAGCTCATATTGACTCCGACGTCGGAAATACATGATATGACACCAAATTTGAGAAGAATTGTGTGTTGGCGAAACGAGGCGAGGGGTTGGGATGGAGTTAGGGCGGGAATTGGCAGGTGATTTCGCCGTTGGGTAAACGGGAATCCCAGATTAGTCGGAAGCCTCCACTATGTACGGCAGGTTCCATGCCTTACTGACGAACAAACCGAACATGTGTTCAACTTTCTGATTTCCGCTGTAGCGGCGATTGGTGAGGTAACAGAATTCTCCCAAGTAATTCCGCAAGTAGCGTGAACTCACATAATGGTGGATGCCTTCCAGGTTCCGCCTGGCATTGACTCTCATGATTTCCGTGTACCGCAACCTGCCCATGTATGGGTCATCCTCGAACCAGGGGCGCGGACGCTTGTCTAGGCTGCGGAGGCGGATATTCATTCCGACCGGAAGCTCGTCAGGTGTCAGTGGCGTGGTTTTGCGCGGAACCGGATGGTGGTGGTTGTAAGGAAGGTCTTTCAATGATACCGGCTGCATGGAAATCAGGCGCAAACGCCCGCCCTGCGCGTGGATGAACCACGGATGGCTATTTGGCAATTGCAAATTCAGTCCCTTTATCTCAACAGGCATCATTTCCAAACCCTGTCCATCTTCTGATTGCACCTTCAAGCCTTGCTTCGCAGCTGCTTTGGTGGTTTCAGCTTCCGGGTCTGACTTTTCAGGAACAGCCGGAAAGTTGGCCACACCTGCAGTAAGATGGTCCAGCATCGCGTACCAATCCACCAAATCGGCCATCATCACCTTCATTTTCTGCATCATCAGCCAGATCGGGCGATAGTTCCGGTGTCCCAGATGGCGCTGGACCTGCAAAGCAGAAATTGATTTCTTTTGGAAAGCAACTACACCAATCGCGTAAACCCAGTAACGGAAAGGGAGTTTTGAGTACTCCAGCAAGGTTCCACTGCGCAAAGTCATTTCAGACTTGCATTGTCTACAGCGGTATTTCAGCTTTGAAGGGAGCCACAGGTGTTCATTGTTGCCGCAGCGGTTACAGAATACACCGTGCTTATCCCGCAAATTCTTCCACAAAAGGATACAGCGCTCTTCGGTGTTGTAAGTTTGGATAAAAGTAACAAAGTCCATAATTAAAAATGATTAGAATACAGGCGCAATATAGGGGTCGAAACACACACCGCAAAGGCCGAGAGTCGGCTTGCGCCTAATCTGGACCGAAATTACACGCTTATAAACGTTTGACAATAGTCATATAAACACCACACAACACCCTCACCCCCTACTCCTTACTCGCCTCCAGCCCTCTTCATCCTACACCCCGCATCTGAATTCCGCTATGGAGTCAATCTCCCATCCCGACAACCTTCTGAACAGACACTACCCAAACGAAACACAACAGATCTCTATGAGAAAACCCAATAACCATCTTTCAATTCCGGCTCTCTCTTCATTCCGAGCCCGAGTAAATTTTCTAATGCATGATTTGGGATAAACAAGATTTTTCCGAATTTGAATCCACTCCCTTTGCTAGCGGATGCTATACCATTCTGCTATATTTGATTTGAGCTTCATCTGACAAGCCCAACAAAATCAGCCCGCCCATGCCACTCCACGACAAATTCAAACCGAACGACCAGCCCAAGCGTATCCTCAGCCTGGATGGCGGCGGTATCAAAGGAACCCTCACGCTCGGCATACTGGAAGAGATAGAAAAACAGGTAAAAGCGGAATACGGCGACCGCTATAATAGCTTGGGGGAATACTACGATCTGATCGCCGGCACCAGCACGGGTGCCATCATCGCCTGCGGACTCGCCATCGGCAAGTCTGTCAAAGAATTAACCGATCTGTACCTGAACCTCGGTGGTGAAATTTTCGGCAAAGGCCGCACCTGGAAAATGTTGCCCCGCGATTGGAAAAAAGTACGTGCCTTGCTGCGCGAAAGTTATTCCTCCGCCAACCTGGAGAATTACCTCCGTCGCGAGTTCGGGGAAATTGCCATCGGCGACTCAGACCGGATTCTCTGCGGCCTTGCCATCAACGCCAAGCGCGCCGATACGTACAGCCTGTGGACGGTGGCCAACCATCCGGATGGGAAATACTATATGGCCAACGCCCACCTCAAACTTTGGGAATTGTGCCGCGCTTCCGCCGCTGCGCCCTACTACTTCAAGCCCAAAGTATTGTCATTGAAAACACGGCGGGGCGACACCTTCGACGCAGCCTTTATCGATGGCGGTGTAAGCCTGGCCAACAATCCGGCCTGGGTGGCATTTCTCACCGCCACGGTCGGATCGTTCGGATTCAGATGGCCCACCGGTGCGGAACAACTGCAAATCACCTCACTCGGAACCGGCAAAGGCGTGATCAGGGAAACGCCAGAAGCCCTGAAGAATCTCCCGGCCATCGGTTGGGCTTCCAAAATCCCCGAACTCTTCATGACCGACGCCCTGGAACTCAATCAGGTATTGCTGGAAGGCCTCGGCAAGAATGTCGGCAATTCCTACTACGTAGACAGCCAGTTCAGCGATCCTGCTTTCCCTCCGCCGTTCCACGCCCTGCCGCAGTTCTTCAGTTATGAAAGGCACAATGTGGACATCGCACGCGACAGCCTCAACAACCTCGGCATGTCGTTCGACGAAACGAAAATCAATTCACTTACCGAAATGGACCATTTCGAGAACATGGAAGACCTGCTTGAAATCGGCCGGAAATATGCGCAGCAAGCCCGGTTCAACTTGATTTAGAAACTACCAGAAGCGCAAAACTCCTCCAACCAATCCCCCACAAAATCACCCCAATGAAACTCTTCATTTCCCATTCCTGGGCCAACAAAACCCAGGCCCAGCAGGTGGTTGACGAATTGCGCGTATTCGGCGCGGCGCCTTGGGTAGACACCCGTGACCTCATGCCCGGGCAGCCGATACAGGCAGTGATAGACAAAGCCATACCGGAGAACGATGTGGTCTTGTTGCTCTGGAGCCGCGATGCTGCCGCATCAGACGGCGTGGAAGCCGAACTCAAAACGGCTACCCGCCTCGGCAAGATGGTAATCCCATTGAAGCTGGACAATACGCCTGTGGCTTCCGATCGTTTCCAGGCACTCAAAGGCATCAAGAGTATTTCGTTTCACGACTTCGAAGCCGGTTTGGGCCGCCTGAAGATGGTATTGTTGTATTACATGGGAACCCGCTTCGAAATGCACCTGGAGGAAGGGTTTCAGCACATGAACGAATTCATGTCTGCCCTCGAAGCCAGCGATTTTCTGATCCGCAAGCAAAACATCAAAGAAACAGGCAGTGAAGCGGATAAAGACTATTGGGTGAACAAGATCAGGGAAGTGCATGCGCAGTCGTACGAGCGTTTGATGGAATTGCAGCGCATCGGCAATGAAGTACAGGATTTCCTGAACCGGAAGATGGCCGAATTGCAGGAGAACCTGAACAACCGGGAGCGTTGTCTGGAGATTTTGGCCGAGCTCAAGGCGCACCGCTACGCAGGCCGGGCGGGCATGCCGCAGATCATTGCCCATGTGGAGCGCATTTGTGCCAGCTTCGCGAAAGACGAACCCGACCGCCGCATCGCGCAATACCGCCGGGAACTGGAGACGCAATGCGAGGAGAGTATCCAATTCATGAAGAAAACCGTCGGCTGGCTCACGGGCAGCTTGTTCGACCAGACCTATGAAAACCTCCGATATTTCTATCTCCGCTCGGCCGACCACCTTGAAATGCTGAACCATCCGGATGCGCGGCAGATCCATCCAATGGTAGACCGCATGGCCGACGATTTGCTGCGCTACATACAGACACCCGGAGGCATCATTCACAACCAAATGGGCGGCATCCTGGGCTATACAGACGATGCCAGTTTGATCCATACCTTGTTGCTGGCCCTCGGGCAGGAGGGTATCGTAGACATTGCATCGGTTCAATCGGATTGGCAGCGCATCGATGCCGGTGCGGAAGCTGCCTGGTCGATGCTCGATGCCTCCCTGAAAACGCGGATGGAGCAGGAGATTGCCGCTTATTACGGCGGATTGGTGCAGGAATTCTTCCCCGACCGCGCCCTCGAACAACAACGTGCCGAACTGGAGCGTTCGCGCAACGACCTCTGGAAAGCCAAGCTGGAAGGCTTGAAGGGCGATTTGTATTACGGGAACACCTCCTGGTGAGCCAAACAGCTGCACTTGCGCAGTCTCAGTCAGGACAGTATCGAAGTCCTGAGTCAAACTGCGCAATTGTTATCCCTGAAAGCACTACAGTCTCAAATCTGACTTTACCGAATACCGAAAGAAACCACAATCGACCACAGCATAGTCTTTTTCATAACCCGCATGCAGTGGGATGAAGATCTACTTATTCAAGTCAATAATTCTCTTCAGTTCTTCCGGTATATCCATTGTCCGTAGCGGAGACACATTGGAACCACCGGTGTTTCCAAGCGGAATTTCTCCAACAAAAGATTTAACACCCCCCACAAGTAAACGCGGAATTTGTCCGACAATTTCTCTTCTGTTTTTTTATTCTGACACCAAACTGCAACATCTTCCAATGTACCAACGTGTGCTGGCAGGGATAGGGTTGGCCAAGAATATGTGCACGTTCAAGATGATACCAACTCGACTCGTAATCTTTTGACAACAAGCAACTGGCCGCATTTTTCAATTCATGTTGAAAATAGGGCTTTAACCCGTCGGGCATTGCAGTGCGCAGCTTCATTCCATCTCAATTATGAAGAAAATGGGTCATACTATGCAAGTATAACCCTTTATTTTTCTCCCCTTATTGACAAACGTTGCAGCTATTATTCATTAATTCAGTATGTAACTATTAGGAAATTCAAGGGTTGAACTTCGTATCTGATTGCAGGAAGTTGTCATCAATACTTAGGTTTACTAATTTTGTGAAAATGAAAAAAGCTATTATCATAGGAGCAACAAGTGGAATCGGCAAATCATTGGCCGAGTTGCTTTTGCGAGAAGGGTATGAAGTGGGAGTAACCGGTAGACGTGAGGAGTTATTTCAATCTATAAAGACTAAAGAGACCGGTCGAATTGTCTTTAAGAAAATGGATGTTCAGGATTTACCAACTTTAGAGCTAATCTGTAATGAATTGGTCCGGCAGATGGGCGGTTTGGATTTATTGATTATTTCAGCAGGAATCGGCGAGGAGAATGAAAAATTAACTTTTGATATTGAGAATAATGTCATTAAAACAAATATTCAGGGATTTACGTGTATTGCAGATTGGGGCCTGAGATATTTCAAACAGCAAGAATATGGTCATCTTGTTAACATTAGTTCTATTGCTGGAATTAGGGGAAATGGAATTGCCCCATCATACAATGCTACAAAAGCGTATCAAATAAATTATCTCGAGGGATTGAGAATAAATGTAAAGGGCTATGGTTCCAGCATAACAATCACGGATGTTCGTCCTGGATTTGTTGATACTGCAATGGCAAAAGGTGAAGGTCTTTTTTGGGTATCCTCCGTTCAAAAAGCGGCTGAACAAATATTTGAAGCGATAACGCAAAAAAAACAAGTAGCCTATATAACGAAAAGATGGAGATTGATTGCACTCTTCTTAAGAATAATTCCCTTTTCTATTCTTAAGAAGGTTTAAATAAAAAAAGGATTATACTGTAAAAGTATAACCCTCTTTCTTTAGACCTGCTCCCCGAGTTGGGCTCGAACCAACGACCTAGCGGTTAACAGCCGCTCGCTCTAACCAGCTGAGCTATCGAGGAGTGTATTCCTTACCGGAACGGGCTGCAAAAATAAAAAGAATCTCAGCTTTGCAAAAAAAAATTTCAAAGCCGTCGAAAAAGTCTCGAAATGCCCCGCGAAAGGCCGCGCTTTCTGGCTTTTTTCCCGGATTTTTGCCATGAATATGTCTCTACTCGTTGTTGGCAGCATGGCGTTCGACGCCATCGAAACGCCCTTTGGCAGCACAGATAAGATCATCGGAGGCGCGGCTTCCTATATCTGCCTCTCCTCTTCCGTTCTTCATTCCGACATCAACCTGGTGGCGGTGGTTGGCGGCGATTTCCCCACCGAATTCGTTGACACCCTGCGGCAGCGCGGGGTCCGCACCGAAGGCCTGCAGGTAATGCAAGACCGCAAATCGTTCTTCTGGAAAGGCCGCTATCACCTTGATATGAATACCCGCGACACCCTGGCCACCGAACTGAATGTGCTCGGCGATTTCGACCCGATCATTCCGGACAGTTACCAGGATAGCCGCTATGTGATGCTCGGCAACCTGAGCCCCAAGGTACAAAGCACCGTCATCGAACGCCTGAAAAACAAGCCCGAACTGGTGGTGATGGATACCATGAACTTCTGGATGGAAACGGCGATGGACGACCTGCGCCATACCCTTACCCTGGCCGATGTGCTCACCATCAACGACGAAGAAGCCAGGCAGCTCTCGGGTGAATATTCACTCGTCAAAGCTGCCCGTAAGATCCGCGCCATGGGTCCCAAAACCCTTGTAATCAAGAAAGGAGAACACGGCGCCCTGCTCTTCCACGAAGACGAGATCTTCTTCTGCCCCGCTCTACCCCTCGAAGACGTATTCGACCCTACCGGCGCGGGAGACACCTTCGCCGGCGGCTTCATCGGTTACCTCGCCTCCCAGGGCCGCAAAGACTTCGACGCCTTCCGCCAGGCCATCGTGCATGGCAGCGCCCTGGCCAGCTTCTGCGTAGAGAAATTCGGCACCGAACGCATCGCCGAAATCAGCGCCGAAGACCTGCAGCAGCGCATCCGCCTCTTCCAACAACTGTCCAGCTTCTGATATCCCGCCATGCGCATTTCTGCCACCTTCCTGATCCTGCTTTTTCTTCCCGGCTGTTTTCTCTTCCGCAAGTCCGACCCCATTGAATGGGAATTCCCCGCAACAGAAGAGGAAGAAGCCGCCCCACTCCCGCCCTATCGCCCGGCCGCGCCGCTGCATTGGAAGCTGGTGCATACCCGCCTCAACCTGAAGCTCGATATCCCCGGACAGGCCCTCGAAGGCAGTGCCGAACTCGAACTCACACCCCAGGCCCGTATGCAAGACAGCCTCGTGCTCGATGCCAAGCGCATGAAGGTGAGTGAAGTGCAATGGAAAAGCGCAGGCAGCGAATGGACAAATGCGCAACAATGGCAGCAGAACAGCGATACCACTGAACTCATCATCCGCATCGGCAAACAACAACGCGTTGGCGATACCCCGAGCTTCCGCATCCGCTACCGCACCCTTCCCAAGGTGGATCAGGAAACCGGTCTGGCCATCACACAAAACAAAGGCATCTATTTCATCGATCCGCTCAACACAGATCCCGATGTACCTTTCCAGCTCTGGACGCAGGGCGAGACCGAAAGCAGCAGCCAGTGGTTTCCCACCCTCGACAAACCCAACCAGAAAACCACCCAGGAGATTTCCATCACCGTTCCCGACAGCCTGATCACGCTTTCGAACGGCGACCTGAGCTATAGCACACGCCAGCCCGCCAATGGCACCCGCACCGATGTCTGGGTGCAGGAAAAGCCCCATGCGCCTTACCTGGCCATGCTCGCCGCCGGTAACTGGACCCGCATCGACGACTACCGCGAAGGCGAACTGCCGGTGCAGTATTACGTGGAAAAGGAATACGCGCCTTATGCAAAACTGGTCTTCGGCCAGACGCCGGAGATGATCCGCTTCTTCAACCGCATCACCGGGGTGGAATATCCGTGGGACAAATACGCACAGATTGTGGTGCGCGACTTCGTGAGCGGCGCCATGGAAAACACCGGTGCCGTGATACACAATACCGTCATGCACCACAACACCCGCGAGCATGCCGACAACACCCAGGAAGATTATGTCTCACATGAGCTCTTCCACCATTGGTTTGGCAATTATGTAACCTGCGAAAGCTGGAGCAATCTCACACTCAACGAAGGCTTTGCCACTTACGGGGAATACCTCTGGCGTGAACACCGCTACGGACTTGACAATGCAGAGGAACACCGCATAGAAGACCTCAACAATTATATTGGGAGCACATTCCTGGGTATCCTTCGCCGGCCGGTCGTCGACTACCATTACCAGGAAGCTGATAACATGTTCGACGCGCACAGTTACCAGAAAGGCTCGCTGATCCTGCATGCCTTGCGCCGTTATTTGGGAGACGAAGTGTTCTTCCGCAGCATGCGCCAATACCTGAAGGAACACGCGTACGGCACAGCCGAAGTACACGACCTGCGCAGGGTGTACGAAGCAGTTTCGGGTGAAGACCTGAACTGGTTTTTCGACCAATGGTTTTTACAAGCCGGGCATCCGGACCTGCATTACCGCGCCGAATGGATGCCGGTGGAAGGCGAGCGCGGCCTGCAAATAAATTTCGATGTTACATGGGAAGGCAAACCGGGCCAGGAAGAAAACCACTACCGCTTGCCGATGGAACTTGTTACCTCAGTAAACGGCAATATCCAGCGCCGCCTGCACTGGCTGACGGAAGATGTGACTACGCATAGCCTGGTTTGGCAAATGGAATTACGCCCGGACTGGATTGAAGTGGACGGGCAAGGTACCTTTATCGGACAGATTGTAAGCGAAGGAAACGGAGCAGAGAGCGAAGGGAAATCGATCCTTCGCAAGGTGCAGCAAGCGCCTTTGACAGTTTGGAAGGTGAACGCGCTCGACGAACTCTTTCACCGTTTTGGAAATATCGAAGACAGCATGCTGGTGGCCGATATCCTGACGACGGCGATGAAAGACAAAAGCCCCTGGGTGCGCAAGGAAGCGCTGCACCTCGTCTTTTCCCGCTATTTACTGAGTGCAGGACAAAAGCAGCGCATGCGTACCAGCGTAGAAAAACTCGCTTTTTCAGACCCCGACGTGCAGGTGCGTGAGAAAGCCGTGCTCTGGCTGAGCAGCCTGGAGGATCCGGCGCTGGATGTACAATTCGCTGCGCTGACCCTGGATTCGAGCATTATGGTAGCCGAAGCTGCCATACGGGCCATCAACGACAATGCAATGGCATTTACCCGTGCGGCGGTAGGCGTTGGCGACCCCGAGCCGGCCATTGCCAATGCCTGGCTCACGCAATTATTCGACCGGCACGATGAGCAAGACCTGCCCGCTGCGCTGCGCCCTTACCTGAACAATCAGGCTATCGGCCGCTCCGAGCGCATCCAAAAAAGTTGCAGCTGGCTGTCGGAACTCAAGCCGGCCTATGCCCTGCGTTGGCTGAACATACTCGAACCCTGGCTGTCCGGTGCAGCCTTGCGCGATTACCACAAGGTGATTGCCAGTGCACTGAACGAAACAGCAACCAACCTGCGCGACCTGGCCGAGTACATGGAAGAAGACGACATGAGCGCCGAAGAGAAAGCCGACTTTACCAAACTCCGCGCCGAAGTGGATCGTCTGGTGGCTCAGTACAGCGCCGGTCACTGAGTAGCCGCCTGGAACCGCAAGTTTTGTCAAACTGATTTTTTTAGGCGGCGTATCGAAGTGGAGGCGCATGTCTGAATTCTCACGGCTCAATGACCGGGCTCCGTAGCGCCGGTCACTGAGTAGCCGCCTGGAGCCGGAATGTTTCTCCAACGCCGAAATACACAGGCGGCGTATCGCCGTGCCCCTATCGCTGGTAGGGGAAGTAGAGGCGCATGTCTGAATTCTCACGGCTCATTGACCGGGCTCCGCAGCGCCGGTCACTGAGTAGCCGCATGGAGCCGGAATGTTTCTCCAACGCCGAAATACACAGGCGGCGTATCGCCGTGCCCCTATCGCTGCTGGTAGGGGAAGTGGAGGCGCAATTGTGAATTTCCGGCGTTTCCCCAACGCTTCGCTACAGTCGGGGCGCTCCACTTCGTTTCGCGCGCTCAACGACCGGGTCGCACAAAACAAAACCCCGCCTTTGTTGTTCTTCCTTGCGTGAAGTGCATACGTATCGCGCTTGACTGGACTCCCAATTCCCTCCATGTCGGCTTGTTGCTGGCCCGTTATTCGGGTGCTTACCGCAAGGCCGGGCTCGATGTCATACTCGAATCGCCCGAAGACGACCAGTACCTGAATACGCCCATGAAGAAGCTGGTGACAGGCCAGATCCATGTCGCCATTGCCCCGACGGACAGCGTCATCAGTTACCGGACCTTACACAAAGAATATCCGGTTGTGGCCATCGCTGCCATCCAGCAGCACCACAACAGTGCCATCGCCACCCTGGCAGATTCGGGCATCGATAAGCCGGCAGACCTGGATGGGAAAGTATATGGTTCCTACGGCGCCCGCTTTGAAGACGCCATCGTGCGCCAGATGGTACGCCACAACGGTGGCAACGGCATGCTCCGCATTGTCCGCCCGCCCAAACTGAGCATGTGGGATGCATTGCTGGCAGGCGAAATCGACGCCACTTGGATATTTCTTCCCTGGGAAGGCGCCCTCGCCCAGGCCAGCGGTCAGAAGCTCAACCTTTTCAAACCTGAAGATTACGGCGTACCCTATGCCACTTCGCCCCTGATGATCACCACCGAGCGCCTGCTGGAACGCTATCCGAAAGAATTCCGCCTGTTCATGAAGATTACCAGAGCACATTACGAATGGGCAGCGAAAAACCCGAAGGAAGCCGCACAATTCCTGGCCAAGGCACAAATTCATCCAACCTTAAACCAGGTTGAAACCTTGTCACGAACTTTGGAAATGCTGGCACCGGCCCTCGTTGATGGTCAAGGCGTATGGGGCGGAATCAGCCTGGAACAATCACAGGCCTTCTGCAATTGGCTGGAAAACCATGACCTCATCTGCGATCCGGAAACCGAAATGCCGGTGCAGGTATCGCACCGTTGCGGCCAATGGTTCAGCAACGCCTGGCTGAACGGCTGACTGATCCCTGGTTTATTTTCGTTTTGATGCAGGATGAAACTGCATCAGCGTACTGCGCAGGTAGTCGGTATCCAGATGCGCGTAAATCTCTGTGGTTGTGATGCTCTCATGCCCGAGCAATTCCTGCACGGCCCGCAGATCGGCACCGGCTTCCACCAGGGCCGTGGCGAAGGAATGGCGGAAGGTGTGCGGACTCACATTCTTCCGGATTCCGGCGCGGGCCACCAGATCTTTGATCATGTTGAACACGCTCACCCGCGAAAGCCCGCCGCCGAAGCGGTTCAGGAATACGAGGTCTTTGGCTTTGGACTGCACCGGCTCCAGGGAGCGCACATCGCGGATATAGAGCAACAATTGCCGCAGGGCCGGCTTGCCGATGGGCACCAGGCGCTGTTTGTTGCCTTTGCCCGTAACGAGCAGCAGCGATTCGTCGGCCTGGATATCCTGCAACTTCAGCCCGAGCAGCTCTGAAATGCGCAGTCCGCAAGAATAGAGCGTTTCGATGATGGCCAGGTCGCGGAGGGCCCGCGGCGCGCTCAGGTCGATCTGCGCAATGAGGGTTTCGATCTCATCGGGAGTCAGGTAAACCGGCATCTTGCGCGGATTGCGCGGCAGGCGGATATGCTGCATCGGCTGCTGG
>Ga0315901_10008740_pt1 | contig 11733 bp, 18 predicted proteins | sample LakEriMetagenome_10_FD_203761 | JGI IMG/M metagenome (GOLD analysis project Ga0315901, IMG submission 203761) | Freshwater fungal communities from buoy surface, Lake Erie, Ohio, United States - Buoy 2 MA116 | ecosystem: Environmental > Aquatic > Freshwater > Lake | place: USA: Lake Erie, Ohio...
ATGGCTCCAAAGCCCGCTCGATCACTCTGGCATTGCTGCAATCCTGTAGCCCGGAGTCACGATGGTGGGTGTAGTAGATCGCCCACTGGTGGCTGTCAGGGATTTCATCCGCACGGTCCCAGACGAAACACTTGAATGACATCCAGTTTCCGGCGGCGTGGGCGGCGGCTGTCTCGACCGTAGACGCTATGCAGTTCATGAATGATCTCGGGGGGTAGAAGGAACTAGGGGGACACGGCTCATCACCATGTCCCCCTAGTTGGTATCACTCGTCATCGTGCCAGCAGGGGTCATACGATTCATCAACGCCCCAGCCAGCACTCGTGAAGCCACTCTCGTGGTCGCCGTCCATCGGATCGTCTTCGACGGGGTCGTAGTTGTCTTCGTCAGGGTCGTAGTTGTCCTCGTCGCTTGCATCACACGACGGGTCACAACTCGGATCGTCCAGCCATGGGTAGAGTTGCTGCTCCGCCATCATGTCGTGTTCGTCCATCGCCATCGGCTGCTCCTTTCAAGTGAAGGGGTGACGCACACCTAGTTGGTATTGCTGGTTGGGCGTGGGGTGGCAGGCAAACCCACCACCCCACGCCACCCACCAGCAGCAATCAAGCAACCGAGAACAGCGGGGTCTCGACAGGCGACAGTTCGCTGATCTTTACGGACAGATCCGAAACGTCCGTCCTTCCAGACCGCCGCATCTTCGGCAGTTCGGCAATCAGATCGTGCTTCACCGCCGCCACCGCTTCGGCTACCTCATCCATCTTGCTCTTGATGTTCGGAGACTCATTGGTCTTCGAAAGCATCGCTTCCTTGATGGCGTCACGAAGGATGGTCATCGCCGCATCCTGCTCAACCCCGAGCCGGTCCCAGAAAAATGCAATCACGGGAATCAATGGGATGCTGATTGTTGGCGCAATCCATTGGTCCTCGTGACGCTCCACACTGCCGACCACCCTCACCACGAACGTCTCATCGACGTTGTGACGACCGACGCCGAGTTCCAACTCGGCATCCTTGAACTTCTTCACGATCAGAGCACGCACGTTGTTGTCCATCGTTTCTCTCACTGGTGGGTTTCACTCGATCACATAACCCCGTGTTGGGGACAGTGACCTAGTTGGTATTGCTCATCTGCAAAGACAGACACTCACCGCACGAGCAAGGACGAAGAATCTTCACGCTACCGCTTCCTCTTCCACGGCTTCGGGCTTACGGCTGAATGACAGGATGAAGTCTGCCGCTTTCGATGCTTGGGCACTGATACGAAAGATGAACGAGGGATTCTCTTTCATCTGTTCGAGCCAATGCTGCAAATAGGCAGCGTGATTCGTGAGTAGATGCTCGCTCGGCAAACCTAGTTCGTTCGAGATATAGCAAGCCGCCAACTCTGCCCGCAGTTCCCCAGCGGCGTAGGTGTTCCCAGGTTTCGAGCGATCCCAGTTCAGACGCTCGCTCTTCTCGGTCCAGTGAGCCAACTCGTGAAAGAGCGTGTCAAAATAATCTGCTTCCTTGAACTGGGTCCGATTCGGCATATGGATTTCATCGAGTTCCGGGACGTAGAAAGCACGATCCCCGCCGTGAATGATCTTGGCTTCGGTAGCCTCGACCACTCTTTGAGCCTCATCGAAACGATGGTCCAGTTCTTCGTTGGAAACCGGGTCGTCGCCAACGTGAAAACGCTCGGCACCGGAACATTGCTCAGCGTTGAACACCCTGAACGCACGAAGAATCCAAAACTTTTCTTCCTGCTCTTCCCCCTTCCGGTCGATGGTCGTTTTGGTGACCGGAGTAGAGAAGGTGATCTGTGTGCCTTTCTGACCCTTCATCACCGAACATCCAATGCTCTGCCACTGGCGGAACGTCGCCCAAAAGCGACTCCGAAATCCCTGCCGATCTGCGGAGAGTTGCAGCATCAACGGATTCACGCCCCGATAAAGGCGGCGGTTGGTGGCGTTGCAGGGCGCACCAGCGTTTGCCGAGATGCTCCACGGTCGCCGCCAAGGCAACGTGCCACCCTCGATGGATGCGATGATTTGGTTGGTGATCGACTCTCTGAGTTCCTGCTGCTTGCTCATGGTTCACTCCTAGAAGGTGCTGGTGACACCTTGCTAGTTGGTATGACCAACGTGGAGTGAACTGAGGACGCTATTCAGCAGCAGCAAATCCCCTTCGAATGATCCGACTCAACACCTGTGGACGCCAAGGCTTTCCTGAGCGAGTGGCAACACCTTCGCCGTTCAGGATTTCGCAGATGGCTTGCAGGGAACGGCGACGATGCCCGTGAGGCTTCCGGTACAACTCACGAATACGTTCGAGGGCTTCACGTTCCCCGGGTCGTGACCCGAACGGCTTTCTGCCCTCACAACGCTTGCCACGACCACGAATCCGTTCACGTGCGGCCCGGAGCTTGAGCACCGTCACCCTGCGGTCGAACTCAGCAACCGCTCCGAGCACCTGACGTATCAATCGTCTGGTGGGATCGTCGGTGTCGGCGGTCAAGTCGGTGCCGCTATCGGCTGCGATCACCGTGCAGCCCACTGCCGTGAGTTGCTGGAGAATGACCTCCGACACCATCAGGTCACGGGCAAGACGGGTGGCGTTTTCTACCAGCACGACTCGGACGCCGTTGCTCTCGATCCTGTCGATCAGAGCAGCGAGTCCGGGGCGGCTATCAAGATCCTTTGCTCCTGAGACTCCAGCATCACGGAACTCTTGCACCACGACGATGCCGTGGTTCCGGGCGTACTTGCTGATGGCTGCGGTCTGCCGGTCCCATGTGTCGCCATCCACCTGCCCTAGCCCTGAGCAGCGCAGGTATCCAACGGCTTCGATAGTGGTCGTTTTGCGGGTCATGGGGCAATGGTTTCGTGTGCTGTTCGTGCCGTGTTTTCAGGGGCTTTCGAATTTCCGTATCACTTTTTCTTCGGAAATGGTTACGTCACGACTGCTTCTTGAGGACGAGGAAGACCGCCTTCACGAGCGCCGCCTCATCCAGATCCGAGCCACTATTGGGCAGCGAAGTGACGGCAACGGCGACCTGTTCCTTGGTCACAGTCAGCCCCAGGCTGGCAAGGGCAGCGAACAGATCGTCATGCTTGCCCCTGACGGAAACGGGACGCTTCTGCACCGCTTCCTGCTTCCTTTTTGCATTGAATAGGACTGGTTCGCCGTTTACCCCTGTCCGAGTGCGAACTACCTCGGAACACTGTTGCGCCAAGGTCGTGTCGAAAACGGGACGGTTTCCTGCCCGTTGGGGAGCGGGGAATACGCCCTTTTTCTGAAGTTGGTAGTACCTGGTCTTGCTGATACCCAGTTGCTCGCAGAGTTCCTGGAGCGTGATGAAGCGAGTCCTACTGGTGCCTGACACTGGAAGTTTCCTGAAGGTGAACGGGACTGAGCCGCTAGTTGGTATCAAGATGAACCAGCCTGCCTTGAATCGAGGACGAAAGTTTTTCGACTCCGACACGGAAACGATCCGTGAACGGAACAGGGTTGGCGTGGCAACGGCACTGGAATGCCGCTCATGTGCCTCGACAACGGCTCAAGTGCCACCACAGAAGAGGCACAAATAAGCCGCTAGAACTGCACGAGAACGGCACAGAAATGCCGCTATTCGTACCCTTCGCCACGGGCGAGCAGGGTGGCGTGATGCCGCCCCTCTTCGGTGAGCACTCGACGGCTCACTTCATCCTTCTCGATCAGGCCGCTACGAAGGAGAAAGTCGCCTTCAATCACATCCGCAACGGTCTTTCGTGGAAGACCCATCTTCGAGGCGATGACGTTGACCCGCAGCGGTGCAGAGGACTCCAGAAGAATCTTGAGGTACTGCTGTTCGTTCACATCAAGCCCTTTTGCATCAACCGCTTCAAGAACACAGGTCTTTCGGAAGTGGTCGAGGGTGATCGTGTTGCTGCCTTCGCTTCGTGCGGTTCGTTGGCTGGCATTCAACAGCCGCAACACAAGGCGTGGAGTGCCACGACCACGAACACCCGCTGCCTGAAACACTTCATCATCAACATTCCACCCGAGAGCGGTGGCACGTTGCTTGGCGATGAGTTCCAACTCAGTTGTGTGATAATGCGAAAAACGAAGCACCATCCTGCATCTTTGACGCATGCTGGTGTTGAGCGTGAATTCATGAGTCGTAGCAAGAAGCAAAACGTGTGGAGCGATATCGAGCGCCAGCGGAGAACGCCCACTCCGTTTCACAAACACCTTCCTGGAGTCGATAGCAAGGTACAGAGCCAACTGAACTGCATCGGAGAGACCAGCCGCCTCGTCGAGGAACAGGACTCCACCCGCAGGCTGCTCCAATAGACAAGCAGCAAGATCCTGCGGAGTACGTAGCGACTGTGCCAGCACCGTTTGAAAATGACTGGCACAAATCATCGAAGCGATGCACTTGGCAGTCTGCGATTTTCCGCAGCCACCGGGACCAACCATGAGGGTCGGACTTTCGAAAAGACGATCATCCTGTTGGCAGGCATCAACAGCGGTGATGACCTGATTCCTCACGGTCGTCTGCCCGATCATCTGGTAGATCGAGTCTGGCTCGGCAGCGGAAAGATCTTTCGGGGCTTCCATCGTTTGCTCCTGGTGGCGGGGTGTGAATAGACACACCAGGGTCATCACCAGAAGGACGAAAAAAGAATCGTCGTGTCTACATACTCGTATGGTTCCGCAGTTCACAACATGGCTGAAACAATTCATCCCGCCAGTGGTGGAGGTGTCGTCCTATTTCCCCAAAGACGGCATGAACGACATCTTCCGGGAGAAGATCAACGCTCTTCACCAACGTCAGCCAATGGACCCAAGCGAGTTGAGGCGGCTGCTGGATTTTGACTACGTGGGGTACGTGGACAAGAGCCTTCGAAGTGCAGGCTATCGAGATCCTGACCTCGATTACTTGGTCCACGACATAGTGGTGAAACTCATCACCGGAGCCTTGTTCGACAATGTTTCCGGACCGTTTCTGGCAAGGTTCTCTGTCGCAGTAAAAAACAGCATCATCACTTTGGTAGGCAAGCGACTACGGATCCGTCGTCGGTACAGCGACCATCCCCTAGAGACGGTTCCCCAGCGGTCGATGGCGATGGACACCGAACCGGATGTGATCGAGCAGTTTCGCCAATACGTGCTGCGAACTCTTGGAGCAGTGGCGCTCAGGGTTCTCGACCACCGACTTGATGGTGGCGACACGAAAGAACTCCGTGGAACCGAGGGGCTCGAGAGTCACTACAGCGTCAAAGAAACCGTGAAGTCCCTTAAACGAGCCTTGCGTAGTTTCTCAGGATCGAATCCCGGCTTCCTAGAAATGATCCACAAGGCACTTGATGGTGAACAGGAAACGATGCGACGACGGTTCCGCACCACGAGTGGATGACCTAGCGAACGGATCTTCGTATCGAGCGTTTATGACGCTCCCACCCTTCCACGATCTGGTAGACCCTGATGTAGTCCTCGGCAATTTCTCGGTTCTCAAATTCAACGACGACAACCTTGCCGTTCTTTCTGGTGACCTGAAGCGGTTCGCCGTTTTCAAAGATCTTGAATCGGTCGTTTTCGTGGACGATGGTCAGGGTGGGTCTCATGGTCGTGTCTCCGGTTGAAAGAGACACCTGTACCCGCCATCGAGGACGAGGTTGGTCCATCGGGAATGTGAGAATTGTGAGAACGCTCACAATCAGTAGCGATATTTCCCGAGCTGGAAGCGGCGGGCGTTTGGCTATTGCCGGTGATGCCGCCGGTCGCTATCCACAGCCTGCCTGGAGGTGGTAGGGCAATGACCCCCCGTCGCCCCACCCCCTGCGGCAACGCCCTCGAAGCCCGAGTCGGGGGCGTTTTTATTGCTGCATTTCGTTTCGCATCTGGCGAACGATTGCAGCCGACTTGGGATCAAAAGTTTTGAGTCCATCGTCTTCGTGGAAATCGAGGTCCGCCTTGATGCCTTCGTAGGCTTCGGCAAAATCCCGCTTCACCTGGACGAGCGCACTGGAGCACCCGCCAGAGAAAACGAGCAGCAACAGAAGGAAACCTTTGGTCATGATCGTGCCGCCAAATGACGGTGGATCAGTACCAAAAGCAGCCACCCTGTTCCAGATCACCGTGGCTTCGTGACCGCAAACTGCTCGTCTGCTGCCGTCTCCAACATGAGCAGTCTTTCGAAGACGCTCATGGCGGAGGTGTTGTCGTTGATCGCCTCGACCATCACATCACGAATCTCGGCATCCGTGAGTTCGAGACCGGTCTCACGGCGAATCGCCAGGATCAAGACTCGTTCTTCGCCACGCTTGTAGTCGCCAAGCAGCCATGCCTTGATTGCCGACATGGCATCGAGATGTTCGAGGCGGTCGTAGGGGTCTTGTTTCGTCAACATCGCTTGGTCCTCCTTGGGTGTCGGGAAGGTAGCGAATGATGATGAGCGAAATGCGACTCACAAAGAACTAAGAGTCGCCTCGGTTATGATGAGAAGCCCGTTAGGAGCAGCCCATGATCGACCGCATGAAACACCGCTTTGTCGAACACCTTGGCGAGTGGTTTCAACTGCTCTGGGAGATGGGCATCATCACGAAAAAAGAACTTGACGAGGTTCTGGATCGTGTTGCCGACGACCAGCCCGAAGATCAGCCCTGAAAGTGCTTGAGTCCTTCGACTACTTTCAGCAGCCGCTCGACGCCACCGAATCGCTCGCCCAGTTGCTTGGCTTCGAGCATTTCGTCCAGGGTGACTGCCGCATCGGATGATTTGGCTGCTGATCCCCGTTTCCGGAGCGGCGAATAGCCAGCCGCCTTGAGCGTCATCGACACCTGGGCAGGTGCCACCGTGATGCCTTCTTTGGCAAGCATCGCTTTGATGACGGTAGGACGAGGTTTCTCACCCTTGGCTTTCAAGGTTGCTGCTGCCTTACGGATGGCATCGGCTTTCGAGGGTGCCGTCTTCTTGGATTTCTTGCTCGTGTCGCTCATGGGGTCTCCTTGGGAAGGTGGATTATATCGTAATTAGAGGCGTTGTCGTGTTCACGCCATCCTTACGACTATCCAGACATGTGGAGGATGTATGGGATCAATCACGATTCAGTTCAGTGACGAAAGCGACCAGCAGTTGTTTGTGGATCTACTGGCAAAAGCCATTCGACAGGCAACCGCTGAGCCGCTTGCCCAGTTGGTATCAACGCTTCGGCGTGGTGCTGAGCCGCAGCCTTCAAAGGAGGTCGGAGAGCCTGCCGAACCAAAGCCGGACCTAATGGACGTAAACGCCGTGGCGGCTCTGATTGGTGCCTCTCCTCGAACTGTGAGGCGGCTTGCGGACTGGGGGCGAATGCCACGCCCGATTTCGCTGGGTCGGATGGTCCGATGGCAGCGGAGCGTTGTCGAGGAGTGGATCAGCGAGGGATGCCCGAAGATGGAGCGACGGGGAACGGGGCGGAGGTGAGTCGTCAAGGCACTGGTACGGGTTCACACCTGGGGCCAATTAAAGGCATAGACGCCCCGATAAAACGTCTCCTTCATCCACGCCAAATCATCGGACCAGTCCTGAATCGCCTGGTGAAAGTTGGCTTTGTGACGGTTTGATTCAATTCGGTTCATGATGTGCTTGGCGATGTGGCGTAGTCTCTCGGCAGTGCGGGGTTGCCCCCACAATTCCATATAGCCAGCCGATTCAACAAACGGCAGGGGCCCCTGAAATGCAGATTGGAGAATCTGCCGCCTGATTTCCTCCCGCCTTCCATTGGTGGTGCCAACCCGATAGCCCATCACCGCAAGCGGGCTCTGCTCCACCTGAGTGATGTCAGCCGTGCTGTCGGCCCACGTAATGGGCAACCGAGACCGCACGCCTTTGATCCAACCCGCCCACCCTTGTGAGACGTACTCAAGACCAGGGTGCCTATCACGAAACGCATACAAGTCCATGAGTCGCTGCTTAAGAGGCCACACACGAAACGGGTCCGGGTGCCCCGCCAAAATCGAGACAAACATTTCCTGGGAATAAACTTGGAGCACAGAGCCTTCGGCTTCATCGACAATGTCATCGAGGTGTCCGCCCCAATCTTTTCGTCCGAGCACGAGGGCGTGAACCGGCTTGGACTCCTCCCATAAAGCCACGCCACATCGCTCAAAAAAATCAGCCAGTTCACCCTCCTCGAAAGGACTGTTGCCCAAGACTCTGACTGGTAGCGTGAAGGACTCAATTTCCCGGTTTGCGAAAAAGCGATCACGCAGGTGTTTACAGTTTGCAAAAGAACGACCCGAAGGCGGCTGGTCTTGGGCAAACATGTGTTGCAGGGCAATTGGCGGATGGACTCGGTAGACCTCCTCCACAAACCCAATGGAGCACAACTGAGTGAATGGCAGACGGAATTTGTCCTTCAAAAGTTCGAAAAGAAACTCCTTTGTTGGCGGCTCGCATTCCTGAAGCAGTTCGGGTACCAGTCGAACAAATTCAGCATCAAGCGTGCTCCTGATCGCTTCCGGAGCCACCATATGTTTTTTGCGGTCGAACCACACTCCGTCTTCCCATCCGTATGTTCGACCGTTGTGGGTAACTTCGAATTCCATGCGTCTATTTCCTCCGCTCCCGTTCAGTTTTCCGCCAATCCCAAGGCGGAACTGGATCACGATCAGCCCACAAGCCTTTTCTGGCAACACGGGCTTCGTCTTCAGCACGCTGAAGTCGTGTGTTGCTGCTGTATTTGGTGTAGTGCCATGCCATGCCCTGCTCCAGCATCATCAGGTTCGTGTCCTTGCCCTCGACCAGGACATGGGCAACAGTTCGTCCCCAGCGATCTTTCTTCTTCTCGATCACGGTGACCATCTTTCCGAACACCATGTCGGAAAGAGCCTTTTTGGAGGCTTGCCCAAATGGCTGGCCTAGTTCCGGTGCATCAATGGCATCAAGCCGCACCTTGAGTTGGCGCTTGTCGTCGGTCAGGCACGTAATGGAATCACCGTCGTGAACGCCAACGACTTTGAGCGTTGATGTCTTTTCCTGGGCGACCAGAGCGGTCGTGGAGAAGAGCAGCAGAAGAAGGGGCGCTAGCCCTATTTGGGCGTGTGGGGTGACCGCACACTTCATTACTCACCCCACCCACACGATATCATCCGCCTGGAGCAATGACAGCATGCCGTCTGAGATGTTGTCCGCTTTGGTGATCCGGCGTGCGTGTCTGACTAAACTGTGTTCAAACAGATTTCGGGCAAAACGAGCGTTGCCGAACGTTTTATCCCTTTGGATGAACTGCTCTTCAAAAATCCCAAGGGCTTTAGTCGCAGCATCGGGAGAAAGATCAAAGCCCCCTTCTCGGCAGAAGTGGGCGAAGATCTCGCTGAGTTGCGGCGGCGTGTAATCTGCGAAATTCATGAAGCGAGTGAAGCGGGAGCGAATGCCAGGATTGGAGTTGAGAAGTTCGCCCATCTTGTCCGGGTAGCCTGCGACGACGACGACGAGGTTGTCCCGATTGTCTTCCATGATCTTCAGGAGGGTGTCCACTGCTTCCTGCCCGTAGTCGTTTTCTTTTCCGGCGAGCGTGTACGCCTCATCAATAAACAACACCCCTCCGATTGCTTTTTCGCACACCTCACGGGTCTTTAGAGCCGTCTGCCCAACGAACCCGGCCACCATTCCAGAGCGGTCCGTTTCAATCATGTGCCCCTTCGAAAGGAAGCCCAGTTTGGCGTAAATCTTCGAAAGCAACCGTGCCACGGTCGTCTTGCCCGTTCCCGGATTGCCGTAGAAGACGAGATGCCGACTTATTGATGCAGCACCCATTCCCCGCTCAAGTCGGATCCCCTGCACCTTCAAAAACGCAACCAGATCATCGACTTCGTGCTTTACGGACTCGAGCCCCGTGAGCGCATGCAGGTCTCGCAGCAAGTCTTCTAGCGATTCGTCAGGGGCTTCTGACGTTTTGAGACCGCTCCTAGAATCGCCATCCTGGTGTGCCGCCAGAGATCGGTCGAGCCACTCTCTTATGTGTTCAACTTCCGCATGCTCTTCTTCGCCAATCACACAATCGGCTTTAGCGAGCAGGTTGCTGAATCGTAGTAGAAAAGAAACAAAGTCCGCCGCATACGCCGTCCCCTGTGACTTGTCGTAGGTGTTCAGGAGCATCACACTCCGACAGTTCGTGTCAAAGGACCACGACCATCCCGCCACCTGAGACGTAGAAGCCCGAAAAGATTCGATCAGACCGGGGATGTGTTGTTGCACAAGTCGGATTTCAGATCGCAGCGGATCCACAAACATCGGGTTCGACTTGCCGTCAATCGACAGCAACACATCAGACATCATCAGGAGTTCTTCCTGACTGCACTCGTTATCCGCATGACTTACGGAGTGGGCAACGAATGCTAGATCTCGCTGCAACTGAAGGTGCGATGGCACCTGAGAGGTTGCGGAAGTGCTGGTGCGAAGCGCTGCTTGTTCGATGGCAGACACAAGGCGAGGCAGCAAAGAGCGTGCATAGTTGATGAACTCCCTGTATTCCTTTGGAGACACCGGGGGAGAGAGTTGCAAGGATGCAGATGGTGCAGGTGGGGGATCGTCGGGGGTCGGCAACGGTGGGGTGGTAGTTGGCGGCGTCGGTGGTATTGCAAGTGGGGCACTTGCCGCTGGAACTGTTATGGGGGCGTAGCATCCCGGGCATTGTGCCTGCTTGCCTGCGAATTCCGCTTTAGCACGGATCGTTTTGTGGCACTCCGAACACCGAAACCTAATTACTGCTCGTTCGCCTTGCGACTGCATTGCTATGGCTTCTTTGCAGAGGGTTCCAGTTGCTCGACGGTGAACTTTTCAGAAAAGCGTCGTGCCTCTCGCAGTACGACATCGGTTTCGGCTTCGATCACCTTGCCCGCAGCAGTCCGCACCCGTGCAACATATGTAATCGACGCATAGAAATCCCACGCTTCGCTATCGGAATACAAATTCCAGGTGTGATCGAGTTGAATGGCACTGGCCACCGCATGGTCTGCGATCTCTGTGCCCGTGAGTGTGCGGAAGTGGTTGCCCCATACATCGAACGTCAGATGTCTGATTTCGAATGCGGTAATCGCCTCGCTCCGAACAACGAGATAAGTGCGATTTTTGAACAACCAGTCAAAACTGTGTCCGTTGTATTTCTTTCCGGTGTTGAGTCCCTGCGTTTTGGCAACATCAAATCCTAGGGGAAGCCGGGGGTCATCCAGGATGATCCACTCACGAAACAACTTGGACTTCTCGTTTCGGAGTTCCGCATCAATACCCATCGGTCCGCCGGTCTTTCGATGGACGACCGGCCCACTCATGTCGCTCGAAGGCGCATCGACAGATTGGTCAGAGCCGGAAACAACCGTGGCGGACGTTTTGCATTTCGGGCAAGTTGCAGATCGCCCAACATGCTTGTCGTCTACCGTCTGCGAATGACCACAACTGGGGCAAGTGAACTGAGCCATCGTGGCGCTCGTGGAGTGGAGTGGCGACCCGGAGCACCCGAGTAGACCCCCTAGTGCTAGGGGCGTCAACCAGCGGCGGGCGGGGTTCCCAGAGATGAAATCGCCTTGGATTCCAGATCAGAACGGATGGGACCAAGGTTGTCAGTCGCCCGAGTACCCTGAAAAGTTTTTTGACTCCCCGCCCCCTCCCGTGGAATTCCCGCATCGCTTTCCAGGGGGGGCAGAAGCGGGGATGATGGGGCGGTAATCCAGCCCCCAAAACCCCATCAGCAGGGACACCGATGGCAAAGAAACGGAAAGCGAAAGC
>Ga0315901_10008746_pt1 | contig 11727 bp, 18 predicted proteins | sample LakEriMetagenome_10_FD_203761 | JGI IMG/M metagenome (GOLD analysis project Ga0315901, IMG submission 203761) | Freshwater fungal communities from buoy surface, Lake Erie, Ohio, United States - Buoy 2 MA116 | ecosystem: Environmental > Aquatic > Freshwater > Lake | place: USA: Lake Erie, Ohio...
CTGCGGAGTGTACCGCGTTGATAAAGCGAGCGATGGCCTCTTTCTCGGGCACACCGTAAAACGTTGAAAACTCGAGCCACTCGTGGTGGCCGTTCGACACCGTCGCTGACACCTGCCATGCGCCGGTATTCGGCATTTGCTTGACGTTCATCGTGGTTCCACCTGCTTGTGATGTTCCATGTGGTTATCGACCAAACTCATCTGCCACTCACTGCTGCGGTCAAACTGTTCGCCGCACTTGTAACAGACCCAGTGCCACTCGTCGCTTCGGTAGCTCATTCTGCACTCGCTTTCTTCTTGTGTTCTTCGATTATCTCAGCAAGACGTTTGTTGCATTTTTTGCAGGACACGTACGGCAAGGCGCGTTCGGCGCCTTGCACAGTGGCCTTGTAAGTGTGAATGCGAAGGTCGTTCGCATGGTAGTTGAGCCCTGAAGGGCAAAGCATCTTGCCAAACAACACGAAATGCTGAGCACCACCAGCGTACATACCCTGTCGAGAGATAGTGCCGGTGAGCAGCTGACCTTTGTATGTGAGTGCCATAGGAAAAGTAAACCACAGCGTCATTACGCTGTCAATACAGCATCATTCGGCGTGTCGTGGCAGCCGCAACTGCACGGCCGACGCCTACTTGGAAATGCACCCATGTGAGCGACTTGGGTGCAGCGCTTGTGATCTCCAAGCAAACACCGAGCTGACAAAAACGCCTTGAAATATTCTCGTGTCATTGGCCCTCATACACCCCCGTCGGCGTTACCACAAAGACAGCCTCGCAATTGGTGCAACTATACAAGATGACTGTCCGGAGTGGCGCTTCGATGAAGGTGTGCTGGCAGCTCACTCACTCACCGTGACGCGGTCATCGGTGCGGCATTCCTCGCACCAATCCTCAGGACTTGACGCCCAAGCCCAAAGGCGGCGGCGGTTGGTGTCTTGCAAGATAAAGCCGTGAGACTCGCACATCAAAAGCCATTTGCCACCGCACTCGGGGTCTAACCCCTCAAACTCGGTCAAACTCAACGTGATGCGCTTGCCCGCGACAACGCGAGTCTTCATTTGGTCCATCGCCCAAGCCTTCATCGCGCTCATTAGAGCATCACCCGAATCAAAGCCTCGATTTGAGCTGCCGTTGGCTGTGAAATCTCGGCCTTCTGAGCAACGCCCTGCTTCTCGAAACGATACACCGTGACTACGCCATCTTCTTCAGCAACGCGAACGCCTTCAGCTAAGTACAAAAAGCCTTTGCTGCCGCGAACGAGACCCTTTTGGCCTTCTTTCCAAAGATCGACTCCATTGAATGGGTTGTCAACTGGTACGTCAAAGCCACCCTCTAAAATCACGTTGAGAACTGCTTCGTTGATTTGCTCTGCGCATTCGCTGTCATTCACGAAAATCGCCTTGTCTGTCTGCTTCATTTGTTCCTTCCTGTTCGGAGTCCGTCTCCGTCCATACAGAAAGTAAATCACACCGTCAATACGCTGTCAATACAGCACAATGCGACACGCCGACGGCCGCGCTCGCGTCTTGACAATACAGCCGCGGTATGCTGTACTTCTCCCATGATAGACCGTTACACCTCAGACGAAATGGGGGCGGTTTGGTCAGACCAAAACAAGTACGCAGTTTGGGCCCGGGTTGAATGCGAAGTTATGAAATCTCAGGGCGTTCGGGGCATCGTTCCGAAAGATCTGTGGCGAGCTTTGGAGCTGGTCATTCTGCCGACCACAGATGAAGTTGACAGGCAAGAGGCCGTGCTAAGACACGACGTCATGGCATTCCTTGAAGCTTGGCGCCAACAAACCGACAACCGCGAGATTCACCGGTGGCTTCACTTCGGGCTTACCAGCTCGGATATCGTAGAAACCGGTCAAGCAGTCAGGCTGGGACAGGCGAATTGGCTAGTGCTAAACGCTGGCTACAACCTGCTGACTGAGCTTATCGACCACGCCTTTCAATATAAAGACACCAAGCGACTTGGACGCACTCACGGGCAGGCTGCAGAGCCAACCACTTGGGGCTACCGAGTTGCAGATCTTGCTTTTGCTGTCAACCGGGGTCTCGAGCGCCTTATCGCCGCCACTGAGGGGGTGCAAACAGCTCACATCTCCGGGCCACTGGGCAACTATGCTCACGTGTCTCGGGCGGTAGAGCTTGATGTGGCTAAGGCGCTCGAACTAAACGCCCCCGACAGCGCCACCCAAGTGCTGATGCGCGATTCACTCGGCGCTTGGGCATATGCGATGGCGGGCCTTGTAACAATATGTGATGCGGTTGCCCTTGAAGTCCGTCACGGCCAGCGTCACGAAGTCAGGGAGCTGTTTGAAGGGAAGGCTCCCGGGCAGCAAGGCTCGTCATCTATGCCCCACAAGGCAAATCCGATTACATCAGAAAAAATCGCAGGACTCGCTCGACTTGCTCGAGCCTACGTCATGCCGATAACTGAGGGAATTGCGTTGTGGCACGAGCGCGATATTAGTCACTCATCAGTGGAACGCGTCGCTCTACCAGATTTGTGCGCTATCACTGAGCACGTGTTGATTTCGACAACCGACTTGGTGCGCAACTTGCAAGTCAATATTGCACAAATGCGTTACAATGTCGCGACCGAAGGCAGCTCAACGATGCTCAACAAATACATTCGCGAGGGAATGACGCGCAACGAGGCTTACGAAAAGGCCAAAACTGGCGCTCGCGAGACCTGCGTGCCGGCTGGCACCGAGCACGTTTGGGACCAGCTCGCTCTACTCAAACACGCTCTACAAGAGGCACGCACCATGGCCGGCGTGTCGCAGCTCTGACCGTCAGAGATCTGTGCTATACTAGGCGCCACTTACGGGGGAAGGACCCATATGTACAAATGGAAACGCGCAAAGCGCTCAGAAACAAATAACCTTTTTACCTCACTGCTTGAGCAGCAGGTAAACCAACGGGCGGCGCACGTGACAAGCCTCGCCATTGACCGCTTCGGAAGCTGGTACAAGATTCAGCTGCCGGCAGGAGTCGTCGCACTGATGGTGCGCAACGACAATGACACCACAGTGGGCTACTACCACGTCGGTTATGAAGCGGACCTCGAATACGAAAACAGGTCCCAAAATGCAACCAAGAAAACGGCCTAAGGCGACACTGCATTGGCTATCGAAACACTTTTTAGAGCTATCGATTCGGAGTTTATGGTGAGTCATTCCCGCGTTCAACGGGGGTACCAAAGCCAGCGAATCGTCGCTGAATATTTTAGAAACAACGGGTGGCCCTACGCGCAACCAGCGGGTAGCGGCAGATCCGGTACAGATGTCACTGGGGTAATAGGGGTTGACATCGAAGTCAAGGCACGCCGCGGCATCAAGGTCGCGGAAGCCATGAAGCAACTCAGGGACCGATACCAAGAGGGCGTTTTGCCAGTGGCAATTCTCCGCTTGGACGGTCAGGGGGAAGCCCATATCGCAGACTGGCCAGCTATCGTGCCACTGCATATCCTACTAGACCTATTGAAAGCCGCGGGTTATGACAAACCAAAGTTTGACTGACCCTCGCGAAAGGAGCGTTTATGCGCTCAAAGATAGCGACACCTTTAGCGGCAGCCATTATTGCCGCGACGGCTGCACTTGCACTAGCACCACAGCCAGCAGTACCGGTGAGCTTCAAACCGAGGCCACCGCTTTCACAAGTGGAACCGAGAGAGTTAGCTCGGGCTCTACTGACACCCAAGCAGTTCGCTTGCTTCACCAAACTATTGGGCAAGGAATCCGCTTGGAATCCCAAGGCCAAAAATCCGACCAGCACCGCCCGTGGCGTTGGCCAGCTTTTGGACTCAACCTATCGCAACCTCGGAATGAAGCACTCGAAACACGCAGTGCCTCAAGTCGTGGCGACGCTAGCCTACATAGGTAGAAAATACGGGTCTGCCGGACCGTGCGGCGCATGGCAACACTGGCAGAAGCACAAATGGTACTAGGAAGGAAAGATGAACGCATTTGATGAACAAAAGCCAAAAGTTGAGCTTCCGCTTGACACTGCGGCTTGGATAGAGCTGTACAGAAAGACTCAAAGTGAGATCAAAGCGCTTGAGGAAAAACTTGAGCAGGCCAAGGCCAAAATCCAAGAGGCCATGGGCGACAACGAAGTGGGACTGCTTGAGGGCAGGGTCGCTGTCCGCTGGACCAAGGTGACTTCGGTTCGCCTGGACGTGGCAAAGGCTAAAGAGATTTTGGACCCCAAGATTTACGGCTTTTTGTCTCGCGAGTCCACTTCTCGCCGTTTCACGTTGGTTGAGCCTGATGTCAATAATTGAACCGATAGTGCCAAAGCCTGACTGGGGGCGTCCGGGACCCGTTCCCGATGAGGAGATTTATGAGGACGAGGACTAATGACATACGCGCAGCTATTCAGCGACGAGAAAGCCTACGCCAATGCGCTTCTTGACGTTGTCACACGAGCAGGAATCTGGACACCCCGGGCCGGTCAAGTTGCCATTGGACCTTCTGAGGTCGGACACGCCTGTACTCGCAGAATCGCGTATAAGCTACTCGACTGGGAGAAGCCAAACGAAATGCAGGGCGGGTCGTGGGCTGCGCAAGTCGGAACGGCTATTCACGCTTACCTTGCTGAGATATTCGGAAAAAAAGAAGGATACCTCGTCGAGCAAAGAGTCAATATCCGCGGGAACCTTAGCGGGACCGTGGACCTCTATGACACAAAGAACGGCGTGGTTATCGACTGGAAAACGACGGGTTCAAGTAAGCTGGCCGCCTACCGCAAGGACGGAGCGGACCCTCAGCACGTCATTCAAGTCCATCTTTATGCTTACGGACTGGCTGCTCAAGGGGCCGACGTCAAGAAGGTTGCACTCGCTTACCTTCCGACAAGCGGTCAACTGTCGGACGGTTACGTGGATATTCGGGACTACGACCCGCAAATCGCGCTTGACGCCTTTACACGACTCGACACGATACATGCGCTTTTGGCGCAAGTTGATGTCGAGCAAAATCCTGACTTTTGGAGTCAAATACCGGCCAAGACCTCGCGTCTTTGTGCTTGGTGTCCATACTTCAAACCTTTCAGTAAAGCTCTCAACGAAGGGTGCCCCGGTGACACGGCCTGAGCCGACCATCAATGACATCATCAAGTCGATAGCAGAGACTGAAGGACCAAACACCAACACCAACACCAAGAAAGCAGGGGAAACAAATGAGTGACTTCGCAGCGCCACTAACGGCGACAGCTGGTCCCAAGGCAGCAGATCTGGCAGGTCAGTTGCTGATTATCACACCCAATGACTACCGCAAAGACATCGACACCGTCAACGGCAAAGCCGACGCGATTTCCTGCGATATCGTCAACCTCGATACAAATGAGCAGCATTCAGACGTGCTGTTTTTCAATATCGCAATTCGCAGTGCTCTGAAAAACCTCATCGGGCGCAAAGTCCTGTGTAGGATTCAGCAGGGTGTCGCGAAACCGGGCAAGACCGCGCCGTGGATTTTGGCAGACGCGTCAACAGACCCAGCAGCAGTTGCTAAGGCCAACGCCTATAACGGAGCTGCACCGGCGGCAAAGCCCGCCACCGCTGTCGTCAATGGCACTGAGGTGCCCGCAGATGTAGCGGCACTACTTGCACAACTGGGAGCAAAACCAGTCTAGGTTTCCTAGGGGTATCCTTCCACCCACTAGGAAGGCGCGGTGCGTACAGCGGAAGGGGAAGCCGCCGGGACGCGATGAGTTCGAGGCTCAACACCGCACGTGAGTAACAAGAACGGGGGAACAGTGTCACTAGACGTCTTTACTGCAGCGCTGAGATTCGCTGCCGCTGGCTGTTCTGTCGTGCCAGTTATGGCCGACGGTTCAAAGCGCCCCGGCATCGGCACTTGGAAAGAGTACCAACACAAGCGCCCAACAGCTGACGAGTTGCAAGAGTGGTTCAAGAGCGCTCGCGGCGTCGGACTCATAACCGGTCAGATCTCCGGAAACCTTGAAATGCTAGAACTCGAGGGTCGCGCAGTCGCAGACGGAATGCACACCCAGTTGAAAGAAATGGCGACCGAAGCTGGACTTTCTGAGCTTTGGGACAGACTTACCAGCGGCTATTGCGAAATGACCCCGAGCGGCGGTCTGCACTGGCTCTACAGGCTTGAAGGCGAGGTGCCGGGTAACACCAAACTTGCAAGACGCCCGGGTGCTAGTGATGGCGTCGATGTTCTTGCTGAGACCCGAGGTGAGGGCGGCTTTGTGGTCGTGGCACCGTCCGGCGGCACTTGCCACCCGTCCGGTGGCTCTTGGTCTTTGATTTCGGGCTCGATAGAGACAATACCGCTTCTAACCTTAGACGAGCGCGAGAGCCTTCACTCCTTATTCAGATATTTCGACCAACTTCCAAAGGCCTCGGTGGTAGCTTCTGAGGTCACGGAGAGACATCGGGACGCGAACTCGACCCTACCGGGCGACGATTACAACTCAAAGACGTCGTGGGACGAGCTTTTGCTGCCTCTCGGGTGGTCCAAGGTCTTTACCAAGGGGCAGGCGACCGCATGGCGCCGCCCGGGCAAGACTGAGGGCATCTCTGCTACCACCAACTACGAGGGCAGCGACTTGCTGTTTGTCTTTAGCACCAGCACTATCTTTGAGGCTGAGCGTGGCTACAGCAAATTCGCCGCTTACACCTTGATAGAACACGCCGGCGACTTCCACAAGGCAGCGTCGGCGCTAGCTGCGAAGGGCTTTGGCACTGGGTCTGCCAGCTCTTTGCAGCCTATCGATGTCTCAGCACTTTTGGCAGCCCCGGAGCCCGAACTTGCGCAACTGCCTGCGACAGAGCCCGACACCAGTTGGCTTCCGAGATCTGTCGAATATGACGAGGACGAAGCTGATGTGTCCCCCAGTGTTCTCTACCGAACAGACGGACAGTGCTTACTGTACGCCGGCAAGGTCAATGCTATCTTTGGTGAGAGCGAATCTGGTAAGACTTGGGTAGCGCTAGAAGCAGTGCGCCAACAACTCGTACAAGGACAAAAGGTCTTTTACATAGACTTTGAGGACTCCAAGCGTGGCATTCGTGGCCGCCTAAAGGCGCTTGGGGTTCTCAGAGAGTCTTTTGAGCGTTTCCGGTATGCCAACCCGGACGGTCCATACGACGCGGTGGCTCAGCAGGCTCTTTTGACCTCGATTCGTGATTTTGCCCCGGCTTTGATAGTAGTGGACGGCGTCAATGCCGCCATGAACCTGCTGGGTCTTGACCTTGAAAAGAATAAAGATGCCACTCAATTCAGCCAAGTCGTCTTGCGACCTTTGCGCCTTTGGGGAGCGGCCATTCTAACCATTGACCACGTCACCAAGAGCAAAGACAGCCGAGGCAACTACGCCATTGGCGCTCAAGCCAAACGTGCAGATATTGACGGTGTCGCCATCTCGGTCGATGTCTCGATGCCATTCGGTCGTGGTTCCAACGGCAAGCTCAACTTGAAGGTCACCAAAGATAGACCCGGTTTTGTCCGCGGCATTAGTCAAGAAGCATCTTTTGTGGGCCACGTCGATCTCATCTCGCAACCCGACAACCGCATTGAGATCTCGATAGTGGGTGGGCAAACTGGCTTTAGCCCCCACGAGTATCTCATGCGCAGGGTGTCGGAGTTTATGCAAGACCACGGGGCAGAGTTGTCCACCAACCAAATCGTTCAGGTCATTGACGGCGGCACCGACCAAATCAAGAAGGCCCTTGCCCAGCTTGAGGGGCAGGGCTATCTTGGAATGCGACTTCAGGGGCAGGGGCGCTACTACCGCCACCTCAAGCCTTTCATTTTAGGGGCTCCTCAACCGCTCAAGGAATTGACCGACTTGACCGACCAATACTTGACCGACCGGTCAAGTTCCGCGACAGGAGACGACCGAAACTTGACCGACTTCGCCCCCCCCTATAAGGGGGGGCGGTCGGTGAAGTCGGTCAGTAATGCCGACGGTGAATCAGATGACTGATTTACCAGCTAAGGAGCATTTCTGTCCAAGATGCAACGCTGCGGTTTGGAAAGCCCAAGTGTGTGGTTTTAGCGTGGTTGCAGACTGCACCCCAGTGGACATCGAGACAGAGATTCTGTGCTATTATAAGAAGCGCAGGACATTCGGAGTATCGAGGTGGCGGCCTAGCTTCTACCTCGAGCTCCGAATTGGCGAAAGATACAAAAAGCAATATGAAGTGGTGCTCGCTCAACACGAGTGTTACTCACTCCAGTCAGTTTGGGTTCACCCAGATTACTGGCCAACACCAACAAAAACACTAACAGAACAACCAAGCTTCTAAAGGGGGGCAAAATGGCAGGACGTCTAATCGCAGTTGTCGGCGGCCAATATGGCAGCGAAGGCAAGGGCGCAGTCGCCGGGTATCTATCCTCAACATCTGAGGCACCATTTATGGGCATCAGAGTTGCAGGACCAAACGCCGGACACACAGTCTATGGGAAGGGGCCAAATGGCGAGGAGTCATACGCTTGGCGCCTACGCTCTATCCCAGTCAATGCAGTAACAGCACCGGAGTCTGACCTCGTAATCGCGGCAGGTTCTGAGATCGACCTTGAGGTGTTCAACCGCGAGCTTTCAGATCTCGACAAAGCAGGCTACGAAGCCAGCTCACGCATCATCGTGGACGACCAAGCCACAATTTTAGAACCACACCACCACGACATCGAAGCCGACAGTGCCATGCACGAGCGCTTAGGCTCAACTGGTAAAGGCATCGGTGCAAGCCGTGCTGACCGCATCATGCGCAAGGCCAGTCTGTTTGGTGGTGGCGTTGACACCAGCAAAGTCATTCGCGACCACTTGAAGATGGGCGGCACCGCACTCATCGAAGGCACACAGGGTTATGGCCTAGGTCTGCATGCTGGTCAGTATCCATTCTGCACCAGTCAAGACTGCCGTGCTGTTGATTTCTGCGCACAAGCCGGCATCTCGCCTTGGGACCGCGCCATTGACGTCTTTGACGTTTGGGTTACAGCCCGCACTTACCCGATTCGTGTTGCTGGCAACTCGGGACCGCTGGAGAACGAGACCAGCTGGGCGGCTCTAGGGCTCGAAGCAGAACGCACCACAGTGACTCAAAAGATTCGCCGTGTCGGCCACTTCGACTCGAAGCTTGTCCGTGATGCGGTGGTTGCAAACGGTGGCGCACCAACTGTCAAGATAGCACTGACGATGTTTGATTACATCTTTCCGGAGCTCAAAGACCAAACACAGATTGACATTCTGTCTGATGACCAGCTCAAGTACATCTCAGACATCGAGGCTGCGACAAACGCACAGGTGTTCTTGGTTGGTACCGGACCTAGCACGATGGCGTGGGTCAAGTGAGCGAGGAGCTAACGACTAAAGACCTTGCTGCTTGGTGGCAAGCAGAAGTGCAAAAAGAGATCGAGTCTGTTGTACCGAAAGCCATCGAGTACGGCAGCGCAGATCTCAAAGTCATCGGTTATGCGTTGAGTCAGATGATAGGTGAGCCGAAAGGTGTCACACCAGATGAGCTTGGCATCGCTTTCTATGTACTTGGCAAGGTGGCGCGTCTTGTTGGCGGTTACGCTGACGGGCGCCGCCCAAGCGACGACACATGGCATGACATCGCTATTTACACCAAGATGGCGCAGTTTGCACGCGAACACAACGGTTGGGGTGGCTTCAAGGCATGATAGTCTATTTAGCTGGTCCTATCGATTTCAACGCCGAGTCTGCTGTCAACGAGCACCGGCATCAGATAAAAGAATACTTCAAGCGGTTTGAGCGTGCGTGGGTGTACGACCCGTCCAAGGCGTGGGGTGGTGGGCCAAGGCCTGACCAGTTCGTGCACTGGGCAAACCTGCAAGTGCTAGACCAAGCAGACCTCGTGGTGGCGATTCTAATGCGCAATACGCTGACGGTCGGCACGATTCTCGAGATTCAACGAGCACGAGAGCTTGAAATCCCCGTGCTGGTCGTTGGTGATGTCGGCGAGGACAGCATCTCGCTTCACGCACTTGATGTCGAAGTGCACGAGTCAGTTGCTGGTTTTGACGACTTTTGGGTCTCTGAAATATCAAATATCGCTGCTATTCACAAACCTGTTGAAAGGAGAGAATGTGAGTGCCTTGCTTTACACGCTGCTCACGATGAGTGCGACTGCACCTACTAAGGCCTACGCCGATGATGCAGGGTTCGACTTGTACTGCGACGCAGATCTCGTTATCGAACCGTCGTCCTTTGTAGATGTTCCGCTTGGTGTTGCTATCAAAGTGCCCGAGGGGACGTGGGGCTTGCTCACAGCTCGCTCTAGCACACTCCGCAAGCATGGGCTCATGGTGGCGCAAGGCGTCATCGACTGTGGCTACACAGGGCCGCTGTTTGCTGGCATTTGGAACATGACCGACAAACCAGTTCACATAACACGAGGAATGAGACTTGTCCAGTATATCTTGATGCCTAACGCTTCACTCAACGTGGAAGCCGTTCAGGTTGATGCACTCCCCAAGACTGAGCGTGGCGCCTCGGGATTCGGGAGTTCAGGTGTCTGACCTTATTGAAACCTGTCAAGAGCTAAGAGATATCGCTCAGTGGTATCACAAGCTAAACCACGAGCTGCAACCCGGCCGCTCGGGCGAGCGCACAACCCGGTCCGTGCCGGGCCCGCGCTTGCCCCTGCGTGTCGATGTGCTTGACACGATGGTTGCGATTCAGAGTGATACAATAAGTTGGGAAGTTTTCCTACGAGTGGAGACCAACCAACCCGGGATACCGAACGGCGACCCTGTTCGATCTCTCTTTTGGGTGGCAGACGCTCTAGAAAAGTGGCCCGCTGACAAAAGACCAAAGTGGCTTGAGCTGCTGGTCGATACAGTTAGCGGACGGCATACACAGGTGAAAATCCTGTTAGGACTGGAGCAAAGGCCCTTGACAGCAAGACTAAAGTGTCCATACTGCGAACAGCGTTTAGTTATCAAGCTGGACCAAGGGCTTTTGCTCTGCAGGAACCGAGCCTGTCGTTGTGCTGCAGAGGACTGCCCATGTGCTAACGGTAAGGGACATCTATGGAAAGAAACAGACTGGCCAAGACTCGGGCTCATGCTCGACACGCCGAGTGACGTTGATGCGAGTTGACGCGTTCGTGTGCTATACTTCTCCTGTTGGGGTCGATTTGTATTTATGAGGCGGCCCAATGCTTAGAATCTCTTTATCGATAGGCGCTCTCCAAACCGAGCTGGAAACTGACGCCCCTCTTTCTTTTGATGCTATTGAGTCTGTAATGACTCGGGCCGTTCAGTCCACGCTAAACGCTTATATGGGGCTCCCACAAGAGGAGCGAATGCGCGTTATTTACGACGTTTTCAGTGACGCCGACGATGATGAAGATGATGACTAAGCCGTGTGTTATTTGTGGTGTATTGACCAAGGATTCAGCTCGTTGCGCTAAGTGCGCACGTGAGTATAATAGGGGTAGACCCTCTGCCGCACAGCGCGGTTATGACGCCAAGTGGCGCAGACTTTCTAAACAACTAAGAGAAATGCAACCGTGGTGCAGTTGGTGCGGTTCAACCGCAGATCTCACCGTGGACCACATACTCCCCCTAGCATATGGGGGCACTAACGAGATAGACAACCTAAGAGTGCTTTGCCGCTCTTGCAACTCAGCACGTAAAGCACTGTAGCAACAACTCACGACCCCCCCTACTGGCATTTTTACACCCCCCCTCGAGCTTCAAAAATATACGCGGACAGAGAC
>Ga0315901_10008747_pt1 | contig 11724 bp, 9 predicted proteins | sample LakEriMetagenome_10_FD_203761 | JGI IMG/M metagenome (GOLD analysis project Ga0315901, IMG submission 203761) | Freshwater fungal communities from buoy surface, Lake Erie, Ohio, United States - Buoy 2 MA116 | ecosystem: Environmental > Aquatic > Freshwater > Lake | place: USA: Lake Erie, Ohio...
TATGGTATTGAAGGAAGGCAATTCATTAAGAAATCAATTGATGAAGCTACTCCTGAATTCAATGTCGATATCCAAACCATTGGAAGCGATTCACTCATTTTAAAAATAAGCAAATGATCACCCTCACCCAACCTAGCATAAATATCCTACCTGCATTCAATAGGATTAACTACAGCATAAGCAGCACGAACTCTGAGGAGATCGGTTTCAAGTATGTGGTCAAGGTTTACAATGCAGCAAATGAACTTGTGACTACTGCCTACTATGATAGTCCTGCTGATGCAGGAGATCCTGTAGAATTTGATGTCTCTAAGTATGTCTCTGTAGATTTCACCTATTCCAAGGGATTCTATGAAACTGCAAATTCATCTAGTTCTACCAATGTGATTAAGGGCTTCTACCTGAAGTGCTATGAGTACTATGAAGTAGGTGGGGAGTTTGTCATAGTTTTGGCTAGTGAGGTAGTGAGTTCTACCAAGTATGCTTTTGCAGGTGCTTTGCCTTTGCTAGAATTAAAAAATTGGTACGCAAATCAGGCACAATATTGGGGATCTAGTAATACTGTCTACAAGCCTTTATCAGATTGGACTACGATCAAAGTAAGGGAATCAGATTCACAGATCATATCCTTCATAAATACAGGGCTTTTGACAAACTGCGAACTACTAGTCACCTATACAAACGCTACTACGGCAACCTACTATATCACACCTTCGGCAGTAGCTACTACAAGTGTGACCTATTTCAAGATCACTCCCATGACCTACGGGTCGAATGTGGAATCTATTCAGTTATTTGTGAATTGGAATAACGGATCTGCAAGGCGGTACAAATTTGCCACCCTATTCACCCAATCCTGTGGAAAGTATGATCCTATGCGCATAGCCTACTTGAATAAGTTCGGGGCTTTTGATTTCTTTAACTTTGACCTAGTGAATAAGACTAGTTTTCAGATTGAAAAGAAGGGATATGAAAGAAACTATTCAGGAGATATCTATGAGGCTAATGGGATAGTGGTCAAAAATATCAATCCGATCTACTACACAAATGAAACACAGAATTGGAAGATCATTTCAGACTATCTAACAGATGCCCAGGCTGAACTACTTAGGGAACTACATTCTTCCCCTTTGGTCTTCTTGAATGTGGTGAATGATAACTACATCACCCCTTCATGGATTCCTGTGAAGCCTATGCCTACTAGCTATGAGATCAAGAAGACTGCTTCTGATAAGGTCTTCAATATTGAACTAGATGTGGAACTTCAACTTTCTAACCCCCGACAGGTAATATGAGCGCACGGCTATTTGTAGAAGGAATTGAGGCTGATACCCTAGGTGATATAGATGTAGAGTTCACCTTCTCTGTGGCTGATGTTAGCGACATTGAGAGAAGAAACACATCCTATTCAAAGACATTGACCCTGCCAAGTACGGCAAAGAATCAGCAGCTATTCGGGAATATCTTTGATATCTCTGTGAGCAATGACTACATAGTAGGGGATGTAAACATAGGGCAGAACTTCAACCCTGCAAAGCAGGCACAGGCACAGATCTTCCTAGATAATGTCAAAATCTTTGATGGGGTTCTAAGGATGATGAAGATAAACTCCAAAGAAGGGGACATAGTATATGAGGTGAATATGTTCGGAAGGCTTCGGGACATCCTTCATGAACTAGGAGATAAGACTCTAGCGGATCTTGATTTTGATGACTATGATCATGTATGGAATAGAACCAATATAGAGGCTTCTTGGAGTAGAACAGATTGGGTAGATGGTGCGCAGAACTATGTCTATCCTTTGGTAGATTATGGCTACTCTGTAGACTCAATCACCTACCCTATCACCAACTTCAAACCTGCTGTATTTGTGAGTGAGATTCTCAAGAGAATCTTTGATGAAGCTAACTTCCAAGTGACTGCCCCGATCTTCAGTTCAGTCTATTTCAGAAAGCTACTTTTGATCACGGCAGAGAAGACCATCACCAAGGAAAGCACCACCCTTCTACATCAGACTCCTGTACTTTATCAGCAGGAAGTCACTACAGATGCATCCTTCTCAAGGCTATTGAATTTCAGTAGCACCTTAGCTTCAGGGTTCACGATCCAAAATTCAGGCACTAGATTTAGATGGAATAAGACACAGAACCTAAACACAGGTTTGACATTGAATCTAAGGCTATCTTTTGAATCCTTGCAGGCATTCACAGAGAATGTGTGGACTATCTCAGTATTGAAGAATGGATCAGAGATTTTGTACTCTGCTAGGAATGTGAATTTCATTTCAGTAGGTCAATTTTATCTATGGGATGTAGAAATCACAGGAGGAATAGACCTTGCTTTCAATGACTACTTTGAGATCCGATTGAAGGGTGAGATTGCAGGATCAGGAACTAATACCCAACTTCAGACAGAAGTAGTAGTAGCACCTATAGGATCTTTCAAGATAGGCAATACAGTACCCGTGGCAGTAGAACTTGAGCAGGAGGATACTATGAAGATAGAGTACACCCTTCCAAAATCTTTGAAGCAGCGTGACTTCTTAAAGTCTATCATCTCTATGTACAATTTGTATGTAACTCAAGACAGGCTTCGGACAAATGTCCTAGAGATAATCCCCTACAATGAATTCTACAGAACCTTCAAGGATCAGGCACTAGATTGGAGTGATAAGCTAGATCAAAGCAAAGAGATCTCAATCACCCCACTATCAGAACTTTCAGCCAAGGAATACAGGCTTACATTTGATGATGATAGTGACTATTGGTCTACTTCCTACAAGACTAAATTCAATGAAGCCTATGGTGAAAGTAGAACTATCATAGACAATGATTTCATACTAGACACAAAGACTGTAAAGGTGGTATTCAGTCCACCTGTAATGAGAGAGCAGGTAGCAGGGCAGATCATGATTCACCTATACAAGGTAGAAAACGGAGTCAAAATACCTGATAACTTCAAGCCTAGAATAGCCTATTGGAAGCCACAGGTAGCGTGCCCTGCTTGGAAGATAAGATATGCAGGGAATGTAGATGTGACCTATACCAACTACCCGTATGCAGGTCACCTAGATGATCCTATAGCACCGAATACAGATGTGCTTTTCGCTAACCCTAGGGAGGTCTATTTCTCTATTGGGGTATACCCAGGAGTTAATCTATACAAGGAATACTACGAAGGACTGATCACTTCAATAGGGGACAGGAATAGTAGGCTTCTTGAGGGGTATTTCTACTTGACACCTACGGACATCATGAACCTAGATTTCAGGACTATTGTGAAAGTAGGGGTTCACTACTTCCAACTTGAGAAGGTGGATAAATATAACCCTATAGCGAACGGGCTTTCCTATGTATCCCTATTCAAGATCCTAAGAAACATCAGCCCTGTAGACTATGACTACATCCTTCTTGAAGATGACTTCTATATGCTACAGGAAAACGGAACTTCTAGATTTTATATTTAATCGATATGGCAGATAAGAGAATAAGTCAACTAGTAGAGCGCATAAACATTGCGAATAATGATGTTTTACCTATAGTAGCAAGCGGTGCTACCACTACCAACAAAGTAACTGTTTCCACCTTGCAAGATTGGATGCAGGACAACCTAGATGTAGGGGTCACTTCTGTAGGTCTTTCTATGCCTTCGGCTTTCACAGTCACCAATAGCCCCGTAACTACTTCAGGGAATATCTCTGTAGTAGGTGCAGGATCTGTATCCCAATACATCAGGGGTGATGGTAGCCTAGCAGACTTTCCTCAAGGTGGAGGCGGTGGCGGTGCTTCTGTTAATTACTACCTAAATGGATCAGTATCTCAGGGTACTATCGGAGGTGTGGCTTATCTTGAAATGAATAAGACACCTATTCTAGGCACAGGCACAGACTTCACCATATCTTCAAACGGATACATAGCCTCATTCATTACGGATGCAGGAGATCCAGGACTACTAGAAATCCCAGGAGGGAATTGGAATTTTGAAACCTACTTTAGTGCATCTTCAGGAGGTGGTACTCCTACTTTCTATGTAGAACTTTACAAGGTAAATTCAGGAGGAACTGCTACTTTGATAGCTTCAAATTCAGGCACTCCTGAACTCATAGCGTTTGGCACTACTATCACCCCATACTTTTCTACCCTTGCAGTCCCTACTACTTCGCTAACTATTACGGATAGACTAGCACTTCGGTACTATGTAACTCCTGCGGGAAGGACTATCACCATGCACACGGAAAATAGTCACCTTTGCCAAATCATAACCACATTCACCACAGGCTTGACGGCTTTGAATGGCTTGACTGCTCAGGTTCAGAACTTCGCTACAGGGACAAGTGGAACAGACTTTGCTATCTCAAGCGCAAGTACTACCCACACCTTCAATCTACCTGATGCTTCTGCTACGGCTAGAGGTGTAATCACTACAGGGACACAGACTATTGCAGGTGCGAAGACTTTCAATAGTAGCGTTACGGCTTCATCATTAATTCGAACAGGTGGAACTTCTAGTCAATTCTTGAAGGCTGATGGTAGTGTAGATTCTACTGCTTATTATCCAAATTCAAACCCTTCAGGATTTACTTCCAATGTAGGAACAGTTACCTCTGTAGGCCTATCTTCAGCTACTAGCGGTGTATTTATTGGCACTACACCTATAACAACAAGTGGTTCACTTTCTTTCACTATTGCAACTGCTAGCAGTTCACAAAACGGCTTATTATCTAGTACGGATTGGACTACCTTTAACGGAAAGCAAGCAGCAGGTAATTATGTAACATTAGATACTGCACAAACTATCACTGCGCTAAAAACATTTAGCACTAGTTCAGTTGAAATGGCAATATTCAATTCAACATTTGCTACGGGTGGAGTTCTTGCATTTAGTAGAAATGGTGTAGGTGTTGGAAATATTGGTAACTCAGGTAGCTTGACTGTTGGAATTTTGGATGACCTTGAAATAAGGTCGGGTTCTGCCAAAAAAATACACCTAAGAACAGATGCAACACAATTTACCTTATCACCTTCAGGTGGAGCAACACTTTTCAGTGCAAATTCAAGTACTCCTATATTAATTTTAAATACTACAGGTACAAATCAACCAAGCGGAATAGGTACTCAAGAAAATGGAGCAAATAAATGGGCATTCGGTACTAATTTTGGAAGTGGTGATAATTCATGGAATGTTTATAATTATGCTGCTGCTAAAAGATTTTTAAAAATTACTTCGGATGGTGATTTAGGAATCACAACAGAAATTATAGGATATGATGGTGCAGGATATGGTCCAATAAGATATGTAACTATAAACAATACTTCAGGAACAGGTAGCAACTTAGAACTAGCAACGGGAACTACTGCAAATGATGGATTTGTAGGTGCAGTTGATTTTATCAACACTTCTAATACAGGTGCTGCAGGTGCAGGTAGATATGGAATTGCTTCAATCAGAGGATTCACAACTAATGCAAGTGCAACAAATACAGGAGGTGGATATCTAACATTCAACACTAAAGCCGATGGTGGAAGCGGAGCAGAAAGAATGCGCATCACTTCGGGGGGGAGTATGTATGTTGGAGCACCTGTTGATTCTGCTTCAACATCTACTTTTGTAAGTGGGTTAAATGGATTTGGAGCAAAAGTAAGTAATAATGCATACTTCTTATATACAGGTGTAAATAGTAGTGATGTAAGAACATTTTATGTTCTAGGAACAGGGGATGTAAAAAATACAAATAATAGTTATGGTGCTATATCGGACATTAAATTAAAGGAAAATATTGAAGATGCAACACCAAAATTAGATGACTTGATAAAGGTTAAGGTTAGGAACTACAATTTAATAGGTGATGACAGAAAGCAAATAGGGGTAATTGCTCAAGAATTAGAAGAAATTTTTCCTTTAATGGTTGATGAATTAGAAGACTTTGAAGAGGTGGAAGTGCCTCAACTAGATGAAGAAGGAAACGAGGTACTAAATGAAGAAGGGGAAGTTGTAACTATCAAGGAAAGAGTAAGCAAAGGCACTACAACAAAATCCGTGAAATATTCAGTATTTGTACCTATGCTAATCAAAGCAATACAAGAACTTAAAACAGAAATAGATTCACTTAAAAACCAAATCAAATGAAAATCACACTAACAGAAGAACAAATCAAAATGCTAGAAGCATGGGCACAAGAACTGCCTACCAAGTACGGGATGTCCTTCATCCAATTCCTAGCACAGCAAGTGCAGGAGCAGAACCCGAAGGAAGAAGCAGAATAAAACATGGGGAATCAAACGATTCCCCTAACCTTTAAAAACCCACACCAATGGCTGAAGAAAATAAGATCATTTTAGATGCGGATGTCAAACCCCTGAAGAAACAATTAAGGGAAGCGACACAGGAACTACAAGTAGCACGGCAGAAGTACGGGGAATTTTCCAATGAGGCTGTCAATGCTGCTAAGAAAGTAGCGACTATCCGTGATTCTATAGAAGATGCAAATGAAGCCTCTCAGCTATTTGATCCAGGGAAAAGATTTCAGGCATTAACTACAGCAGCCTCCACAGCAGCAGGAGGAATAGCAGCGGTTCAGGGTGCTATGGCTCTTTTCGGTGGTGAATCAGAGGAAGTAGAAAAGGCACTCCTAAAAGTACAGGGGGCTATGGCTTTATCTCAGGGACTATCTCAGCTAAAAGATGTAGGAAAAGTAGGTGAGCAGTTAAAACTCACATTCAAGGGATTAGGAACTTCAGCAAAAGGGGCTACATCTTCCACAGATGGTTTGACAAAAAGCACGAAAGGATTTGGAAAGGCAATCATAGCCACAGGGGTAGGGGCTTTAGTAGCAGCCCTAGGTCTATTGATAGCCAACTTTGACAAGGTGAAGGAAGTCATGATGAAGCTATTCCCTGTATTTGAGGAAATAGGCAAATTCATAGGTGGACTGATCACGGGATTCACGGACTTTATCGGATTGACAAATAAAGCGGAAAGAAATCTTGAAGCCCTAGGAAAGTCAAACGAAAAGTTGAATGATGATATCAACAATAAGATCAAGATCCTGTCTGCCCAAGGTGGAAAAGAGAAGGAGATCTACCAACTTAGAGCCAAGCAGATAGATAGTGAGATAGCACTCTTGGAAGAAAGCCAAAAGGTCAAGGGGCAGCTAACAGATGAAGAACAGAAAAGACAAAAGGAACTCAATGCAGAAAGAACTGCTGAAGCATACAACTTCTTGAAGTTCCAATCAGAGCAGGAGAAAGCAGCAGCGGAAAAGAGCAAGGCAGCAGGTGAGAAAGCAAAGGCTGAAGCAGACAAAAGAAGGGCTTTGGAACTTGAAGCGCAAGGCATCCTAGAGGAATCAAAACTAGAATTGCTAGATCAAAGACAGCAGGAAGAAGCAGCAGTAGAAAAGGAATTTGAAGCCAAAAGACAGAAGCTAAAAGAAGCAGGAATTGAAGATGATGGCAGCCTAGAGATGGCACGGCAGAACAGAATTGCACAGATCAAGAAGCAATACCAAGATGAAGAAGATTCTAGGGAGCAGGAATTCCAAAAGAGGCTAAATGATATCAGAACTGAGATCCGACTTGCAGGGATCAAGGATGAAAATGAGAAAGCTAGACAGCAGATTCTACTTGACTTTGAAAGCAAGAGGCAGGATGTCCTAAAAGATGAAAAGCTAACAGGAGAACAAAGGATTGCACTTCAGTTAGAACTAGCACAACAGGAGCAGCAGCAACTAGCAGCCCTTCAATTGACCATAGATCAGCAGAATGCAGAGAAGGCACTCCTTGAATTAGATATGCAGATGAAGGAGGCGGATGCTAGCTTCCAAATTCAGAAGGATCTAATTGACAAAAAAGAAGCCCTATCCATTGAGCAGTTCCAAAAAGGATTGATCAATGAGCAGCAGTACAATGATGCCTTGAAGGGATATTCAGATGCACGGATCGAGATTGATAGAAAGGAGAATGAAGCCAAGATGCAGAACGCAGCAATGGCAGCAGGTCTCTTGAATACAGTTTCTAGTCTAGTAGGAAAGAACACGGCAGCAGGAAAGGCTACGGCAATTGCTGCTACTACAATTGATACCTACCTAGGGGCACAAAAAGCCTACACTTCTCAGCTAATTCCAGGAGATCCTTCTTCCCCTATTCGTGCTGCTATTGCTGCTGCTATTGCGGTGGCAGGTGGTATCAAAAATGTTAGGGAGATTGTGAAAACGAAAGTCCCAGGAGGTGGTGGTGCATCTGCTCCTTCTATTTCTGCTTCTGCTCCTGCTAGTGTTCAGCAAGTTCCTACAATTGGAGAAAGCCCAATCACGGCACTAGGTGCTGCTATGACACCTGCTCAACCTTTGAGGGCTTATGTGGTCGAGAGTGAAGTTACAGGATCTCAGAAGAGGGTAGCGGATATTGAACGAAGGGCAGGATTTTAATACTTACAGATATGGATAAGAAACTACCACTATATGAAATGATGATAGGGGATACTATCGAAGGTGAAGAAGAAGTTGACTTCATTGCCCTAGTAGAATACCCTGCAATTCAGAAAAACTTCCTAGCCTTTTCTCAGCAGTTTGTAGAACCTAGTCAAGGTGAAAGCAAAGAAGACTTCCTACCTAGATGTATCGAGTATGTGATCAATGAAGGTAAGGAATCAGAGCAGGCTGTAGCTATCTGTTCCAATCTATGGGAAGGTAGATTTCAAGAAGATTCATTTAATGACTACCCTCAGAGCGCAAAGGATAATGCAGAACGGGGAATCCGTTTGAATGAAGAAATAGGGAATAGATGCGCTACTCAGGTAGGGAAAGTTCGTGCTACTCAAATCATGAATGGTGAGAACCTTTCTAGAGAGACCATAAAAAGAACTTACTCCTACCTAAGCAGGGCTGCCGAATACTACAACCCTGAAGATACTGAAGCCTGTGGCACTATCAGCTATCTTCTTTGGGGTGGTGAACCTATGCTAAGATGGGCAGAATCTAAGATGAATCAAGAAGATTTTAGATCTGTAGGATTCAACAAATTCAGCATTGAGAATCAAGATCAGAGAATTGTAACAGGTGCTTTGATGATTGCGGATTTACCGATCTACAGAAGGGATGAAGATGAGGAATACTATGTTTCCTTTTCTGCTGCTGAGATCAAGAAGATAGTACAGAGATTCTTCAAGAAGGGCTACCAATCGAAGGTAAATGTAGAGCATTCTACTCCTGTAGATGGGGTATATATGTTTGAATCTTTTATCATTGATCGGGAGAAGGGAATCATGCCTCCCAAGGGATTTGAAGACATCTCAAATGGATCATGGTTCGGTAGCTTCAAAGTAGATAATGAGAAGATATGGAACGAAGTGAAGGCAGGGACTTTCAAAGGGTTCTCTGTGGAGGGTTTATTTAGATATGAGAAGACAAATAAGGTAATCACCCAGGAGGAACAGATCATGCAGCAGATCTTCAAAATTCTTAGCCAAATTGAACAAAATTAATTAACTAAATATTTACAATTATGAACGCAAAAGAAGCACTAGTAGAAATCAAAAAACTACTTTTCTCAGAGGCAGAAAAGCAGGCAGCCTTCGCATTGGTTGAAGGTAAGCTAGTAGATGGCACTATGGTAGCCTATGATCTTGAGGCAGGTTCGATCTTTGTGATTGGTGAAGATGGGGCACAAATCCCTGCACCTGTTGGAGAGCATCAACTAGAATCAGGTGAAGTAGTAGTAGTCCTTGAAGAAGGTAAAATTGCAGAAGTAAAGAAGGCAGAAGAAGAGGCTAAGATCGAAGTTGAGATTGAGGCTGCTGCTGAAGTACCTGCTGAAGAACCTAAGAAGGATGAAGCAATGGCAAAGGTAGAACAAGCCATGGGTGACCTTGAAAAAAAGGTAGAAGAATTGACTGCAAAGGTCAAGGCAATGGAAGAAAAAGCAGGTAGTGTAGAGGAAGCGGTGAAGATGTCCGCAGTAGTTCTTGAGTCTCTTGCAAAAGAACCAAGTGATAAAGCTATCACAAGTCCTAATCAATTTGCAAAACAATTGAAAGTAGAAAAAAGTGACAGGTATAACAGCCTTCAAAACGCATTTCAAAAATTAAAAAACAAATAAAAAAATGGCACTAGATCTATCAGGTTTAACTAACTATGTAAAGGAGAACGAATTGCAGTTGACTTCTGCTGCTATCTTCTCAGCAAAAACTGCTTCTTTGATTGAAGCACTAGGTAATGTTCAGGTGGGTGTGAAATCCGCTGAGACTATTAACATCATGACTACTGATGCAGTATTCCAAGCAGGTGGAACTTGTGGTTTCAACTCAAGCGGAACTACTACTATCACTCAGAGAACCATCACTGTAGGAAAGATTAAGATTCAGGAATCAATTTGCCCGAAGGCATTCGAAGCTAAGTACACTCAGAAGGCTTTAAGAGAAGGATCTACCTATGACTACATGGCATACGCTGCTGAGTACTCTGCTCAGAAAGTAGCTAGAATTGGTGCAGCCCTTGAAACTGCTATTTGGCAGGGAGATACTGCAAGTGGAAACGCTCAACTTAACAAGTTCATGGGCTTTGGTACTATCATCAATGCTCTAGGTTTTGGTGGTGCAGGTGATCCTATCAATGGTAACTCTGCGAATGTTACTACCTTGACTACTTCTACTGTGATTGCTGCTGTTGATGCAGTATTTGCTGCACTTCCTGCTGAACTTTTGGATAAGGATGATGTAGTAATCTTCTGCGGTAATGATACTTTCAGAGAGTATGTACTTGCTTTGAGAAACGCTAACCTATTCCACTATCCTGTAGATGCAGCGAACATGGAATTGATCATTCCAGGAACTAATGTGAAGTTGATTGGTGTGAACGGATTGAACGGAACTGACTACCTAGTAGGTCTTTCAATGTCAAATATGTACCTAGGTACTGACCTTTTGAATGAGCAGGATCGTTTCGAACTGTTCTATGCCAAGGAGGCAGACGAAATGAGATTCGTAGTAGAATTCAAACTAGGTGTACAACTTGCCTTCCCTGATCAAGTAGTGTTCTGGAAGAAGTATGTAGCACCTTAAATAAAATCGGGGAAGATGGTGGCGTCTTCCCCTTCACTTATTAAATAAAATATAAATATGCCTTGTGCCTTAACTCAGAGTTATACGCTTGATTGCAAAGATAGCGTAGGCGGTTTAACCGCAGTGTACTTTGCACCTTATGAGGATTTGAATGTGGTGACCATAGCAGCAGGAGTAGTAACTACTTTGACTATGGATGCAACTAAAAGGTTCTACAAGTACGATCTTGTGAAAGAATCTTCCAACTTCGCTGAGGCTGTGAATACTAATGTGCAGAATGGTACTATTTTCTATGCTCAAACTCTTGAAATTGTTCTTAACAAATTGCAAGTAAATACCCGAAATGAGATTGTTCTTTTGGGAAAAAACAGACTTGCAGTGATTGCTACAGATAACAATGGAGAAAACTGGTTTTTGGGTGTAGGTAATGGTTTGGATCTTACAGGTGGAGGAAGTGCTTCAGGTACTGCCTTTGGTGATAGATCAGGATACACTTTGACCTTCACAGGTAATGAGAAGGAACTCTGTCCAAAAGTGACAGCAGTCATTCCAATTACCTAAATATTTGGTTTGTTGTTTAGATGTGAAAGCACCCTCAATTTTGGGGGTGTTTTTTTTGTGTACATTCTAAAGGCTTTTTGTATTTAAAGGTATGGTGATAATTCAGAA
>Ga0315901_10008753_pt1 | contig 11722 bp, 11 predicted proteins | sample LakEriMetagenome_10_FD_203761 | JGI IMG/M metagenome (GOLD analysis project Ga0315901, IMG submission 203761) | Freshwater fungal communities from buoy surface, Lake Erie, Ohio, United States - Buoy 2 MA116 | ecosystem: Environmental > Aquatic > Freshwater > Lake | place: USA: Lake Erie, Ohio...
GTGCTCTGCATCATCCTGGGCAAGCGCCTCGGATTCGGCAAAGAGAAGATGTCCCCGCACAGCATGGTGCTCTGCATGGTCGGCACCGGAATGCTCTGGGTCGGCTGGTACGGCTTCAATGCCGGTTCCGCCCTCGCCGCCGACGGCGTCGCGGCAAATGCCTTCATGACGACCACGCTCGCCGCCGGCACCGCCGGCGCCGTGTGGGGCCTGATCGAGAAAATCCTCAAGGGCCACGCCTCCATCCTCGGCATGTGCTCGGGCATCGTCGCCGGCCTCGTGGTCATCACCCCGGCTTGCGGCTTTGTTGACGCGACTGGCGCGATGATCATCGGCGTCCTCGCCGCGGTCGTCCCGTATATCTTCGTGATGATCCTGAAGGCGAAGTTCGGCTACGACGACGCACTGGACACCTTCGGCGTCCACGCAATCGGCGGAACCCTCGGTGCAATCATGACGGGCATCCTCGCCACCAAGGACGTGAACGGCAACCTCGTCGGCGCGGACTACGCCGGGAAGAACGGCCTCGCCAAGCTCATCACCGACGGCGGGCTCCTCGGAGTGCAGCTCAAGGCGGTCGCCATCACGCTCGTGCTGAGCATCGTCGCCACCGTGGTCATTGCCCTCATCGTGAAGGCAGTCATCGGCCTGCGCCCGACACCGGAGGAAGAAACCGTCGGCCTCGACCTCACCGATCACCAGGAGGAGGGCTACGTCCTCTAAGTCTTGCAGAAGTAAAGCGGCTCGGCTGTACGCAGCCGTGCAGATCGGGCCGCACTCTTCACAAAAACCAACCACACAGACTCCATGAAAAAAATCGAAGCCATCATCAAACCCTTCAAACTCGAAGAGGTAAAAGACGCCCTCGCCGAAATCGGCATCGAGGGAATGACCGTGACGGAAGTCAAAGGATTCGGACGCCAGAAAGGCCACACCGAAATCTACCGCGGATCGGAATACACCGTGGACTTCCTGCCGAAGATCAAGATCGAGATCGTCGTCGCCGACGGCATCGCCGAACAGGCGACCTCCGCCATCGTGAAAGCCGCCAAGACCGGCAAGATCGGTGACGGAAAGATCTTCGTGAGCAGCGTCGAGCAGGCCGTGCGCATCCGCACGGAGGAGACGGGCGACAAGGCCGTCTAGTCTCGCGCGGGTTCACCGCGGAAAAAATCAGTGCAACGCCGATCCGGGGCAACCCGGGTCGGCGTTCGCTTTTTTTTGGAAGGCGCGCTGCGCGTGCCGGCGGCAACTCCGCTCTTGCCACCGCGCGCGCGCGAGCAGATATTCCGCGCCCTTTTTCCACCCGCAAGAAATCCCAACGAACTGAACGACCATGGCCAACGCTAACGACCTCCGCAAAGGAATGTGCATCCGCTACAACAGCAACCCGGCAATCGTGCTGGAGATCATGCACCGCACGCCGGGCAACCTGCGCGCATTTGTGCAGGTGATCATCCGCTACATCGGCACGGGCAAGAGCGCGGATATCCGCTTCGGCTCGACGGACAAGGTGGACTTGGTCGAGGTGGAGCGGAAGAAGCTCGATTTTTCCTACAAGGATCACGGCGGGTATCAGTTCATGGACCCGGAGTCGTTTGAGACGATCACGTTCGACGAGTCGTTCGTTGGCAGCGCGAAGGATTACCTCTCGGAAAACCAGCGCGTGGAAGTGCTCTACGTGGAGGGCAAGGCGGCGAGCATCGAGCTGCCATCCACCGTCTTCCTCACAGTGACGGAATCCGCCGAGGGCGTGAAGGGCGACAGCGCGAACAACGTGCAGAAGCCCGCAGTGCTGGAGACCGGCAAGACGGTCACAGTCCCGCTCTTCATCAAGGAAGGCGAGAAGATCAAAATCTCGACGGAGAACGGCGAATATCTCGGCCGGGCGTAGGCCGTAGCTGCGCTCGTGAGAGCGCGTGCACTTTTTCCGCACGCAGAAAGATCAGCCCTCGCTTTCACAAGCACGGCTACGAGTTTTGCAGCGCGTCGCGGCGCTCCACTTGCGACGTTTGCGCGGCTGGTTCATTTCGCTCGCCTCGCCTCGCGGTTCGTGGCGATGGTTTGCGCCTTATGCGCCTCCTCCTTTCCGCATCCCTTGCACTGCTTAGCGCCGCATTCGCGCCGCACATTTTCGCTGCGGATGACTTTGTGGAATCGCCCGATCATCGGGTGAACGAGAGCATCCCGCACGGCACGGTCACGCAGATGCCGCAGTGGGAGTCGAAGGTTTTCCCGGACACCGTGCGCGACTGGTGGGTGTATGTGCCCGCGCAATTCAAGCCGGACGGCTCGGCGGCGGTGATGGTCTTTCAGGACGGCAGCGGATACAAAAACACGACGGGCGACTGGCGCATCCCGACGGTGTTCGACAATCTGATCGCGAAGGGCGACATGCCGCCGACGGTCGCGATTTTCATCAATCCCGGCAACGCGCCGCTGAAGCCCGGTGAAGCGCCGCGCAAGCGCCCCGACGGCCGCCCGGCCGGCGCGACGAACCGCAGCTTTGAATACGATTCGCTCGGCGACCGGTATGCGAAGTTCCTGCTCGAGGAGATTCTGCCCGAGGTGGAGAAAAAGTGGCCGCTGACGAAGGACCCGGAGATGCGCGCGATTTGCGGCGCGTCGAGCGGCGGCATCTGCTCGTTCACCGTCGCGTGGGAGCATCCCGAGGCGTTTCGCAAGGTGCTCTCGACCATCGGCAGCTTCACAAATATCCGCGGCGGCAACGCGTATCCGTCGCTCATCCGCAAGACGGAGCGGAAGCCGATCCGCGTCTTTTTGCAGGACTCGTCGGGCGACCTCGACAACCAGTTCGGCAACTGGCCCATCGCAAATCAGCAGATGCACGCCGCGCTCAAATACATGGGTTACGACGTGAAGTTCGATTACGTCGAGGGCTACGGGCACAACTCGAAACACGGCGGCAGCATCATGCCCGACGCGCTGCGCTGGCTGTGGCGGAAGGAGAAGCATGTGCCGGTGATCGACACGAAGGGCGACCTCGGCGGCGACATGACATTGCACCGCCTGCTCATCGAGGGCGAAGGCTGGCAGCCGGTCGTCGAGGGCCTCGCGTTTTGCGACGGGCCAATGTCAGACGCGGAAGGAAATTTCTATTTCTCCGACATGAAGGGCGACGGCGCGGGCATCTACAAAATCTCGCCCGACGGCAAAAAGACGAAGCTCTCCAGCGAGGGCGTGAGCGGACTGAAGTTCGGCCCGGACGGACGGCTCTACGCGTGCCAGGGATCGAAGAAACGGCTCATCGCGATCGATCTGAAAACCAACGCCATCGAGGAACTCGCGACCGACGTGCAGCCGAATGATCTCGTCGTGAGCGCGAAGGGGCACATCTATTTTACGCATACGGGCAAGAAGGAGATCGTCTTCGTGGACGCGAAGACCAAGGAGAAGCGCGTGGTGGACACGACGAACGTCACCACGACAGGCTCAGGGACGGCGGTGACTGGCATCAACGCCCCGAACGGCATCACGCTTTCACCCGACCAAGGCACGCTCGCGGTGAGCGACTATCGCGGTGCGAATGTGTGGACATTCCGCGTGAACGCCGACGGCACGCTCGACGCGAAGGCGCCCACGATGACGATGCGTCTGCCGATCGATCCGAAGGGCGAGTTCAAGATGGCCGAGCCGCCGCCCTACAATCCCGCGAGCGGCGGCGACGGCATGTGCAGCGACGAACTTGGCCGGTTCTACGTGGCGACGACGCTCGGCGTGCAGGTCTTCGATCCCACGAGCCGCCTCTGCGGCGTGATCACGCGCCCACAGCCCGACAAGCCGCTCACGAGCTGCACGCTCAGCGGCGAAGGCCGCGCGTATCTCTACGTGACGAATGGCGACAAAATTTTTCGCCGCAAGGTGCAGGCGACGGGCAGCATTTTTTACGTCGGGAAAAAGTAGCGCGAATGTGGTGCCGACAACCTGTCGGTACGGCTCGGCCAGAGCCGCGAAGCTCACGCCATTCACGCATTCTTGTGAGCGCCGGGGCTGGAAAGCCCCGGCTACCGATGCCGAGCGACGGTCTGTAGCCGGGACTTTCCAGTCCCGGCATCCGGTTCAAACGAAATCATCCCGCACCGCGACGAAACGGGCCGACACATTGTCGGCCCCACATTTCACCGCCGCTTCGGCCGGTTCATCGAGAGGATGCTCGTGCCGCGCGTGATGAGGCTGCCGCCGACGATCAGCCGCCGCACGGGCACGCCCGTCTTCGGATCGTGCGTGAGCGCGGGGTCGCTCATCTTCTGCTCGAATTCAAACTGCCGCGGCTTCTGTCCGGGCTTCTTCGGGATCGTCTCGTAAACGTAGGTGGCCATGCGGTGAATCTAAGCGCATGAAGGAACGCGGCACGCGACAAATTTCAGCGTCTGGCAAGACCCGGTGCTGTCGCGAAACTCGATGCTTGCCACGCGTGGCGGCTCCGGCAGGTTCGCCCGCGATGAAATCATTTCTCGCATCCGTCGTCGCACTTGCCGCCACCCTCACCTTCAGCTTTGCGGCCGTGCCGGACGACGTCCGCGGCAACCTCGACAAGCTCGTGCCAGAGACCGTCCGTCTGCTTGAGGCAAAGGATTACGCCGCGGTGCTCGAGACGCTCGTGCCGCCGGAGGCTTTCAAGAAGATCACCGCCCAGACGCCGCTCGCGGAATTCGCCGCGGAGTTCGGCAAGAATAAGGCCGCGCAGTTGCTCGAGGTGATGAAGGCGCTGAAGGACAAAAAGCCGAAACTCTCCGAAGACGGCAACACCGCTGCATTCGACCTTCCCGAGAACCCCGTGTTCCCGAAGAAGGAGATCAAGTTCACGAAGATCGAAGGCCGCTGGTTCATCAATAACTGAGCAACGATCGAGTCGTCGCTTGCCCGCGAGCGGTCGCCCATTCGGCTTTCGCCGGTGAATTGATTCATCCGCTCCGCCATCGCACTGTTCGCCACTTTCACCCTCAGCCACGCGGCGGTGCCGGGCGATGTCGGGGGCAGTCGTGACAAGCTGGTGCTGGAGATGATCCGGCTGCTTGAGTCGAAGGAAGATGAGGCGGTCATCGCGACGTTTGACCTCCCCGAAAACAACCCTGTGTTCCCGCAGAAGGCGATCGTGTTCACGAAGATCGAACGCCGCTGGTTTATGAAATAACGGCGCTCCCGTGCTAGGCCGCAGCCGCGACGCGGCGCACCTTCTCCACAGTCTCCGGAACGATCTCCAGCGCGCGCGCGACATCCGCGGGTGTGTTGAAGCGCCCGAATGAAAACCGCAGGCTGCCGCGGGCTCGCGTGTCGTCGTAGCCCATCGCGCGGAGGACGTGCGAGGGTTCGTGCTGTCCCGTCGTGCAGGCGGAACCGGCGGAGCAGCAGATGTCGCGCTGGTCGAGCAGCATGAGCATCGCCTCGCTCTCGACGCCGGCGAATGCGAGGCTCGTCGTGTTCGGCAGGCGGTTCACGCGGTCGCCGTTCACCTGCACGCCCTCGACGCGCGAGAGGATTCCGTTTTCAAAATCATCGCGCATCTTTTTCACCGCGGTCGCTTCGTGCCCGATCTGCTGCGCCGCGATTTCGCACGCTTTGCCGAGCGCGATGATGCTCGCGACATTCTGCGTGCCCGCACGCCGCGAGCCTTCCTGTCCGCCGCCGGTCATCCACGGCACGAATTTCGTGCGGCGGTTCACGTAGAGCGCGCCGACGCCTTTCGGCGCGTGGAGCTTGTGGCCGCTGAGCGAGAGCAGGTTCACCTTCATGTCGCGCAGCGCGAAGGGAATCTTGCCCACGGTCTGCACAGCATCGGTATGAAAGACCGCGCCCTTCCCGCGCACGATGTCCGCGATTTCCCCGATGGGAAAAGTCACGCCAGTTTCGTTGTTCGCCCACATGATCGAGACGAGCGCGGTCTCGTCCGAGATTGCGCGCTCGAGTTCGCCGAGATCGATCTGCCCGTTGGAATTCACGCCGAGCCACGTCACGGGATGCCCGCGCTTTGCGAGCAGCTCGCACGTCTTCAGCGTCGCGCTGTGCTCGACGCGCGTGGTCACGATGTGCTGCCGGTCGCGGTCCATCGCGAGCGCGGAATGGATCGCCGCATTCGAGCTCTCCGTGCCGCAGCTTGTGAAAATGATCTCGCCCGGCTCGCAGCCGAGCAGCGCCGCGACTCGCTCGCGCGCGAGTTCCAGCGCATCGTTCACCCTTTTGCCGAAGCGGTATCCGCTCGACGGATTGCCGTAATTCCTCGTGAGCCACGGCAGCATTTCCGCGACGACGGCCGGGTCCACGCAGGTGGTCGCATTGTTGTCGAGGTAGGTGAGGTCGCTGGCGGTGCTCATTTGGAAAATGGGCGGCGAACTTAGGGCGCTATCCGCCGCCAGCCAAGGGAACTTTGAACCCCGTAGCCGCGCTGGTTAAAGCGCGGGCTGATCCGCTTCCGTGGGATCCGCGTCCGCAGATCAGCCCGCGCTTTCACAAGCGCGGCTACGGTTTTTTCTCCGCCGCGATCCCGCGCCGATGCAGCATGAAGCTCCGCGTCGAGGTGAAGAGCGAGGCGATCGCGCCGAAGATGAGCGGCGCCTTCCACAGGTGCAGCGAATACACTAGGTTCAGCGAACCGCCGATGATGCTGAAGTGCCAGAACTGGATCGGCATCACGAATTTCTTCTGCTTCTCCGAGGCGAGCCACTGGATGAGGAAGCGCATGGAAAAAAGCCCCTGCGCCGCGAAGCCCAGCGCCGTCCAGCCCCAGTGATCGTGGCGGAGCTGATCGAGGATGGTGGCAAGAAAAATGGCCGGGATAATCACTCGCCCCGTATTCCAGCCGCGTGCGTGTGCGGCAAGCGGGATGATCTGGCCGATTCCCCCGCGATGGCAGCGATCCGGTTCCGCCAGAGGATTAAGATTAGGATTAGTCCCCGTCTCGCAAACAACGAACATGTTTTCGACGATGTTTCGTTCATCGTCGCGCCAGATTTGACGCAGAGGCGCGGAGGAAAATATCATCTGCGCCTCTGCGTCAAGATGCAGGTCATTCAGCTTCGATCGCCGCTCCGCCGCGCCATGCCTCTGCGTTGAAAATCGGTCCCAGCTCCGCCGGGTTGGGAATTGGAGTATGGGCATCGGTGCAATCGGTTGCCATTGCCCGCGCGGCGCGGCTAGGCTGAGGGACTCACAAGTGCCCCGCCATTCCGCCAGCGTCCGTCCCGGTGTCCGCCGCGTCGCAGTCACCGCGATGGGCATCGTCAGCCCGCTCGGGCGCGGCCTCGCGGCGACGGAGGCGGCATTGCGCGAAGGGCGCGATTGCGTGAGTTCGGTGACGGCGTTCGACACATCGAAGTGCCGCTCGAAAAGCGCCGGCCAGGTGACTTCACTGCCGGGGCCCGCGTCGAAAAATGAAGCGCGCCTCCACCGCGCGAGCCACATGATGATCCACGCCGTGCGCGAGATGCTTGCGGGCGATCCGGCGTTTGTGCCGGATGCGATGGTCATCGGCACGACGAGCGGCGGGATGTCGTTCGGCGAGCATTTTTACCGCGCGCACGTGAATGGCACGCGCATCCGCGGTCGCGCGACGCTCGTGGCGAATTACCCGGTGCAGAAGGCGCCGATGGATGCGATGCAGGCCGCCGGTTTCCGCGCGCCGCTGCAGATCATCGCGAACGCGTGCGCGTCCGGCACGAATGCAGTCGGGCACGCATTTCACCTCATCCGCGCGGGACTGAAGCGCAGCGTGCTCTGCGGCGGCTACGACGCGATTTCGGAAATGGTCTTCGTCGGCTTCGACTCGTTGCAGGCGTCCACGACGGAAAAGGTGCGCCCATTCGACAAGGCGCGCACCGGCCTCGTGCTCGGCGAAGGTGCGGCGGTCCTCGCGCTGGAGGATTTCGATTCCGCGCTCGAACGTGGCGCTCCGATCCTCGCGGAGATCACCGGCTACGGAATCTCGACGGACAATCATCATCTCACGCAGCCGCACCCGAGCGGCATCGGCCCCGAAATGGCGATGCGTCGCGCACTCGACGACGCGGCGCTCAACGCGGGCGAGGTGGACTACATCAATGCGCACGGCACCGCGACGCCCTTCAACGACGCGAGCGAAGGCGCGGCGATCGCGAAAATTTTCGGTGCGCGCGTGCCAGTGAGTTCGACGAAGGCGATGATGGGCCACTCGCTCGGCGCGGCGGGCGCGATCGAGGCGGTGTTCAGCGTGCTCGCGATTCGGGGGGGATTTCTGCCGCCAAATATCAACTTCAACAAGCGCGATCCCGCGTGGGAACTCGACATCGTCGCGAATGGCGCGCGCGAGTCGCGCGTGGACTGTGTGGTGTCGAATTCGTTCGGCTTTGGCGGGACGAATGCGAGCGTGGTGATCGAGCGTAGCGCGGACAATCCTGTCCGCAGTGCCGGCTTTGCGGACAGGATTGTCCGCCTTACGGCGAACATTACCACGGTGGGTTGCGTGACGCCGCTCGGGAAAAATTCCGCCGAGACGGCGCAGGCGATCCGCTCAGGTGCGTGCGCGACTTTGACCGAGGTGAAGAACCCTGGGAATGGGCGCACTTTTTCCGCCGCGCTCGTACCACCGCAGTTTACCGCGCATCTCGGGCGCGAGCCGCGCCTGCGCCGCGCAAGCGCGATCAGCCTGCTCGCGGCGGCGGCGGGAAACGAAGCTATCGCCCCCGCGCTGGCGGTGAACCCCGGCATGAAGCCACGCCTTGCGATCGTCTTTGGCGTGTCGAGCGGCGGCGTGCAGTACACGCGGCGTTTCTACGAGCAGATCGTGAAGCAGGGCGCGAATGCCGCGAGCCCGCTGCTTTTTCCCGAGACCGTGTACAATGCGCCGGCCAGCCACCTCGCCGCGATGCTCGGCGTGGACGGCGCGACTTACACGCTCGTGGGCGACGGCACCGTCGGCCTCCAGGCGCTGGAATTTGGCGCGCAGCTCATCGCGGCGGGCGATGCGGATGACGTGCTCGTGGTCGCAGCGGAGGAGTTCGACTGGATCCTTGCCGAGGCGCATCGAGCATGGCGGCTCGTGCCTTCGCGGGACGCCGGCCCGACGGATCAATGGAACCGCCGCGGTGCGCCGCTCGCCGAGGGCGCGGCGGCGGTCCTGCTGAGCCGCGAGCCCGGCGCTGCCACGGTGAGCTTCGCGAAAGGGCGCACGCATTTTTCAAAAGCCGACGCTGCCGTGATGCTGGATGAAGCGGTCGCAGATCTCGCGTGCGGCGCGCCGCCGGATCGGATCGTGAGCGGAGCGAATGGCACGTGGACCGAGGCCGGAATCGAGCGCGTGCTCGCGGGCCATTTCCCAGGGCAGCGGCCCGAGTCGCTGAAGCCGGGCCACGCCACGCGCGAATGCCTCGGCGCAGGCGCGCTGCTGCTCGTGGTGCTGGCGCTGGAGGAATTGCAGTGCATCGGAAAGCAGCGCGCGCTTGTCGCGTCGATCGGCTGGAATCAGCAGGCTGCCGCCGTGTGGATCGAGCGCACGCCTGGATGACTCAGGCAGGCAGAACGCCCACCCTGCGCGGGACACGCAAGCCTGCCTCAGACTGCGGCCGCGACTTTGCTTCCGCGGTGAGTCCTCAATAGGCCGCGCTTCGGCGCGAAGAGCAGCGCGAGCATAAAGATGAACGTCTGCATGAGCACCATGCAGGCGGCGGTGGAGGCATTGATGAAGAAGCTCACGTAAACGCCTGCGACGGCGGAGAAGATGGCGCTGGCGGCGGAGACGGCCATCATGCGGCTGAAGCGCTCCGTGAGCAGGAAGCCGATGCAGCCGGGCGTCACGAGCATGGCGATGACGAGGATGATGCCGACGGCCTTCAGCGATGCGACGATGGTCGCGGCGAGGAGGGAGAGCAGGAGGTAGTAGAGGAAATTCGTGCGCAGGCCGATGGAGCGGGCGTGGCCGGGGTCAAAGCAGAACAGCAGCAGATCGCGCCGCAGCGCGAGCAGCACTGCGAGCGTGACGCCGCCGACGGCGAAGATTTCGATCAAGTCCCGGCGCTCGATCCCGAGGATGTTGCCGAAGAGGATGTGATCGAGGTGCAGGTCGGTCTTGATTTTTGTGAAGATGACGAGGCCAAACGCGAACAGCCCGGTGAAGACCACGCCCATCACGGTGTCCTCCTTCAGGCGCGTCTGCGCCTTCACGTAGCCGGTGGCCACGGCGCAGAACAGCCCGGAGACAAATGCGCCGGCCGCGAGCGGCGCACCGATGGCGTAGGCTATGACGATGCCCGGCAGCACCGCGTGCGAGATGGCGTCGCCCATGAGCGACCAGCCCTTGAGCACGAGGTAGCACGAGAGCACCGCGCAGACCGTGGCGACAAATGCGCCGGCGACCATGGCCTCGACCATGAACTGAAACTGAAAGGGCTCCAGCAGGCGCTCGATCATGACGCGGCCCGGCGGAGTGAGCGTGTGGCCAGCAGGCCGTGCTTTGGCGCAAAGACGAGCGCGAGGACGAAAATCGCGCTCTGCAAAGTCACGATGCAGCCGCCGGTCGAGCCGTCGAAATAGTAGCTCGCATACGCGCCGGCGAGCGAACTGCACACGCCCATCGTGGTCGCGATGCCGAGCATCCGGCTGAAGCGGTCCGTGAGCAGGTAGGCGGTCGCGCCGGGCGTGACGAGCATCGCCACGACGAGGCACGCGCCGACGGTCTGGAGCGCGGCGACCGCCGTGGCGGAGAGAAGGGTGAGCAGCATGTAGTGGAGGACGCGGACATTCAGCCCGAGCGCGCGCGCCTGGCCCGGATCGAAGCAGAAGAGCAGAAGGTCGCGCCATTTCAGCCCGAGCACGGCGAGCGTGACGGCGGAGATGATGACCACCTGCCAGATGTCGGGATCGGAGATCCCGAGGATGTTGCCGAAGACGATGGTGCGAAGGTCAACGCTGCTCGGGTTCAGCGAGATGAGCAGCAGCCCGAGGGCAAAGAACGACGTGAAGACGACCCCGATCACCGCATCCTCGCGCAGCGCGGTCTTCGTCTTCACGAAGCCCATGCCGACCGCTGCGAGCAGCCCGGTGACGAATGCGCCCGCCGCGAAGGGAAGCCCGACGATGTAGGCCACAGCCACGCCCGGAACGACCGAGTGTGAAAGTGCGTCGCCCATGAGCGACCAGCCCTTCAATGTGACGAAGCACGAGAGGAACGCGCATACGCCGCCGATCAGCCCGCTCACGAGGATGGCCTTCACCATGTAATCGTAATGGAACGGCGTGAGCAGCCCTTCGAGCATGGCGATCATTTGTCGTCGGGCTCCTCGGCGCGATCTTCGATCACTTTCGCGTGTTCCTTGCGGCGGCTGTATTCGAGGTGGCCGCCCTTGCCAAAGACCAGCGGGCGCTCGTCGTCGGTGAGCACGGTGATGGCGCGCCCATCGTGCTTTTGGATCGTGGACTCGCCGAAGCGGAAGTGCCGGAGCACGCCGCCGAATGTCCGCGAGAGGTTCTCCTCGGTGAAGACCTCGGCAGTCGGCCCGCAGGCGAGCACGGTGCGGTTGATGAGCACGACATGGTCGCAGAATTCCGGTACGGAGCCGAGATTGTGCGTGGAGACGAGCATGAGGTGCCCGGCGTCGCGCAGCTCGCGCAGCAGCTCCACGATGGCCTCCTCGGTCTTCACGTCCACGCCGGTGAAGGGCTCGTCCAGCAGGATCACGCGGGCGCGCTGGGCGAGAGCGCGCGCGAGGAAGACGCGCTTTTTCTGCCCGCCGGA
>Ga0315901_10008754_pt1 | contig 11722 bp, 24 predicted proteins | sample LakEriMetagenome_10_FD_203761 | JGI IMG/M metagenome (GOLD analysis project Ga0315901, IMG submission 203761) | Freshwater fungal communities from buoy surface, Lake Erie, Ohio, United States - Buoy 2 MA116 | ecosystem: Environmental > Aquatic > Freshwater > Lake | place: USA: Lake Erie, Ohio...
GGATTCGAACCTCTACGATCAGCTTACGATTATCTGATCTCCCGCTTAATGCAAGCAGCTTCGGGGATGCGTCTATATCCATTGATCCGTCGATCATTCCGCCACATGACTATCTGGTTAAAGTCCCTCAATCAAAAAACACATACGTTGAATTGTTTCATTCTTTTTTATACGAATGTCCATTCGGTATGGTTCTTTGTCTAAAAGAAAATCCATATACTTTACTTGTTTAACAAAGTTTTTCAACTTATCAGGTGTTGTACCTTCAATTTCTCCGTCAAGAGGAACCTCAGCTACAAATGCTACAGTTTCAGTTTGTGGTTTTGGTTTACGACCTCGTTTTTTAGGTTCGTATGTGGTAGCAGTCATGTTGATTTTAAGATCAGTTTTTGGATCTTTCTTGGCTGTACCAGGTGGGCGACCACGTCTTTTTTTAATTTCTTCTGCCATAACCTTTATTGTGTTTTAATTTATATCTAAATATAACATCCCTATTTTGGGAAGCCAAACTTTAGGACATAATAAACATAAAAAATCCAAAAATGATACATGAAGCAATCAAATGTGAACCAAATTCATATACTTCTGTAGCGATATCAGTAATACCACCATTTTGATGAATTTTGTAGATTCGTGTTGCTGCTACGATCAAAATCATAATTGCGATTGCGTTTACCATATCTTTGTGTTTTTATTAATTATTATATCTAAATATAACATTAAAATTCCCAAAAGCCAAACAAAGGGTGTGAAAAAACACTAGAATGTTAAAAATCAACGAATTAGATAACTTCCGCTTCAGCTAAATCATCCACAATTACTATAGCATTATCCGTTTCAACTAATATTTTCTCGAACTGATCTGCGACACCCGCGTATCCTACTGTTTGATCTAATTTAGCTGCTTTAATTAATGCTGGAATTGAATCAACAGTATCAGCTATGTCTATTAGCTGTTGAGCATTCATTTTAACTTTTGGTTGGTATATTCCGTATTCTTGATTAGTGATAGATAAACCTTGTACAGCACCAGCAATTTTTCTTAATTCAGCAGGTGGGTTAGTAGTAAGGAAATATCTATCAAATCCCCATTCACCCATTACATCATCATTTGAAGCATCCTCTAAAGATAAAGGAACAATTGTATTTCCTATTTGACCTCCAAAAATAATATTTTTCCCATTAGCCATAGGAGCTAATTTTTTAATCCAAACTGCTCTAGATGCTTCATATAGAATAGAATCTGAGAATACTGTTTTATAGGCTTGAAGTAACATTTGATACATGATAGTACCTAAACCCATTCCTCTATAACCTTCATTAATATGGGTTAAGTGAATTTCGGCTCCAGTCATTTTAAACGTTTTACTTAAACCATTTGTAGCGCTTGTATTAATTATATCAACATCAATAAATCCGGCTAAATACCCGTTTAAATTATTGATAGCGCTATTAGTTTCAGCCTCAGTATTAATTAAGAAAAGATGACCATAATAAGAAGAAGGTACAATTAATTCAAAAGTCCCAGCTTTAGCTACTACACTTTTCTTTTTATTTACTTGTTTAAAAAAGTTAGGAACAACTTCTTCAATTGGTTTTTCCCATTCTTCCTCTGTGTCAAATACATCTTCAGGGAATCCAAATTCATCTAAAAAGAAATTAGCAGTATCCTCTTCAGGTATATCTAAAGGACCTGTTCTTAATTCTATCTCGTCTATTAAATCAATCAGTTTTATCATGAATATAAATATTAGTTAAAACAAAAAAGTGCCACACATGTGACACTCATTTTGAATATATTAATATATGATAGGTTCTCCAACTTGATGTAAGGCTCCTATTTCTCTTAATTTATCAAATGCTTTTAAAGATGATATTTTGAAAAATTCCCTTTCATTTCCATGGTCTGATGTTATTCGTTCACTAGCAAAATATTTATGCATTTGTTGTTCTATTTTATATGCTGATCCTTTACTAACAGGCAACGCGAATTTAGCTACCCATTCATTAACTGTGGAAGTGGCATTAATACTTTTGACTCTACCTTCAACTATTTTCTCAGTCATTCCTATCTTAACTAAGTCAGGATAACCAGGATTAATTAATATGTATATATATTCTATGTTATCTTTAATTTTAGATTTAATATTGTTATTTTCTATTCCATAAAGGTAAAACCATTCTGTAGTGTCATCACTATATCTTGGTATTTCAATTACATATAAAGCAGAAAAATATTTTAAAATTTTATCTATTTGGATATGTCTGGCTTTAGATTTAAGTAAATCAAAATTAGATAACCATTCATGTGCTTTAGGATGATATGTAATATCATTATTAGATGATACTATAATAATATCACCTTTTTCTTCTAATTCTAGAGCATATTCTAATGTAATTTTATTTCTAAACATATTTTATATATCAATCATGACGTTAAAAAGATCTCACATCAAATATGTAAGAGATATAATCTAATTCCATTACTCTATCTGCGTCCTCCCAATCCAAAAGTACTTGAATTAATTCAACATTATCTTCAGCATCCTCAACATGCTCTAGTACTTCAGCTTTTCTCTCTTTTATATCATGTAGTTTCTCAGATAAACTAACAATAGAATCAATATTTTTATTCTTTACTTCTACTTCCAAGTCACGATAGAGACTTTCTTCTTCTTGGATAAAATAAGTGTTAACCCAGTTAATCGCTTTTTCTTTTTGTATCATCTTTTAATCCGTTTTCTGAAATGTCATCAAATATTTCTCCACCTTTAAACATTATAAGAGCTATTAAGAGTAAAGGTAATATAATAGGCCAAAATATAGCTGCAAACCATGCACTACCAACTGACACTGTTTTATTCCTATCAGTTTGATGATAGTTGTAAAAGGCAAAACCAAAGAATACAACTAATACTGAAATAATATATAGTAATATCATCGCACTGGGTAAATAGAGTCAGTAAAATTTTCTGTTGCCTCATCTACTGTGGCGATAGCGTTTTCAAATGCTTCTTGAAATTCCTCAGCGCTAGTTGGTTTAGCCAATACCACCATCCTAGCGATAGTGTTAACTTGTGATTTGTTGTATGTCTTCATTTTTATTGATCTTTATATTCATTAAAACCTATCAAAAAGGAACTAATAAATAATCCACAAGCGATACCTGCGAAATAAGAATGCCATGTTCCTGGTGTGATGAAACTAATACCAAGTACAATCCATCCTGCTACCAATAATTTTAAACTTAATTTTTTCATAACCTTTTATTTATTTAAATATAACATCTGTTTTCTATGAGGCCAAACCTTTACACTAAACCCTCTAAAATCATTTTAATATACTTTTCTGGTTCACCTCCCACAAACGGAGACAATTTATCGTCACGATCTCCGTACCCACACATGTAGATATTGATTAAATGTTTAATATCCATTACCTCAACTATTTCATAATGAAAATGACCTAATTTATTGAATTCATTATATGTACTATCTACCCAAGCAGGTAATTCATCCTCAACAGTATGCCAAGCAGTACCACGCCATTCCTCACTTCTGAAAGTATTATCCCAACCTCCACTTTGTGATAACATAGGACGTTCATATTTCTCCCTAACTAAAAAGTGAGATTTAAGTGGTTCATCATGACCAACTACTCTAAGGAATTGGCCTGGTTCTAAAAATATATTCATATTATTTCTTTTTATGTTCTTGTATCCACAGATTAAATTTGTTTTCTGTAGGAAAATTTAACTGACCTTTAACATAAGCAAGATAAGCAATATGTCTAAGTTCATCATAAGAATACATTCTTTCAGCTTGCCATTTAGCACCAAACACAACCCCCTCTCTCCATAGGGTATCACTTGTTTGATCGTGATAGCCATTCTCATTCATAGCTTCTTCAAGTGTATCTTGTGCCATATTATTTCTTTTTAAATTGTTCAAACCATTTATCAAGTGGTAATCTACTTCTTTCATCCGCATTAATTAAAGTATAAGCTGCAAATTTAGGTAGCATATCTAATACCTCTTCTTCAGTATACATTCTTTCTGCTTGCCATTTAGCACCTAATTTAATACCACCACTTGTAAACTTTACAGACATTTCATCATTAAAGTTTTTGGTTACTTCATTGATATATTCTTCAAGTGTTTCTTGTTTAGGTTCTTCTTGTGGAAAGATGATTTCATACGGATTTGTATTTATTCCATAAACCATAGAACTTGGTGTAAACGGCTGTTTAACTTCAACATACTGACAAGTAGGGTTCTTAACAAACCACTCCAAGAAATCATCATCAATAGCTTGAACACCGTCAGCAATTAAATCTGGGTCTGTTGTTAGGATGATTTTTTTGTAATTTTCTGCATCAATAATCCAATGTGTATAATTATCTTTGTTGAGTTTAACAATTTCTATATTTTTGTAATCACCTCCCCAACAAATTACCCAATCTCCTTCTTTAATTTCTTCATCAGAAGTGATGTAAATGTGTTGATTAATATTTACTTCTTGATATTGTAAACCATTTAATTTAATAAGTTTCCCTAAATTATTTTTAGTTAACTTACTTGGTTTATCTGTTGGTAGTAAATGTATGTTCTTCATTTTACTTTTTATCATTTTTATTGTTTAACCAATTATTAAAAGGTTCAATTGTTATCTTATAAATTTTAAAAAATAAGGCTCCAATACCCATTATAGCTAAACAAAACAATGTTATTGGCATTAAAATAATCCAAGGGTGCTTTTCAGTTTCACCATCAATGACTAATGCAATTGTCATTATGGAACCAAAGAATAATGCTATAGTAAGAAATTCTAGGTCATAAAAACCTAAACCAACCAATGATAGAATTAATAAAATATTCCAAAATCGAACACTTCTTGGTATTGATTTCCACTCGGAACTAATATTACTCAGTAAAGATTTATTTTTTTTCATTGTTTTACAATTTCAATTAACCTTTTCAAACAAGCAATTTCTGCTTTTTCTGGTGTTTTAAATCCTAATTTAACTTCACCTTTACATACACCTTCCATCATGTATAATTCTTCTTCCTCTTCTGCCAAGAAACCGATATTGTATGCATAAGTATCCTTAACACAATTATCACTCATAACAAAAGAGTGTAATTTATGATTCTCTCTAAACCATCTGAATGCTTGAGAGAATGTTGGTGCTTTAATTACATTTCCACCACACCATTCAATAAATTCATCAGGATGGGTTTGGAAGTTGTAGATAAAAATTTCATCATTTTTATTCACATAAAAAACACAAGGTTCATCAAACCCTAATTCTCTAAGTGCTAATGCTTCTTTATAAGGTACAAGTTCTTTTTCCATTATTTCAATTTATTTTCAATTTGTTGTGGTGTGTAAACAACCCATCTGTAAGGATTACTTTTAAAACGAATACAAATTTTTTCTACATCATAATAATGTTCACCAATAATGCAAGACATTTCTTCAATATCACCTAATGGAGTATAGTGTTCCTCTAGTTTAGTGAAAAATCCTTCTGGATCATAAACTGTTGAATCCATGTTCAACACTTTAAAGTAATTTACTTTAACAGTGTCTACTTGAGCGCTACATGTAGCGACCATGAACATCAAAATAATGGAAACTGTTAATTTTTTCATGATCTAAATATACGTATATACTTTGTCGAGGCCAAACATCTTATCAAAAGAGTTTTTGGGAATCTACGGAAAGGTACGCAAAAGGGTATAATGGAACTCGTGTGATACTTGTGGGTATATATGTATATACAATCGGCGCGTAAAGATCGTATGCGATCTGTTTTGTGGTCCATTCCACAGGAAGAACACGTGTACCGTTATATGGATATCAGCGCGCATGGGAGCGTACCGTACCCGTACCATATATGTACGTACCGTGTACTGGCGTAATCTTGCAGGACTAGATCTTCAAACCATTTGCTCTAGCAATTCTTTTCAGCAACGCTGTTTCCCTAGGTGTCGCGTTATAATATTCTTTAATATTGTCATACGCTATCTGACTTATAGGTTTCCGCAGCACTAGAAACAGGAACCAGGTTTTGAATATCTCAATGTTGTATGTTAGTGTTTTCATTGCTTTTTATTTATGTCTGAATATAACATCTGGACCCTACAGGGCCAAACATAAGGTTAAAAATGATGGTGAGCGTTACCTTGTGTGAAAGAGTGCTTCTTCTCAGACGGTGCTGTTTCCACAGTACCGTCCTCAAGAAACTTGCGGTACCTCTCAGCTATACGAAGTATGTCATATGAATTCATATTGGGGTTTCTCTTGCTGTATTCATCAGCATATTGTAGTGCTATTTGGCGGTCAGTATACATTTGCATAATACATGTTTTTAATTATGACTGAATATAACATCAGGGCCTCGCAGGGCCAAACATTATTCTACATCTCCATTTTCCATTGCTAACTTCCACTCAACATCTGCTTTTATCGCTTGAGCGTATTTCATTATTTTAGCAGCCATTAATCTAGTTTTTATACTTGCCTCTTTCATTACATAAGTGTCATGAGTTGATCTATGATACTCAATATCATTAAGTAAACTATCATCACTTGTATTCACAAATATCACTCGGCCACCGTCGCCATTGTCTTCCATTCGGTAACCGAGTGACTCAGCGTACTCGTAAACTGCTTTATTGATTGTGTTTTTAATTTCCTTCTTTGTCATATGTTTTTAATTATTATTAAATATAACATCCAGAACGGACATAGCCAAACAAGAGGTGAGGGAGATTATTACAGGTGCTTGATACAGAAAACTAGCGCCCGTAGAACTCACATGCCTCGCTATCATGGTCATGTTTCTAAACTACGTTGAACCCATCTGACTAAATGTAGGTCCCCGATGATGCCTAAGCGCCCATCTCTAAGGCGTCGGTCCAGTGTTTCAACTGAATATGGTCTTATCTAATTCTAATATTATCAATCTCACTATCATTACAGTGTGCTTTGTTGCATTAATAAATATCCAGGGATAAAGAAAGGACGCCACGCTGGTAGAAGAGGTTCTGCAACAAAGCACTCGTGAGCTAATCCAACGGACGTCCTTAAGATTAGACGCCATGAAGGGAAAAGAAGGTAGTGCTCACAGACAATCGTAAATCCCAACAGGCGTCCTATAATGATAACGATAAATATAAATCAGATTATCTCCAAGCTATCTTTAAAAAACAGAAGTGGCCTCTTTCGAGACCATCTATCTGCATAATTAAAAAGTAAAACATGAAGCAATTTATTGCTTTTTGAGGCTAGTGTGGGTCTCGAACCCACTCAAGACATTTCTGTCTACGTACCGTCCCACTGCGAAGCCGTTTACAGTGACCAGCCAATTTGAAGTCAGGACAAGATTCGAACTTATACCTCAGATTAACATGACACCCACTTTCAAAGTTAGCTACTCTTTGTAGTTAGGACTGAGAACCGTCTACTGTTGCGTCTACCAATTCCGCCACCTGACTATTTTCCTTATATAAAACAATTCACAATCACCACTGTTAAAATTGCTGCAATTAACAATGAAATAAAATATTCTCCTGGGCTTACGTCGTTATTCATATTTTTAATTTATGTTTAAATATAACATACTTGTTTTCAAAAGCCAAACAAGAGGTTATTTATTTTTAGTAGTCAGGACAGGATTCGAACCTGTAAGGATTTAAAGAAATAATCTCCAACTACTCACGTTTGTAGTTTGTCCACCGAGTTCCCTCATTCTATACGTTTCTTTTGAGGTACTTACAGCACGTTTACCAATTCCGCCACCTGACTATTTCCCTCGTCTTTCCGAGGTGTCAGCAACTTGTGTGTCAGCTTCACACACCAATCACTGGGTTGCCAGCTTTGTAGTCAGGACAGGATTCGAACCTGTACGTTTCAAATTTTTCTGCACCTAAAGTGCACATGGGTTCAAAAGACATCACGTCAATTGAGAAACTATAAACCATCCTCTTAGCGTCTAACATTCCGCCACCTGACTATCACAGAAACTATAAGCTACATTTTCAGACGTTCTTACTTAAACTATCTATCCTTCTTACTTCTGCTACTTCCTAATTCCTGTGATCCAAATATAACATCATACCTCCGTTGGGCCAAACTATCCCTAAGAGAGGTTTTACTGTTCAATACCAAACATTTTCTCCACTCCATCTATAATATCAAGCCATCCATTAGTCCTACCATCCCAATCCCAGGTGATGACCCATACTGGCGTGCAAAGGCAAAGTATTATTAAAGCGAATACTAAAAATCCTATATACTTCATGTTAAATGTTGTTTTAAGTGGGTTTAAACGACTACCTATATCAGGCAATATAATTTAGTTATATAGTGGGATAATACGTTTTAAGGCGTCTTCTACCATCAGCTTACTTGATTCACATATTGACATATGAATATTACACGCTACAATGTTCTCTATGATATCTAGTTGCTCAGTTTCAAGCACTGCTGTGTTTAGCTCTAGTTGAAGCGCTTCTAGTTGCTCCTCCATCTCCTGGATACCCTCGTCACACAGGCGGATAATTTCTTTACCGTTTTCATATTGTTGGAACAGATCCAAACGTGGGAAGTCTTTAATGTCTTTAATCATGTGTTTCTTATTTATACCTGAATATAACAAAGGCCCCTCGCGGGGCCAAACAAATGGTTACTCCTCTATTACCTCTAATTCCTCAATTTCATAACTGTAATTATCAAATTTAATTATTTCCCAACCATCAAAACCTTTATGTTCTTCATCTACTAATCCATTCTCAATAGCCAAATCAAAATTATGTTTTACCATTTCCCGTTCAGCCAAATCTTTAGACTTGTAAACTGAACATTCAACGTTATTCAAATCAAAACTTGATGGGTCGTAAACCCAAATTTTCAACAAATAAACTTTCATGTGTTTTTATTTTTAATTATACCTGAATATAATAAATAACTATACATAAGCCAAACAAAAGTGTAAAGAAGTTTAACAAAAGAATAGCAGGCCATCTCTGACCTGCTACCCCAAAACACATGGCAACTACTGGCTGTTACGCCAACTCACTCGTCTTAAGGCGACGGCGTGAGATATTATACATCGCATTGGCGATGATTGGATTCACGGAGCGATGTCCGTTCATCACATTGGTAATGTGGCTGGTAGAATAACCAGTTGTCTCTGATAGACGAGCCGCATCACCTGAGCGCTTACGGGCGCTGTAAAATGCTAATTTAGCTGTTGAATTTAAACGCATAATAACTTTTATTAATTAATAACTTATATATCTAATATAATAAAATATTTGTTTAAGCCAAGCTATATTTTAAGATAATTACAGGGTCTAGCGTCGCCTGCTCCATTTCGTTAACGCACCCTCCACCTAAATGGCCACTTCAGTGGGCGGAGCATTTAGACCCTGTAATTATCCTTTTGTATCCGGGGCGGGAATCGAACCCGCACTGCCATTCCTGGCAACAAGATTTTAAGTCTTGCGTGTCTACCAGTTCCACCACCCGGACATAAGGGGGTGATCATTCTACCTGATCACCCTACTTGATTATCCTACCTGATCCTCCGTAGGCTCAGTTACCTTAGCTTTCTTAGTTTTAACTGGCTTAGCTACCACTTCAGCTTTAGGTTGAGCTGGGCGACCGCGTTTTACAACACCTCCGTTAGCTGCGGCACGAGCTGCTTTAGCTGCCTCACGCAACTGGCGAGCTGAACCTTCTACTACTGGGCGACCTTTCTTACCAGTTTTAGGTGCGGCCAATTTTGCCTGGCGCTTTGAATTTGGATCTACTGGACGGCCTTTCGTACCTGATCCTCCTACCTTTGCCTTGCTCACTTTAGCTAGTGCTTTTTCCAAATCAGCTGATTTAGTTGAACTTGCTTTCTTAATTCCTGCTGCAGTTGCTGCAGCTACCAATTCTTGTCTTGACATAACCTTAATTTTTTATTTTGTTTTTATTTTATGCTATTAATATAATGATCAGTTTCACTGAAGCCAAACTTATCTTTATCCTTTTTTATTCGGATATAATTCAGATGTTAATTTTTCTTCCACTAAAATTACAGTGAGAAGTGTAGGTTTAGACATGATTAATTGACGGTGCATTTGATCATCCATTCCTACCTGCTCAAGAATGTATTGCATTGTTTCACCATCTACCTCCATCAGTTTAAGCTGATTGATAATGTCTTGTACGACTGTGAATTTTTCTTCTTCCATGTGTTTTTAATTATGATTGAACATAACATAACTCTTCCACGAAGCCAAACTTATTTTTAAAAATCTGTCAAATAGAAACCATATCTGTCGAAGAATTCTTCATCTGTGTCTCGGTTCAAATCATCTTCCTCATCCTCATCATACACATATGCTAGTTCATGTTTGATATCAAACCAAGCTGCTTCAGCTTCTTCAAATGTTTTAAATAACTCTTGTGCCATGTTTCTAATTTATACCTGAATATAACATAATCCTCCTACTAGTCCAAACTTTCCCAATCAAAAGTTGCAAACTCATTTCCTAAGTCAGTATTACCAAACATTTCTTGTTCAGATTCCTCTAACTCCCCAAATGAGCATAGTTTTGTAACTTTAACTTGATCAGCATTAACATAGATTACTCTTTTATAACCATTAATAGTAACAGATACTGCAAATACTTGTGCCATATGTTTTAATTTATACCTGAATATAACATCACTTTCCCACTAGGCCAAACAGAAGGGCACCTAGGTGCCCAAACTGCTCATAATTAAAACACACATATTATTCATCATCCTCGTCAGCTTCTGGCAAGCTGTACTCAACTTGATTCAAGCCGATTCGGTAGGTGATGTGAAAATCAATACTATTATCACGATTCTTGCTGAAATATATTTTACGTGAATCGCTATCTTTGATACGTTCTAGGTGGCACATCGCCTCAGTCATATGTTTAAGGCGGTTGCTACCGGCGAATTCACCCGCTTTAGTTACTTGCTGAATATTGATAAACGAAGTGTATTTCTTGGCTTTATTCTCGCCTTTCTTGATCTGGCTCTGCAAGCTCAAAAACCATAATTCAGCAGCACTTTCAGTTGTGCGGTAAGTGTCTTTATACATTTCAATCACCTCAGCTATCGAGTCTATCGCTACAACATCATAACCTTCATTTAGAACGTACTCCATAGTTTCCTTTACAGTCTCAGAGTAGTTCTTCAAAAACAAAGTCGGAACAGCTGCAAAATGAGGCATACGTTTACAGTATTTGTAGTGACCTATTTCATCCATCTCACCGCTCACAAACAACACTTTCTTACCTGTCTTAACTAAACGTGCTAGCATATCCAACACTACAGTTGATTTACCAGTGCCTGGTCCTCCGCATATGATCATGTTAACAGCTGGCATCAAACCTTTATCTGCGCTCAAAAGTTCATCCATCAAAGTACCAGTGCGCATTGGTCTGAAAACTGAGTCATTAAACTTCAGCTCTGAACCTTTAAATATTTGAATCGATTTAGGATCAAATGCTACTTGTGGAGTTGCTACTTTATTCTTTGGTGGGCGACCTTTACCTCGTTTTGTCATTACTAAATTGCTCATGTGTGTTTTTAATTATATCTGAATATAACATCAAGACTCCTCATAGCCAAGCAAAAAAGGCCCTTTCGGGCCCTTTTCTAACACTCCAAACTTTTCAAAATATCCTTC
>Ga0315901_10008757_pt1 | contig 11720 bp, 15 predicted proteins | sample LakEriMetagenome_10_FD_203761 | JGI IMG/M metagenome (GOLD analysis project Ga0315901, IMG submission 203761) | Freshwater fungal communities from buoy surface, Lake Erie, Ohio, United States - Buoy 2 MA116 | ecosystem: Environmental > Aquatic > Freshwater > Lake | place: USA: Lake Erie, Ohio...
CGGTGGTCTTAATATTGGCTATAACACAAAGCTAAATGACGTTTTAATGTCTTTTAGCAACTGTTATGCGGAATGTAAAACCTTTAAACAACAAGAACTATGAAACAAACAGCAGTGGAGTGGTATACAGAGCAAGAAATAAAATTAACTCTTTACTTTTTAGCAAATAAAATTAATCAATTAGATTATGGTATCAAAAGAGTAAAGTTAATTGAACAAGCCAAAGAAATGGAAAAAGAGCAAAACCATGCGGAATATATGAGAGGGTGGAAGGATGGACTAACTAAACAACAAGAACAAATCAATTAATGATAAGGGGTAAAAATTGCCACATAAATAAAATAGAAATGATATGAAAATACAAAGTGAATTTTATAGCAACGAAAATGGTAAGAATTATTTTGAACAGTATTTTAATACTCAAACACCAAAACCAATAAATGCAAGTGATTATTTTATGCTAAAGGAAAGTATAGAAAATGCCTTATACTTATTAATGCAAGATAAAAAAATTGAGTTGAGAATTATAATTAAAGAACAATGAAAGCAACACTTGAATTTAACCTACCCGATGACCAGCATGAATTTGACCTTGCTATACAAGGTAGCAAGATGTACTTAGCTCTATGGGATATATCTCAGGAGATCAGAACACTATGGAAGTATGAGGAGCTAAGTGAGGAGGAGTGGAATATGGTTGAGAGAATCAGAGACAAGTTCTATGAGATACTAAATGATAACCATATTGAATTAAACAAGTAATGAGTGGATTTCTTTTAGGTCTAGTGTACGGAATATTATTAGGAATAATGATAGGAATTTCTCTGACACTAAATGCAATACTTTAATTGGTCCCGTAGCTCAGTTGGATAGAGCAACTGCCTTCTAAGCAGTAGGTCTTTGGTTCGAATCCAAACGGGATCACTAACCTTAATTTATACAACATGATAGATAGACAATTAATCAAATCTGTTCTTGGATTTAATTTTAAAACAATTGTAACCGATCAGAAAAATCAGGTTATTAAGTTCGGAATTGCGAGAACAATAAGTCCATTGGTCAGTGAACGACCAGTGTACAAGAATAGAATAATAGACAAAAAGTTTTGGACGAACTACAACGAAAATTTGCTTAACAAAATTCTTGATTACAGAAGGAACAACATTGATTACAGTTAGGGTTCTGTGGTTAGCCTCCATACGGGTAAAAACTCTACGCACACTGGTATGGCAGGTGTGTGTTTTTATAATCTAAAATTAATTTGTATGAAATGGGAATCAACGTCCACTGCCGACATAGTTGTCGATAGTGTAGTAGAGAGTGTTATCTCTAAAATTAGGTCAAGGTCTAATGTTGGAATAAAGAAGTACAACACAACAATGGACAGAAATGATTTGTCAAACATTGACTGGCTCAATCATTTACAGGAGGAGCTCATGGATGCTATAATATACGTAGAAAAATTAAAGAGTAATATATGATAACCTACTTCAAATCAATAAACGATACGGACAAACCATTTTACGTTGACATTGATGTTGCCATTGACAGGATAAAATTTGGCAAATCAAAGGACATAGTAAAAAAGATTCGTTCTGCTGATACAAAGGAGGAGAGGAACAACATAAAGAAACTACTACCTGCAATACTTTTTTCAGGAGAGTTTTCTAGAAGGGCAGACAATGCTATAGTTAATCACAGCGGTATAATATGTATAGACTTTGATGGATTTAAGAGTGAGGAAGATTTACAAGAAATGAGAATGTTCTTGTTTAACGACAAGTATACTTACTGCATGTTCATGTCACCATCTGGAGATGGAATAAAGTTGTTGGTTAGAATTCCACAAGACGCTTCAAATCACAAGAAGTATTTCTTAGCGTTACAAAACTACTACAATCGTGATGAGTTTGACAAGTCATGCAAGAATATATCTCGTGTATGTTACGAGAGCTTTGACCCTGACATATATGTAAACGAGCTGTCTGAGGTATGGTCTGAGATGGTTAACACAAATGATAACATCAAGCCTCCACCTATGATACGAATCAGTGACTCAAACGAAGTTATAAAAAGGCTTTGTATGTGGTGGGAGAAGAAGCATGGTATGGTTGTAGGATACAGGAACAACAATCTATTTATCTTAGCATCAGCACTCAATCAATACGGAATCAATAAAGATGAGGCTCTAAATGTGTTGTTGTCATACGATGACGGGTCAATGGCTTCTGAGATGAAGACTATAGTATGGTCTGCATACAAAAATGTGTCTGATCACGGGACAAAGCACTACGAGGACATAGACAAAACAACATCTATAAAGAACGACATAAAGAAAGGTGTTCCAATAAAGGATGTAAAGAACTACTACCCAGACATTGACGAGAACATTATAAATGAAATGGTTGAGACTGAGGAGTACAATACATTTTGGTCCAAGAGCAGTAAGGGTAAGATTGACTTGATACCACATCTTTTTAGGGATTATCTAAAGGGAAACGGGTTCTATAAGTACTACCCAAATGGTTCTAATAACTTTGTTTTTGTAAGGATTGTTGACAATATAATTAGCGACACCAACGAGGACATGATAAAGGACTTTGTGTTAGACTATCTAATGAAGTCAAACGACATGAGCGTTTATAACTTCTTTGCAATGAACACTAAGTTCTTTCAGGAATCATTTCTAAACTACGTAGCCAAGATAGAACCAGTATTTATGGTTGACACCATTAACGAGTCTTATCTGTACTATAGAAACTGTGCTGTTAAGGTTACATCAGACAGCATAGATATGATAGACTACAGAGATTTAGGTGGATATGTTTGGGAGAAGCAGAAGATAGACAGAGACTTTAGAGTTACAAAGTTTGATGATTGTGAGTTTAAGAGATTTGTTTCAAACATAAGCGGAAATAATTCAGGAAGGATTAAGTCCATGGAATCAACAATTGGCTACCTTTTGCACAGCTACAAGCCAGCCAGTTATTGTCCTGCTGTTATTCTAAACGATGAGGTGATTAGTGACAACCCAGAGGGAGGTACAGGGAAGGGTATATTTGTTAAGTCTATATCATACATAAAGAAGATGGTAATAATTGACGGAAAGGGATTCAGTTTTCAGAAATCATTTCCATATCAACGTGTACAGGTAGACACACAGACTCTTGTTTTTGACGATGTAGCAAAGAACTTTGACTTCGAGAGGTTGTTTAGCGTAATTACTGAAGGAATAACATTGGAGAAGAAAAATAAAGATGAAATACATATATCACCTGAGAACTCTCCAAAGATTGTTATAACCACCAACTACGCAATCAAGGGTGCAGGTAATAGTTTTGAGAGAAGAAAGTGGGACCTTGAGTTCAAGCAGTACTACTCCAAGATGTTTACTCCAGAGACAGAGTTTGGTCACATGTTGTTTGTCGGATGGGACCGAGATGAGTGGTCTAGGTTTGACAACTATATGATATCAAATCTACAGAACTATCTTTCAATGGGTCTTGTAAAGTGTGACTTTATGAACCTCAAGACACGTAAGTTCATTGCTGAGACATCTACTGAGTTTTGGGAGTGGGCCACATCAAGTGACAATGACTTCATGAAGATTAACGTTGCTGTTCCAGGAATGTCCATGTACAACAGATTCGTTGAAGAGTTCCCAGACTATGGAACGTATGGTAGATGGAAGTTATCACACAACAGGTTCTACAGATGGCTTGATTCTTTGGGAGAGTTTAAATACAAGAGCAGACCTAAGATATACAGAGGAGCCATGGGCAAGATGGTAGAATTTATAACAGAAGAAAAGAAACCCGATTTATTATTTTAATTATGAGTGAAATCTGCAAATCAATTTTAGAAGAAAAGATAGTGTTCTTTGAGATAGTCCTAAAGATCACTAAAAAAGATGACAAGGCTTACGGGCAAATACTTGACAAGATGCAAGACCTACACAACACCATACTATTCATTGATGGTGTTATTGACAAGTTTAGTTACAAGACTGACGTGGCGGTGGAGCTGCTAGAGTTCCAGAAATATAAAAAGAGTATGATTACGTTTTATAAGGATGATGTTGATGAGATGACCGAGTGCATCAAAAACATATGTGATGCAACTGCGTGATTATCAGATAGATATATCTTCAAGGGGTGCACAGATACTTAAGGATAACTACATACTTTGTTTAGCTATGGAGGTTAGGCTAGGTAAAACGTTTACATCCCTTGAGATATGTCGCAAGCTTGGTTATGAGTCAATACTATTTTTAACTAAGAAAAAGGCAATATCTTCCATAGAGTCTGATGCCCAAAAGATAGTGCCAAACTCTGACATTGTTATAATTAACTACGAGAGCATACACAAGGTCAATCGAAGTAACTTTGATGTAATAATATGTGACGAGTCACACACCATGAGCGCATTCCCCAAGCCCAGCTTAAGAACAAAGCAGGTTAGGAATCTAGTTGTAAAGTGTGGCATGCCAAGGGTTATACTATTAAGTGGAACAATAACTCCAGAGTCTTACTCTCAGATATACCATCAGTTCTGGGTGCACCCTATTAATCCATTTAACGGGTTTACAAACTTCTACAGGTGGGCAGATGTTTATGTCAACAAGTTCCAGAAGAAGATAAATGGTTTGATGGTAAATGACTATTCTTATGGCAAGGAGAGAGAGATAATGTCCGTTGTGTCTCCATATATAATAACATACACACAGAAAGAGGCTGGGTTCTCAACAGAGATTGAGGAGGAAATACTAACTGTGGAGATGCCTGATATAATAAAAAAGATAAGCGACAAACTTGAGAAAGACCTAGTGGTTGAGGGCAACAATGATGTAATACTAGCAGATACTCCTGCCAAGTTAATGCAGAAGATGCACCAGCTAGCAGGTGGAACGATAAAGTTTGAGAGTGGTCGATCTATGGTTTTGTCAACCTTTAAGGCTGAATTCTTGAAGTCGCAATTTGCGACCACAAAAATAGGGGTGTTCTATAAGTTCAAGGAGGAGCTAAATGCACTAAAGCAGGTATACGGAGATGACATGACCACAGAATTGGATGAGTTTAACACTGGTAATTTTAAGGTTATTGCCTTACAAATCGTATCTGGTCGTGAGGGTATAAGCTTAAAAAATGCTGACTACCTAGTTTTTTATAGCATTGACTTTAGTGCCGTTAGCTACTGGCAAGCTAGGGATAGGATGACAACTATGGACAGGCTTTACAATAAAGTTTACTGGATTTTTACAGAGGGTAGCATAGAGGAGAAGATATACAAGGCAGTTAAATCAAAAAAGAGTTACACGTTAAATATATTTAAGAAAGATTATGGAAGATAAAATGTTTTTTTTATTGCCAGTTTTAGCATACACTAAAATTAAAGGAGAAAGATTATTAGTTATTGGATGGTTGAATAAGTCTATAATAATAAAAATTGTAACGTAATGAAAATAATGAACGACCCAATGATCAAGCTGTTGATTGACAAGTTTGATCTTGAAACACCAGAACAGAACATACTTGAGATAAGTAAGTACGGATATGAGAATGGTGCAATTGTAATAAAAGAGATAAAAGTTTTGGATTCTGATTTTAATTTTGTTAGATTTGCGAATCTTGAGAAGGTAACAAAGTACCTTAGCAGGTACTATTGCAACTTCAATGACAGAGCAGAAGATACAAACGAAGATAATAAAGAAGCTTGAGTCTAAAGGATATTACGTAATAAAACTAATACAAACAAATAAACCTGGAATTCCTGACTTGGTGGCAATACCCAAAAACTCTAACGTTGAATTTATTGAAGTAAAAAGACCTGGTAATAAACCGTCACCACTTCAGGAGTACAGGATGAAGGAACTAAACGAGCATGGAATTAAAACTTCGGTACAAGAAAGCGATGGATAAGAGCTTGTACATACAAGACAACCATCAATTTATAATGTCTCTTATACTAAAGGGTACACCAATTGAAAATATACTAAGAACTCTTGGTGTAGACTCATCAAGATTTAACTCATTCTTCACAAACAAACCTGTTCAAACAATCTTAGGTAACAAGGATGAAACTTATTTTAACGAAGAAGATTTACTAACTGAAAACTATAATTTTAATTTTAATGACTTAAGCTATGACGAACAACAAATCTATCTCGAAAGAGAAAAAGCTGGCGTGCTTGGTAGGTATTTTGCCAGTTCTGATGGACTACATGGAGGATATAAAGGATGACTTTCCACAACTCTATAGAAAACAAATTAAAAAAGCAGGCAATGATTTTGTGAGTGAGGTATACAAGCTTGGAGATACCATATACGCAAAGATTGATGAAGAGAACGACCAAGAGGTAAGAGAATTCTATAACGAGGTAATCAATATGGGAAGAATTTTTAATAATTGGATGTCTGAGTTGTAGAAATTAGTCTTATATTTGTCTTGTACATGAGTAGACTAACATACATAAACGTATTAATGGCCGACATAAACGACCTAACAGATACATTGTACGAGTCGTTAGTGGACAACGACACAGATGAATTAAATAAAAGCATAGATATTTTAATCAAAATTTTAAAGGATGTTAAGAAGAGCCACGGAACATTTCAACAAGATCCTGGACTTATATAAGTCTGGAGTAACCAACAAGACAGAGATAGCCAGAAGGATTTTGGGTAGTGGTGATGAGAACTCAAGGGCAGTAGTGAAGAGGGCTATAAGGAGATATGAGAAAAATAGGGCCTTATATGATGAGTGTGAAAGAGTAGGTATAGATTCTGACAAAGTAAAAAACTATTGGTACAAAGGAAAGCACTATAGTATAAACGTTAATGGTGACACTGAAGAGTTTAACTTTGATGATTTTAAGACTGAACTCATATCTGAGATAAAAAAATGGTCACCCAACTATAGCTCAATAAAAAGAGAAAAGAGTAAGGACCCACACTGTCTAGTTTTTGACCCAGCAGACATACATATTGGTAAGCTGTCATCATCATTCGAAACGGGAGAAGATTATAATCAACAGATAGCTGTTAACAGAGTTATGGATGGTCTTCATGGTATAATTGGAAGAACGTCAGGTTACAACATAGATAAGATAATATTCATTGCAGGAAACGACATACTCCACATAGACAATCCAAAAAGACAAACAACCGCAGGAACTCCACAGGATACTGACGGAATGTGGTATGACAACTTTGTAATGGCTAAAAAGCTTTTAGTTAATGTCATAGAAACACTCATGACAGTTGCTGACGTTCATGTTGTATACAATCCAAGCAATCACGATTTTATGTCTGGATTTATGTTGTTGCAGTGTGTAGAGGCATGGTTCAATAATTGCAAGAACGTAACATTTGACAATGATATGAGGCACAGGAAGTATACTGTGTATGGAAAAAATCTAATAGGATCAACTCACATGGACGGGGCTAGGGTAGAAAATCTTCCATTACTTATGGCACACGAGGCAAGTGATAAGTGGCACAACTGCAAGTACAGATATATTTATGGTCACCACATACATCACAAATCATCGAAAGACTACATGTCTGTCAATGTAGAGACATTAAGATCTCCTTCAGCTGCTGATAGTTGGCACCACAGAAATGGATACCAGTATTCTCCAAAGGCAGTTGAGGGATTTATACATCACCCAGAGAATGGTCAAGTTGCTAGGTTAACACATTTGTTTTAAAGAGGAGGAGGAACAAAGTTTTCCATTGCTTTTTGTTGCTCCATTTCTAGTTGTTTTAATTTTTTATCTTCCTCTTCTTGCTTTTTAATGGCTTCTTTTCTTATTTTTAAACTATAGTTTAGCAAGTCTTCGTATTTTTTACCAGACTTAATCATTTTATAGTATTGATTCCAGTTATAACTTTCAGTGATTTTCCCTAAAGCTTTTACAAATTCTTTTCCTTCTTTGTTTGTAAAACCACCTAAATCTTTTATGTAATCAACTACCTCTGTAATGCTTTTCTTAGATTGTTCGGTAGGAAGGAAATTAATATTTTCTCTAATTAACATACTCTCCCATGCTTGTGGTTCTCTTTTATATCTTTTCTTAAATTCTTTGTAAACTCCATACTGCTCATACGTGTATGAATTTTCTTCAATCTTTTTATAAATTTTGTTTGATATTTGAGAACCTTCCTTAAATGATCCACCAATTATTGCTGGTAAATCTCCTATGAAGTATACTAATTTAACTAAATTTTTATCTTGATCACCAAGATATTTTTTTGTTGTGTTTCCAAACTGATCAGTTACTATATACTCTCCAGTTGTAGCCATCTCATACCTGTCTACGAATCTTTTCCACTGATCATATCCTACTGAGAATAATCCGTATTTTCCTGAATCTTTAGCTCCTGGATAATCAGTTCCTAATTTATATGAATGATCTCTTAAATATTTTTCTCTAAATTTTCTTTCCTCTTCTGGATTCATTTTGAATTTAGATCCTGCATTTCCAATATAGTTAAGTGCTCTTCTTTCATTTTCTTTATTTACGGCATCATTAACATCTTTTTCTGTAACAGATAGGTCATCAGAAAACATATCAAACACATCAACTAAAATTTCATCTAAAACTGGGGCAGGAGATACTAAGTCTCCCATGAATGATTTTATAGGAAACTTTGATGCATTTTTCAGCCTCTTTTCTCTTTCTTCTTCAGTTTCATCATCATCGTCTCCATATATTAGACTTGCTATAGTCCCTAATAAAAATAGCCTAGACATATTTAATGTATGAAATGCAGCTTGTTCAGCAAGTGTACCAAGTAGTGATTTAGAAGCTATGGCTACGTCTTTAAAATCTACTCGTTTCCAATTGTATATAGTAGCTACATCGGTAGCAATTTTAGCCCTTGAGTTTATACTAAAAGAAGCATAAGGAAATAAGGTCTTTCTAATTATTTTCATTACTTCATCTTGAGATGATAGTAATTCACCAGCCAATCTTTCGTCAGACACGTTTTGATTTCTATTAACCATATTGTCTGCATATAGTATTGCCTCTTTATTTATATCTTCTAATTTATTATCTTTTATTTCTTGATCCCAAGTATCCCAGTTTATTTTTGAGCTATCAATGTTATTCATTTCTAGATACTGTTTATAGTAAGAAAGAAACGCACCACGAGCCACCCAAATATCTGGTTTTGATAGTAAATATTTTAGTTTTAAATTAAAAAATTTAGATATCCCGTCTGATATTTTATCAGTATAATTTTCAAATGTTTTTATTTTACTATCAGCAGACTCAATAGCTGTTACGGCTTCTTGTCCTCTATTAGAAACGCCTGCACCTGATTTATTAAGCCATTGTTGAAACTTACTATCAGTTCTAAATAAATCTATAAAACTAGTTGGTCCTCCCTGAATTGCTGTATTTAAAACAACTGGAACTGTTTGCATTATTGGCTGAAAAATACTTCCTAATCCAAGACTGTATCCTATTTTACCTAAAAAGTTTAAACCAATCTTTTTTTGTATATCCCTTAATACTTTTTGATATTGTTTATTGCTTATTACTGATCTATTTTTAATTGAAGCAATATATTTAGATACTTTTCCTTTAATTATATCTAGGTCTTTGGGATCTGTTATAACTTTAGATAGATACTTAGAGTTCATAAATGCGTCAACTCTTCTAATAGCAGCAGCTGTCTCGATGTCAACTAAGGCACCCTCCATTGCTGAGAAGTTATTCATCTCAAAACTTAGATCTATATACCTGCCCTGACTCTCTATTGTTGATGGACTAGGTTTAGTATTTGGCATCAAAACTCCAGTTTCTGTTTTATTTATAAGAGTATCAGAGTTCATAACATACGATGACCTAGATGTAGGTATTTCTTCAGCACCTGTTATAGAGCTAGCCATCTCTGTCTTTTTATATCTATCTGTAGTGTAGTATTGATCTTTTGAGAGCATTGTGTTATACACTGACAATGATACAAAAGACAGGTCTCCATATATATCTGCCCACTTGTCCATCATCCATCCAACAGCATCTTTATTCATTGTTTTTGAATTATTAAATATAGTTTCACGGTCAACGCTATTTATATTTAATCTATCTGCAACAAGCTGATACGTTTTGGCTAATTTCTGCTCTTCCTTTGTGCCTTTTTTAAGCGTTTCAATAGCTGAGTTTATCATTTCAACTCTTCTATTGAGTTCTGATTGCATGTTCTCTTGCTTGTCAAATCTTGCCAAGAATGCAACCATTCCCCTTTCTATTGTGTTGTCTATATTCCAGAAGTTCTTTTGTTTTCCAAATTTTTCTGCGTATTCATTTTCTAGAGCATTTTTTGTATTTCTTGCCTTGTTTGCACCAAGTATTACTTTACCAAATCCAGCTCTGTCCATTACCTTAGTCCCTGCTACTACTCCATTAAAAATTAAGTTAAACATTTCTGGTGCTGTAACTAGTGCTATAGATCTTAGATTACCTAAAGTTTTGCTGAAAAAATATTTTATTGGTCTAGCCTTTTTACCAGAATTATATATATTTTTTGCTTGGTTGTTTCCTTCTATTACCTCAAGTACTGAATCAAGACCACCAACAGCAAAGTTGACCAAAAAGTTGTCAAGCATCTCAACTAGTTTGGCCTTGTCTTTTATAGACATTCCATCTATATTAGCTTTCTGTATCCTACTTATTATTCCGTTAGGGTCGGTTGCTCCCATCTCGGATATCTCGATAACCTTATCGTTAAACATTGAGTCTAACAAGTTATTTACATCGTCTTCGTTATATCCTTCAACAAGCTCATCTTGTTTTATCTTATTAATTACGTCTTGCATCTGAGCATACGTCATGTCTCCAGATATAACACCATAATCTACAAGATCTCTATAAGAACTCATCATTGATTTCTTCATTGATTCTTCTTGTTTATATAGCATATAATTAATCTTATCATTTAATGATGCTATTTCTACAGGAGTTTTGAGTTGTGGTTTACCTTTAACTATTCTTGATGGAGCTATTGACCCAAGTATAGAATCTGCCATTGAGTTATAATCATCAATGTCCTCAACCATAAGAGGGTCTATCTTTAAGAAGTTTTTAGCAAGCATTTTATTTTCTGCTTGAGCATTTTTTAAATTTCTTCTTATTCTTCTTTTAGTTTGTTCTGCTTTGTTTACTTTTTCAGCATAGTTTGCATTTTGTGCGACACGCTCAACGTAATTAATAAACTGATTAATTTTTTCTGGACTAAGCAGGTTTAGTGTATTTGATTTATTAAGTATTGCTCTTGCTTGTGCTAGTGATATCTTTCCTTTGTAAGATCTTAGAACTTCTTTGACTGACTCGTTTAATGATTTTCTTGAGTCATATATCGCTTTTTTAGCCTCTCTAGCAATCTTGGCTGCATTTTTAAGTTGATCTCTTAGTGCCTTTCCTAAATCACTTACAGAGAAAGTAGCAGGTTGAGGCTTCTTGCCAAGTACCTTTTCTACAGATGGAGCAGACTTTAATTTTTCTCCGAAGAACTTCTTTAGTTCTCTTTCTGCATTTTCTCTTTGAGTATCGTCAGATGATTTATACCAGTCTGATTTTCTTAAATCATTTAGAGCGGCATCTACACCTTGTTGATGTGGGTTTCGTCTTCTAGTTACAGACAAATCATACTTGGCCTTTGCATCATCTATTGCATTCTGCCTAGTATTTTCTTTCTGGAATTTTATACCTA
>Ga0315901_10008760_pt1 | contig 11717 bp, 12 predicted proteins | sample LakEriMetagenome_10_FD_203761 | JGI IMG/M metagenome (GOLD analysis project Ga0315901, IMG submission 203761) | Freshwater fungal communities from buoy surface, Lake Erie, Ohio, United States - Buoy 2 MA116 | ecosystem: Environmental > Aquatic > Freshwater > Lake | place: USA: Lake Erie, Ohio...
CAAAACCTAGCAATGGGTATCCTAGCCCACCTGATTTAGAATATGTTAGCAAGGTTGGAACATTAAATGCCAAATCATTTTCATTTGAATTAGTACAAGAATCTGATGTTTTTTCAATGAATGATTCTGTTGATGGAATAATAGCATTAGGCTGGGAAATGGACGAGGATGTAAAGAATCGTCTAGTTTTTAGATTTGGGGAAACTGAAGAAAATATAAAAAATAAACTTTATTCGAGAGATTTAATCTTGGAATTTGAAAAAATTAGTGTTTATGAGAATTAATAAAAAAGTAATACAATTAATGCAAGAAGGTTTTAGTTTAGAAACTTTGCGTAAAATGAGTGATAAAAATATAGATTTTTTACACAAAAAATTAATGTCTGAACAGGTTCAAACGCCTGTTGTGAACATACCAAAAACTAATCAACAAGCAATCAATTCAGCAAAAATGAAGAAACAAGTTTTTGCAACATACGAGAATAAGGAAAAGAATGGCGAAATGATTGAAGGTAAAAAAGGTGGTAAGAACCCTTGGGCTATTTGTACAGCACAATTAAAAAAAGAGTTTGGAACATCTGAAAGGAGTGAGTGGACAAAAGCACAAAAAAATAAGTACGAAAAGTGTGTTATGGATGTTAAGGGTAAAACCAAAAAAGATATGAAAGAAGCAAATATGATTGATTCTTTTATTGAAGACGAATTATTGAAAATGGTTGAAAGTTATATGAATCCTAAAATCACAAAAAGGGATTTGTTAAAACAAATAAAAGAACAAGCCCCTGACACAAAGCCAGTTGTAAAACCAGCAAATCCAAAAATAAAACCATCAAGGAGAGATAACCCATTCCAAAACCCACGCCCAGGTGTAAGAACCGCCCCAAAGGCAGATACAACAACAAAGCCAGTTGTAAAACCAGCAAATCCAAAAATAAAACCATCAAGGAGAGATAATCCATTCCAAAACCCAAGACCAGGTGTAAGGACAGCCCCAAAGGCAATATCACCGGATAAAGCAAAAAACATAGTTATTGATAATATTATGCAACTAATAAATTTTGAAGGATAATGAAGAACATAGACAAACTAATCAACAAAAAATTAAGAGAACAATTAGAATACACTGGTCCTGAACGCATGGATCCTAGATTGGAGAAAAAACTTGCTGACCCAAATTCTATGTTTGGGCAAAACCCTGCCTTAAAGAGGGGTGCAGCAGATGTTCAAAAATTATATAGCCGTTCATTTAATGATGTATTAAATAGAGTTAGAAGAATTGCCGGTAAAGAAACTTTAACTGCAAATGAATTAATTTCAATTGTAACATCAAGAGTATTTCAAAATGCTGCTGCAATTCAGCAATTAGAATCTAGGTATAGTGATGAATTAGTTGAATTAGCAATTAATGAAACATTAAATGAAATGGAAGTTAGTGATGATGAGTTCATCATTAATGCTAGTTTGGGGATGCCTGGCAATGATGTTGTTGGTAAAATGAGAAAAGAAAAAGATAAAATTAAACAAGAATTATCACCAGAAGAAGAAGAAGAATTATCAAATGAAGTTTTCAAAAGGGATATTATCAATGCTATCATTGGTGGAGTTGCAAGGAAAACTCATTATATATATGAGAAACCAGAGGTTAAATCACAATTAGATGCAATTGACCCAAAATTATACCAACTATACTCAACAACAATCCCTTTAGTTGATGCATTATATTTCTTGAATGAAGGTATGATGGATATGGCAGCAAAAGGTGGTGGAGTTTCTGCATCTGTTGACATTGATGATGAAGAGGATCCAGAAACTGGTGAAACAAAGACTGTAATCAATGCAACAGCATTTATGTTTCCAATATTATGTCATGAAATTGCAAAAGGGATTGAAGAAGCATTAGCCAGACATGGTTATTCTAGTGATGATAATATGGCTAATATGACATTAGGCCAAGCCGACACATTAAAATCAGAAACAGAAGGTTTAAGAATTGGCCCAGCCATTTTGGAAAAAATAAGAAATATTTTACCTACTGAATTATTTGATAAATCAGATATTGGTTTGATTAGGTTTTTCTTTGTTGAGTTATATAAAACACCAGCAGATGAATTTATTAATTTAATGAAATATGTAATATCTGACACAGAATCTGATCAAGATTATGCAAAAAGAGAATTTGATGAATTAATTGACAAAGCTAGGGTTAGTAAAGAAAGATATCTTGATTATTTACAAAGTCAGTATATGGATGATATGGATATAGATGATGAAGATGCTTATGATGGTAGTGGATTTTCCCCTAATCAAGCACCAGATGATTATACTGGTGGAAAGCAAACAAATTTTGACCCCTCAGATTTTGAGGACATATCACTTGATGAACTATTGAAAGATTTAAATATTAGAAGAAACTAATAAAATAATATTTAAAACCCCAATCTTTAATTAGGTTGGGGTTTTTTTGTTTTATCTATATTTATATACTAAAGTGAGTATGACAAGAGACCAAGTATTAATAGAATCGAGTAAATGTATAAAAAGCACCCCATATTGTTTGAAAACTTATTTACAAACATATGACAATACTGTAAAAAGATATGTGCCTTTAGATTTATTTCCAGACCAAGTTAAATTGGTTGAAGATTTTGATGGGCACAATGAAAATATTGCATTAAAGTATAGACAGGCTGGTGTGTCAACTGTTACAGCAGCCTGGGCTTCAAAAAGGTTGGCGTTTGCAAATAAGAATAAGCCTGAAAAAATATTGATTATTGCCAACAAATTAGATACAGCGGTGGAGATGGCTAATAAAGTTAGGCATTTTATCGAACAATGGCCAAAATGGGTTGGTATTAATTTTTCAAGCGAAAAGAACTCTGCAAGGCATTTTAAATTAAATAATGATTGTGAGGTTAAGGCTGTGGCAACATCAAAAGACGCATTGAGGGGTTATACCCCAACCATACTAATATTTGATGAGGCTGCCTATATTGAGGCTGACCCAGACTTTTGGGCAGCAAGTATGGCTTCATTATCAACGGGGGGTAAGGTTATTGTAATTTCAACACCAAATGGATATGACCCCATATATTATGAGATATATGACCAAGCATTACGTAATGTGAATGATTTTAAAATCACAGAAATGGTTTGGTTTAGGGATCCAAGATATACAAAAGATTTGTATATGGTGAAAACAAAGGATATGATTCATTATCTATTAAACAAAGATGAATATCCACCTGATACTATTATAGATTTATCAGTTGAAGACCCCTACAATAGAAATCATGAGCAAGTTACATCTTATATTGAGGAGGGGTATAAGCCTTGTTCTTCTTGGTATGAAGGTATGGTTAAGAAGTTGAAGTATGATAAAAGAAAGGTATCGCAAGAGATAGAAAGTAATTTCTTGGGGTCTGGGGATAACGTTTTTGATTCCAATATGTTAATGGATATATCAAAAAATATGCTTATGAACCCAATATCAAAACTAATGGGGAATAGTTTATGGATGTTTAAAGAGCCAGAAAACGGCCATAGGTATGTTGCAGGAATTGATGTTTCAAGGGGGGATTCAGAGGATTTTTCAACCATTCAAATAATTGATTTTGATTCCCAAGAACAAGTATTGGAGTATGTTGGGAAAATACCCCCAGATGTTTTGGCAGATGTTGCTTTTAAATGGTGTACAATGTATAAGGCTTTTGTTGTTGTTGATTTAACAGGTGGAATGGGTGTGGCAACAGCAAGAAAATTGCAAGAATTAAGTTATCCAAGTTTATATTATGATAATATTGATTCAAGCAACAAATGGAAGTATGACCCAAAAATGAATGAAAGAATACCAGGAATAAATTTCAATAGTAAGAGAGTACAAATAATTGCCTCTTTTGAGGAAGCACTAAGACACAACTTCAAAATTTATTCAAATAGACTATACAATGAGATGAATACATTTATATATATAAATGGAAGACCAGATCACCAGAAAGGTCATCATGATGATTGTATTATGGCAATATCAATGGCAACATATGTGGCTGAAAAATCTTTCCAATCATTAGAAAAAGTTACAAATCATACAAAAGCAATGATAAACTCGTGGTCAACTCACACTAATCAATATACAGATCAGTCATTATTTTTTAATCCACTAGTACCAGCAGGTAATAAATATAGTTCAAATATAAATAATAATCCAACACTAAATGACTACCAAAAATATGACTGGTTATTTGGTCCTCTACAAAGATAAATAAAAATTATGGAAAATAATATAAAAAATAACAATAACAATAATAATAATATTGATAATAAAACAGATAATAAAACTGTTTGGCAAAGATTATCTTATACGTTTGGCCCAAATTCTTTATTGAACCAAGATGTTCCAACATATAAGTTTGATAAAAAAGAATTATTAAGAACTCAAAATAAAGTAGAGTTTGAGAGGGAGAAACTACAAGCACAACAATCTTTTTATTTAGCAAATCAATGGGGTAAAATTGATAATCATTTATATACCCAAGCTGTTTATTATGAACCAACTAGGTTGGCATCTGTTTATGATTTTGAATCTATGGAATATACCCCTGAAATTGGTGCAGCATTGGATATATATGCAGAAGAATCAACAACAACAGATGAAAATGGTTTTATGTTGCAAATATATTCTGAATCAAAAAGAATAAAATCTGTATTAACAGATTTATTTAATAATGCTTTGGATATAAATACAAATTTACCTATGTGGACAAGAAATGCTTGTAAATATGGGGATAATTTTGTTTATCTAAAGTTAGATCCAGAAAAAGGAATTGTTGGTTGCAATCAGTTGCCAAATATTGAAATTGAGCGTTTAGAACCAGGTAGTTCGGAAAAAACCCCAGCCTACGGTGATTTATCGGATAGGAACAAAACTTTAATGTTCAAATGGAAAAACAAACAAATGGAATTTCAGCCTTGGGAAATTGCCCATTTTAGAATATTAGGGGATGATAGAAAATTGCCATATGGAACATCATTATTGGAAAAAGCAAGGCGTATATGGAAGCAACTTCTATTGGCAGAAGATGCAATGTTGATTTATAGAACATCAAGAGCACCAGAAAGAAGGGTGTTCAAAGTTTTTGTTGGAAATATGGATGACAATGATGTTGAGGCGTATGTACAACGTGTTGCAAATAAATTCAAGAGAGAACAAATTGTTGATAGCAAAACAGGTAATGTTGATATGAGATTTAATCAAATGGCTGTTGACCAAGATTATTTTGTTCCAGTTAGGGATCCAGGTCAAGCAAGTCCGATTGAAACTTTGCCTGGGGCTACAAATTTGGCAGAAATTGCGGATATCGAATATATCCAGAAGAAATTGGTTACGGCATTAAGAATACCAAAAACATTCTTGGGTTTTGAAGAAGCATTTGGGGATGGAAAAGGATTGTCTGTACAAGATATTAGATTTGCTAGAACAATAAATAGAATACAAAAATGTATGATTGCGGAATTAAATAAAATTGCAATTATACATTTATTTTTGTTGGGGTTTGAGGATGAAATTTCCAATTTTACATTAGGGTTAACCAACCCATCTACACAATCAGATTTATTAAAAATAGACATCTGGAAAGAAAAGATAATGCTATATCGTGATGCTGTTGCGGATCCTGGAAGTGGCATTGCTCCTGTTTCAGCTACTTGGGCTAAAAAACATATATTTGGTTGGTCAGATGAAGAGATTAGATTAGACTTACAACAACAAAGAATTGAAAAAGCGGCAGGAGAAGAATTGAAGCAAACGCAATTGATTATCAAGAAAACAGGTTTATTTGATAATATTGATAAATTATATGGCGATGTTTCAGGTGCAACACAGAACGCAGCGGTACAACCCCCATCTGACATGGGTGGAATGGATATGGGTGGTGGAATGGATATGGGAAGTAATATGGATATGGGTGGTGGAATGGATGCTGCACCGCCTCCACCGCCACCTGCACCAGGAGCAGAAGCAGCTACCACAGAGCCAGGTTTAGCACCAGAGTCAAGAATTAGAAGTTTAAATATTTTGGTTGAAAACAATTATATTAATGGCCCAGAATACATAAAACTAACAAAAGGAGAAAAATCTTTGGGCATTATTGAGCAACATTTAAAAAAGTTATTAAATTGATTATATTTATATAAAAATAAATTATTATGAAATTTGGTGAAATTAAAACAATTATAGAAAACAATTTGGTTGATTCAGTAAAAGATAAAAAAGTATTTAAAGAAAATATTCAAAACTTTAAAAAACATTTTTTAAATGATTCAAAACTTTCAAAGTTGTACTTGATATATGGGGATTTGTCAAAACCAAGGGGTTTAAATGAGGAAGAGGCTAATAGGTTTTTAAATGAAGGCGTAAATTGGGCTAGGACATTAATAAAGGAAGCTAAAATACCTTTGGTTAAAAACAATTTGAATAAAAATGATTATGAATTGATTGATGCTTTGGTTTATGAAACCTCAAAAACAATTAATGAATCCTTGGATGTAAAAAACAAGGCATTATCTATACTACAAACAAAACCAAAAGATGATAAGAATAAAATTAATATACCAATTAGTTCAATGATTAAAGTTTCAAATGAAAAAATAAAAGAACATTTAAACTCCTTGGATGAATCTTCAAAGACAGAATTAGTCGCTTTATTATCAGAAAACAAAGAAGATTTAAAATCTAATTTTAGTTTATTAAAAGAAGATACAATAACAAAATTAGAAAATATAAAAAATTCTGAAAAAGATTTAAACTTGGGGAAAAAATTAGAAGAAACTATTAATAAAGTTTCAAATGAAAAATTTGATATTTTAAATTATTATATGTTAAAGAAGTTAAATCAATCACTTATTTGACAAACCCATTAGTTTTCATTATATTTTTGTTATAATAACACTAATAAATGAAAAACGGGAAAAAAGTAAAACTAAAAATTTACAACAATTTAAAAATATTTTATGGTACAATTGATTATAAGGAATTAAAATCAGTTTACATAACTATACAATCTTGGGTTTCGCCAAAGGTGTATAGCGATAACTGGAAAAGAATTGTCCTATCCCAAAGCAGGGAAATCAAGCATACAATATTTGATAATATCAATGACAAAATATTCTACGAGAATATAATAGTCGATTTAGATGTTAGATATAGTGGTATTGAGGTAGAGAAAAAGTCATTTATGAATCTTGAAATAACCTTGCTAACAAAACCAAATATAGACTTTAAAGCGCAAGAAACAAAGGATTCAATAAAAAAAGTGATTAGGCAAGTTTGCGTTAATAATTTAAATAGAAACAAATATTTTGATTTTTATCTAACAAAAAAAGAATTATCTGTTTAAAACAAAATATTTTAATATTTATATATTAAAATATATTATGAAAGAATTAAGACTTCTTGAAGCAAATGAAATAGGGCATGGCATTCTAATTGAAATGGATGCTGGGTGGGTTAATCCAAAAGATGAGTTGAACATTGATTTAATAAGAGAAAATAAGAAATTAGATTATAGCAAACCTTTTGAGTTTTTTGCTGTCTTGCAAAAACATGATGTTCCAAATAGGAACGGCAGAACATATCCTGAAAAGATATTAAAGAGGGAAGCAGAAAGATATAAAAAGATTATTGAAAAAGGTTTATCAACATCAGAATTAAACCACCCAGAATCATCCCTTATTGATTTGGATAGAGTTTCCCATTTAATTACAGAGGTTTGGTGGGATAGTAACATCCTAATGGGAAAGTTATTGTTATTGACCTCTCCTGCCTTCCATGAGAGGGGCATAGTTTCAACCAAAGGAGATATTGCAGCAAACCTAATGAGGCAAGGAGTGAGCCTTGGTATCAGTTCTAGGGGGGTTGGATCATTAAAGAAAGTTGGGGAGAAAAATGAGGTTCAAGATGACTTTGAACTTATTTGCTTTGATTTGGTTTCATCACCATCAACGCCAGGGGCATATCTGTTCTCAAATAAGGAAGATAGGCATAAGTATGATGAAAAATTGGAAGAGGAAAAGAAAATTGAACCAGTTAGTAATGTATTAAAATTAATGTCCAAACTTGATAGTTATTTAAAATAAAATGGAACTAGAAAAATTAAAAAAAATACTTGATTTCCTTGAAAGAAAAGAAAATAAATTTTCTAGCATAAAAGAAGATTTACTTTGGAAAATTGCACTTAATGAGCCATTAACAAAAGAAGATTTAAATGTTAAAGGTAGCTTAGATTTTGAATTTAAAAAAAATATACCCTCATTACCAGAAGGATTAACAGTTAATGGTTACTTAAATTTAAAATATGCAAACATAACCTCATTACCAGAAAGATTGAAAGTTAGTGGTGATTTATATTTAGATGAATCAAAAATAACCTCATTACCAAAAGGATTGAAAGTTGGTCGTGATTTGAATCTAGGGTCAACATCTATAACCTCGTTACCAGAAGATTTGAAAGTTGTTGGCAATTTGCATTTACACAGCACAAACATAACTTCATTACCAGAAGGATTTAAAGTTGGAGGGGGCTTGGGTTTATACAATTGTAAAAATTTAATTTCACTACCAGAAGAATTGAAAGTTGGTGCAGATTTGTTTTTAACTAAAACAAAAATAACTTCATTGCCAAAAGGATTGGAAGTTGGCAACCATGTATATATAGCAAAAACACCATTAAAAAAATATTCAGATAATGAATTAAGAGAAATGATAAAACCTGGATTTATAAAAGGTAAAATATATAGGTCGTGAATATAAATCAATTAAAAAAAATATTTGATTTTCTTGAAGAGAAGGAAGGGCATAATGCGCCATTATTATGGAAACATCAAAATAATATGCCAATAACAAACGAAGAGTTGAATTTTAAAGGTGACTTACATTTAGAAAATTCACCAATAACCTCCTTGCCAGATGGTTTGAAAGTTGAGGGTGATTTGATGCTAACCTTTTCAAAAATAGCCTCATTACCAGATGATTTACATGTTGGGGGTGATTTAAATATAATTGGTTGTGAAGCCATAACCTCATTACCAAAAGGATTAAAAGTTGGCAAAAGCATACAATTATATGCAAAAAGAATAGTTTCCATTGGGGAAGGATTGGTTGTTAAGGGAGATTTAAATTTATTTAATAGTCCAATAAAATCATTACCCCAAGGTGTTAAAATTATGGGGGAGTTAGTTTTATCCTTTACAAAAATAGAAACATTACCAAAAGGTTTGATAGTTAAAGGTGGTTTGGAGATTTCTGGAGCACCATTAGAAAAATATTCAAATCGAAAATTAAGAGAAATGGTTAAGCCTGGATTTATAGATGGCCCAATAGTTAGAGATTAGATAATGGAAAAAGAGAAATTAAAAAGAATATTTGATTTTTTTAAAAAGAATGAAGGGCAAAATCCACCATTTTTTTGGAAATTAATTAACAACATACCATTAATAGAAGATGATTTAAATATTGAAGGTGATTTGGATTTATCACATTCAAATGTAATATTATTACCAGAAGGATTGAAAGTTGGGGGTAATTTGCTTTTAGCATTTTCAAGAATAACCTCATTACCAAAAGGATTAAAAGTTGAAGGTTATTTGAGTGTATCATACACTCAAATAAATTCATTACCAAAAGGATTGGAAGTTGGTAGGAATTTATTTATAAAAGATGCTAAATTAGTAAAATATTCAAGTGATGAATTAAGAGAAATGGTTAAACCTGGCTTTATAAAAGGTGAAATACTTAGATAATGGAAAAAGAAAAGTTAAAAAGAATAATTGAATTTCTTGAAACCCAAGAGAGCAAAACACCCAATTCCAAAGGAACTCTTAGATGGAAATTAATTTTCAATGAACCATTAACAGAAGAAGAATTGACTGTTGATGGTGATTTGAATTTAAATAAAACACCCTTAACCTCATTACCAAAAGGATTAAAAGTTAGGGGTTATTTGAGTTTATCATACACAAAAATAACCTCATTACCAGAAGATTTGAAAGTTGTTGGTAGTCTATATTTGGATCATAGCTTTATAAAATCATTACCAAAGGGATTAAAATTTGGGGGTGATTTTAATTTAGCACGTTCTAAAATAACCTCATTACCAGAAGGATTGAAAATTAATCATAGCTTGTATTTAAATGATTGTGAAGATTTAATCTCACTACCAAAAGGATTAAAAGTTGGTGGTTGGTTGAAATTACCAAATACAAAGATAACCTCATTACCAGAAGACTTGGAGGTTGGTGGATCTTTGAATTTACGTTTTTGCACAGAATTAACTTCATTGCCAAAAGGATTGAAAGTTGGTGGTGATTTGTATATTCGTGGAGCGTATTTAGCAAAATATACAGATGAAGAATTAAGAGAAATGATTAAACCTGGATTTATAAAAGGAGAAATATATTGATAATGGAAAAAAAGAAGTTAAAAATAATATTTGATTTAAACTAAAAAAATAACTATATTTACACAAACAAATAAAAAACAATACCTATGGATGAAAAATTCTTTGTTGCAAAAATTACTTTTAATTTACCAGATGAAAACACCGGCAAATTTAAAAAGATAAGAGAAGAAAAATTGGTGAAGGGTTATTCTGTAACAGATGTGGAAGCCAAGATAACTGAAAAGTATCAAAATTTCACACAAGAATGGAGAATAACTGCTGTGTCAGAATCAAAAATTGATGAAGTTTTCCAATAAAAACTAATTGTTTTTCCTTTTAAACCCCTAGCATTTTATGTTGGGGGTTTTTTGTTTTTAAAAAAAGTTACTGCAAATCAGTAACTTTTTTGCTTTTCTATATATTTATTATAAAAATAAATAAAAAATTATGCAACCTGAAAAAAATTTAGTAGAAGAAGCACTAATTCAAATGAAACAAATTGAAGATGTGCTTTCAGAGAGCGCAAAAGGAATACTTTCTTCAACAATGAGGGAAGAGATCGACGAACTTGTTAAAGAATCATTAAATGAGCAAGATGATATGGATTCTGAAGATGAGGATGAAATGGACATGGATATGGATTCCGAAGATGAGGATGAAATGGACATAGATATGGATTCCGAAGATGAGGATGAAATGGATATAGATATGGAGGATGAAATGGATTTTGAAGATGAAGATGAAATGGATATGGATTTTGAAGATGAAGATGTCATTGATATGAGGGGTGCATCAACTTCAGAAGTGTTAAAAATATTTAAAGCAATGGATAGTGATGATGGTATCATCATATCAAAAGATGACGATGAAATAAATATTTCTGATGAAAATTCAGATTCTGAATATTTAATTAAACTAGGTGAGCAAGTAAGCAAATTTGGTGATTTTGAAGATGAGGATGAAATGGAAATGGATTTTGAAGATGAGGATGATATGGAAATGGATTTTGAAGATGAAGATGAAATGGAAATAGATTTTGAAGATGAAGATGAAATGGAAATGGATTTTGAAGATGAAGATGAAATGGAAATGGGTTTTGAAGATGAAATGGAAATGGATGGTGATTATGAGTTAGAAGAAGATGATACGCAAGACACAATAAATAAACTTTTTGAAAATGAAGAAGAAGTTATGTATGAAATTGAAATGGATGAGCAAATGGAGGATAGTGAATTTGATTGTTCTAACTTTAGCACATCTGAGTATTTAGATGAAAATCCAAATGCTA
>Ga0315901_10008764_pt1 | contig 11715 bp, 9 predicted proteins | sample LakEriMetagenome_10_FD_203761 | JGI IMG/M metagenome (GOLD analysis project Ga0315901, IMG submission 203761) | Freshwater fungal communities from buoy surface, Lake Erie, Ohio, United States - Buoy 2 MA116 | ecosystem: Environmental > Aquatic > Freshwater > Lake | place: USA: Lake Erie, Ohio...
TCGACCCAGAGGCCGCCGCGTGGATCGTGCGGGGCGCTGAGATGATCGCCTACGAGGGCAAGAGCCCAATCGAGGTGGCCCGGCACTTCAACGAGCACAACGTCGGTGATCGGAAGACGTGGGCCGATGAGAACGTCCGCAAGCTCTATCGCCGTGAGCGGCTCGTGGGCATCGAGGTCTTTCGCAAGACCCGGCAAGTCCGCGACCATCGCACGGGGAAGATTCGCACGGAGAAGATCAAGCCCGAGAACTGGCTGCGACGTGAGTCACCGCACCTGCGGATCCTGAGCGATGAACTGGCCGAGGCGGTAAAGCGCCGTCTCGACCGCGCTGCCGCGTCTTTCGGTCGGGCCGCGACGGACGAGGCCAAGCGGAAGCAGCGAGTGGACGTCTATCCGCGTGTGCTGATCCGACCGGTGTGCGGCGGGTGTGGCGAGCCGATGTGCCTTGGCCGCTCGGCGGGCAAGTATCAGAGCTTCTTCTGTTCGGCCGCTCTCTATGGCATCCACGGCTGCCAGAACCGTGGCTATAAGAGTGCCCGGCTGATCGACGAGGCGGTGCTCAGGGCGGTGTCAGCGACGCTCTTCACGGAGGAGTTCACGGCCACGCTCACGGCGGAGGTAAACACTTTGCTCGCAGAGGCCGCTCGCCGGCCGCAGGGCTCGACCAAGAAGCTCGAGCAGGAGATCGCCAAGAGGGAGCGGCAGATCAACCGCATCACAGCGAATCTCGAGGGTATGGAGGGTGACGCCGCGATCAAATCGGTGATCCGCAAGATCGCGGAGATGCAGGCGGACCTCGACCAGTTGCGGGAACAACTCGTGGAGGAACGTCGGCGAAACCAGCGGCCGCCGGTCACCCGGGTGAAGGAGAAGGACGTGTTGGCGGAATTGCTCCGGCTGCGGGATCTCCTCCAGTCGGACGTCGGCAAGGCGGCCCCGGTGCTCAAGGAGTTGGTCGGCGACGTCGTCCTCGAGGCCCGGCCGGTGGAGGGCAAGCGGAGCCCGGAGATTTCGGCCCGCTTCACGATCGACGCCGTTCCCGCCCTCGCGGCCTTGCGCCGCGGGGGCGGGGCGGAATCCGATGATCCATCGGTCAGTGTTTGGGAGTACCTAATGCGTGACGGTTGGATCATTCCGGGGCGGCCGGGCCGGGCGACTCCTGCGCGGCCTGAAATCGTGGCTTCGCTCGAATACGATCGCCGGGCTGCTGGGCGGAACCGTGGTGAACGGGGTGAGGAGGCGGCGTAGATCCGCGGCCGGGGCACGGGATTGGGGGGGCGACCATACCTGCCCGAGCTCAATTCCGCTGCCCTCGGCCGGCGGGGCGGTTTATGATTACGGGCAGGAGATACAAGCCATGATTCGGCCCTCTGCAGAAGACATCAACGCGATCGTGGATACCACGCGGGAATGGCCGTCGGATGCCCGTGCCCGGCTCATCGAGCGGTTGAAGGCCGACGATGCAGAGCGGAGCAGCGGGACGATTAAGGTCGCCGGTGGTCCGACAGCTGCTGAGGTGATAGCCCGATTCGGTCAGCCCGGGCCCGGGCCTTCAGATGAAACTGTCAAGCTCTGGATCCGCGAGCACAAGGAAGCCCAAGGCGGCCAGTGAAGGTTCTTCTCGACGTCAACGTGCTTGCCGACCTCTTCCTGAAACGGGAGGAATGGCTCGCCGACGCCGTGGCGATCTGGGAAGCGAATCGTACCGGTCGAGTCCAGTGTTGCGCACTGGCCAGCAATATCGACACGCTCGCGTACCTTGTGCGAAGGAACCGGGGCGAGGACACGCAAGCTGAGCGTGATGCCGTTCGGGCCTGCCTCGATTCCCTCGACATACTGGCGGTTACTGGCGACATCCTTCGCGATGCTGTCGAGCGGAGTGGCCTAGATTTCGAGGACAACATAATTATTTCCGCTGCCGTTGCTCATAACGTCAATGCGATCGTCACGCGTGATGGCCACGGATTCGTAAGCTCCCCTGTCGATGTGCATGAGCCGCGAGAGTTCGCCCGAATCATCGCCCAGTAGGTTCCCACTGACGTTTCTTCAAGGGCTCGGCGTGGCCGCCCACGGTACGGTTTCTAGAGCTGTGGCAGCCCCGCGTGCAGTCCGGCGCACGTAGAGCCCGCGGTACCCAAATAACCGCAGCAATACGAGCTCGACCATCCATAGCCCTAAGAGCCAAGCATCGACTCGAGCGCCTGTACTGTGCTGTTTGAATCGTTCCCGGTTTTTCTTCGTGGGATGGATGATTGAGTTCCGGATTTCGACGAAGGCGTGAGCACCGTCAAGCCACCGGTTCTGCTTGTCATTCGCCAGCGTAACTAGCTCATTGAGTTCAGTCGGTATGCCAGCTGGAATACCTGCCCACTTCGATAACAACCGAAGCCGATCGCCAGCAGGAAGTTTGTCGTAGGCGCCATGGCTTATCCATTTCTCTTGCTCGACGAGGATTGTTGCCGCCAGCAGTTCGAGTGCAGTTTGAGTCAACGCGATTGAGCCTTCGATTTTCCCCGCCTGATTGTTTGCCTCGATGTACCAGTGGATTGCGATGACAAGGACCTCGCGCCAATAGGGGTCGGCGTACAGCTCACAGAATTGACCATAAGGCTGCTCAAAACACTCAGGTCGATCAGTCGCGGCCCAGCTCGCGACATTCCGATATGGAGTTGTCGGTTGGCAGGTCCAGTTGTCCCCAACAAGGTCATCTGCTGCGTCGTATGCCTCTGGTAGGCATAGCCCGGTCCATCGACCTGCGGTGAAAGACAAATAGTAAAATAGTCCGTCGAGCGCGTCGCAGAAATCTTCAGCCGAGAACCTTGAGTCGTCCGGTCTTCGGATGAGCGCCGAAGCTGTCCAAGCGAAGCCGCCGCTTTCCTTCAGTCGTTCCAGCCGCTTGCTGCTATCCGTCGCGCGATCAATGTCGATTCGCCACTGGTCGCTGCTTAGCGAAACTCTCGCGAGCCCGCTCCAATTCCGTCCGACCTCGATCGGGCGGCCAAGGATCGGCGGAAAGTTCATAACAAGGAACCGACCACTCGAGGCGTTATTCCAAGCCGGCTTATCGAGTCGCCCCTCCACCCGGCCGCGAACTCGGAAAGTCGACGACTGCGGTTCCAGCTGCAGTTCTGTGTGGAGAATGGTTGCCGCATAGCAGTGGCTGGCAGGAAGCCGTAGTCGATGCTTTACAGTCGGCTCGATATCCGCTGCCTCATTTCGCTTGCCTTCGAATCGCACCGTAGGCGATGGGAGATAGCTGAGAAAGATTTCGCCCTCGAGTTCAACGCCGGTGTCTGGGCCCACAAGCACCATTGGCCCCTTGTAAAGGAGCATGCGGCCATCGGCATCGTCCCTGTAGTCAGTGTTTTGCATCGCTGTGGCCGTTTGATAGATAATTGCAACAGGCAGAGCCGTGGCATACGGCAGGTGTCAGATGGCCCGGCACAGCGCTTTTAGTCGCTCTCGGATGATTGGCAGCTCAGATTCACTCGGGTCCGGTGCGACGGCTATGTAGTAGTCATTGTCGATGCCGCGCTTGCGGCGGTGGCGGCGGGCTGACTGGGGCGTGGCGTCGAGCACCGCCTCGGCATCCATATAGTCATCGTCCCATAGCACCCGCATTGTTACGGACTCAAGGATTGATTCCCACTCGTCTTCATCGCGGCAGGTGGCATCCGGTAGCTCGGTCGAATCGCGTACATCGGCACGGGCGACGTCAAGAAGCAGCTTTCGCCAGTGGTGCGGGTCTAAAGGCCCCGACTCATTGAACTCGGATTCCATCTCGATTTCTGACAGCACCATCTCCCCAATAGCTTCGTACATGGCCGCGATCGCACTTTCGTTGATCACGTTGAGGGCGGGCGGCGCCTCTGTAGCCGTGAGCATTTGCCGAAGCACCTGTTCCAGTAGAGCTATTTTCTGCGGCGGCGAGAGTTTGTCGAACTCGGGGACGCCATATTCGACGACCTCATCATCGCCATCCAGTGTGACATCGAGCATGCAGCCGATCATGTCATGCATGTAGTCGACGATTTCACGTACCAGCCGCGCCTCTGGCCCCATAAGGCAGCGGTCGCCAAGTTCGGTGTGCCACGTCATAAAAAGCCTCGAGTAGATGCAGGAAAGCCCGATGGGTTGGTGAAGAGCACTCTATTTCGTGTACTCACCGCGCGCATAGTAGCGGGCTTGCAGCGGTAGTGAGGCCGTGCCGCCAGAACGCACGAACACCTCGTCGCCAAAAAGCCAGTGGTAAAGGTTTGCGTAAAGGTAGTCCGGGTGCAGCTTGATGCTAACGCCTCCACGTCGCCCATGCTCTTCGGTAAACATGGGCACGAGCTGGGCGAACACTTCAGGGCTATATTCCCGTTCCCCACTGACCCGTGCCGCCGTACATGAGGTCACGATGTCTGCCAGCTGCAGAAGACGCACAAAACGAGAAGGAGACGCCAATACATTGAGCGCTATACGGTCATGCTTCACGTATCGCGTACCTGACTGAATCAGCTCAAGGCAGTTGCAGAGAAAGTCATCTTCATCGGTTCTCCCGCCTGTGGGCCGATCGACGATGACGATGCATCCTTCCGCATCGTCGGGAATGCGGTGATGGATTCGCTCCAGCAGTAGGCTAGTGACGTCTTGATCGTGTGGCACCTTGCCCGTTGCCGGGGTGCGACTTGTATCGGCAATGGCCACGACGCATCGAACGCCGTGGCTTCGTGCGCGATGAAGCACGTTAAGAAAAAAGGCCGCACGCTCGCGGCCAATGAGGTTCCGGTGCATCCATAGTTCGCGTCCCGGTGACCATTTGAATTCATCGTGCTGAGGGAAGCCGGCGAGAGAGCACGCCTCGTCCAGTTCGTTCTCAAGGGGACGAACGGATTTGCCTGGCACCAATATTCCGCCGGCGGCGATTATTGGGCCCATGCCGACGCGCGTCGGAGTTCTTTGTTTGGCATCATCGCCAAAGAAAAAATGCATCGGTGCCCCGTATCGGCTTTCGTGTGTGTTGTTTGCAGCGCATCGCTTGTCTGGCGGTGGCGATGTGGAAGATGGCAACGGCACGGCGAGCCGCGTGCGTTCCGCCGACGGCATCCCAATCCCCCATCCTCCACTTCACCAATCGCCCGCCGGCCGCAGGTGGGGCTGGTTGGTGCGTGGGCCTGGCTTCGGCCTTCGATCCTTTAGGGCTTAGCCACCGATAAAACACGTCTTCGCAGCACAAAAACGCGTTTCGTTGAAATGAAAAACTTTTGATTTTCGAGCCATCCTTGACATTGGGTGTCATATCGCAAACATAGCAGACATGACATCTTCACTCAACGTCCCCGGCGTCCTGCGAGCGATCCGCACGAGTCTGTCCCTGACCCAAGAACAGCTCGCCGAGCGGCTCGGCGTCTCGTTCGCCACGGTCAATCGGTGGGAGGGCGGCGCCACGAAGCCGCAGAAGGCGGCGTTGGCCGCGATCGAGGCACTCGCCTCCGAGGCGGGCGTCGGTGATGAGCCAGAAGCTGCGGTGCCGACGGCGGCGCGACCGCGGCGAAAGCGTGCGGCGGCGGCCGTGCCGACGACGAAGCCGATGGAGCAGATGCTGTGGGATGCCGCCTGCTCCATCCGCGGTGAGAAGGATGCGGCGAAGTTCAAGGACTACCTGCTGCCGCTCTTGTTCCTCAAGCGTCTCTCGGACGTGTTCGACGACGAGGTGGCCCGCCTCGCCGATGAATACGGCGATCGCACCACCGCGCTCGAGATCGCGGAGTCGGATCATTCGCTTCTCCGCTTCTACCTACCGCCCGAGGCCCGATGGGCGGTGATCAGTGGCCGCGAGCAATATGAATGGCCTGTCGATGAACGTGGACGATCGACTGCCCCGCGTGGATTCGGTGAGCACCTCACGAAGGCAGTGCGGGCCGTCGTCAAGCACAACCCGTCGCTCTCCAGCGTGATCGACATTGTCGATTTCGCGGCTGAGCGGAACGGGGAGCCGGACATCAATCCGGCGAAGCTGCGGGGCGTCGTCGAAACGTTTTCCGACCCCCGTTATCGTCTCGGCCTCGCGGATGTGCAGCCTGATTTCCTCGGCCGGGCGTACGAGTTCCTGCTCCGCAAGTTTGCCGAAGGAGCAGGGCAAAGCGCGGGTGAGTTTTTCACGCCAACGGAGGTGGGCTTCCTTATGGCCCATATCCTGCGGCCGCGGCCGGGCGAGACATGCCACGACTACGCGTGCGGTTCAGCCGGGCTGCTGATCAAGCTCCAGCTCGTCGCCCGGGAGCTGGACCCCACTAGCAAGGTGCCGCTCAAGCTGTCGGGGCAGGAGCTCGGAGCCGAGAGTTTCGCCGTGGCCCGAATGAACGCGATCATCCACGACATGGACGTCGACCTCGCCCGGGGTGACACCATGATCAACCCGAAGTTTCTGGATGCGGCCAGCCGGATTCGCGGTCACGACATCGTCGTGGCCAATCCGATGTGGAATCAGCCGTTTCCGCCGGAGTTTCTCGCGAACGATCCCTTCGATCGGTTTCAGTCAGCCGGCGGAATCACCAGCGGCAAAGGTGACTGGGCTTGGCTGCAGCACACGCTCGCCTGCCTCGACGAAGATGGCCGTGCGGCCGTCGTGCTCGACACCGGCGCCGTGACGCGCGGCTCGGGGTCGCAGAACGAAGACAAGGAGCGGAACATCCGCAAGTGGTTCGTGGACAACGACCTGATCGACGGCGTGATTTTGCTCCCTGAGAACCTGTTCTACAACACAAACGCCGCAGGCGTTGTTCTGATACTCAGCAAACGCAAGGCTGCGTCTCGCAGGGGGCAAATTGTGCTTCTGAACGCGAGTCAAAGGTTTATCAAGGGCAAGCCCAAAAATTATTTGCCCGAGAAAGACATACGACTTCTCGCAAGCCTTTATTCCAAAGGGGAGGCGGTTGCCGGTGAGGTCGCTGTCATCACAAATGAGCAGGCACGAGAGGCGGATTACAACCTGAGCCCTAGCCGATGGGCGGCGAAAGCCGGGGCGTCGAACAGTGGTGACCTCTCGCACGTGTTGTCTCAGCTGGAGTCTGCACTTGCAGCTGAAGCTCAGGCGATGAGCAACTTCGGGCCGATTCTTGCCAAGCTAAGGGGCTTATCTCAATGAGCAGCGGCACAATGCGCTTGGCGGATCTCTGCGATTGTGTTGGTGTGCAGATCGATCCGTCTGCTGGCGGTTCCAAGCTCTACGTGGGTCTGGAGCATATCGACTCTGGGCGATTCATCTGCCGCAACATGGGTCGTTCTGATGAGGTGCAAAGCGCAAAGTTTTCTTTTCAGCCCGGTGATATCCTCTACGGCAAGCTTCGGCCGTATCTGGATAAGGCGGTCCTTGCGGCTGATCACGGCATCTGCACCACAGAGTTATTGGTGTTGCGGCCCAAAGACGGCATTGATCCGCAGTTCCTTATTGGGGTCGTGCATTCGCCCGACTTCGTCGCCCACGCGGTATCGGGTACGACGGGGTCGCAGCACCCGCGGACGTCATGGACTCACATCAGCGAGTTTCGCATTCCGGCGTTCACGCCGCCGGAAATGTCCTTGATCGCTCGCGTTGTCTGGAGAGCACACGATGCGTTGGTGGCTAACGAAGAGCTCACTAGTAAAAGCTTGGCTACTAAGTGGGCATCGTTGCAGACTGTGATGACCGGCGGCGTCCGTGGGGAACCCTTAAAAGAGGAAAGCATCGGATCGGTCCCGGCAAGTTGGCACGTCAATCGGCTTGGCGAGATCGCGGAGATCGCCTACGGCGCACAGGCCGCCGTGGCAAATGCTACTGATCCGTCGCTCGGCACGCTGATATTGACGAACGTGAATCTGGACCTTGACGGGCACATAAATCTCGACAAGCGTCGCTATTACAAAATTCCGGTTAGCCACAGAGAACGATTGTCGTTGAAGAAGGGTGACGTCTTGTTCAACTGGCGGAGTGGCAGCGCTGATCATATCGGTAAGACGGTGTACTTCGATCTTGATGGCGACTTCACCTACTCCTCGTTCATCTTGCGTTTTCGGCCGCATCGAAGCGTCACAAGCAGGTTTCTGTTTTGGTGGTTGACGCACCTCAGGCGCATTGGGTTTTTTACGGCTCAACGGAACGTCTCCTCGATCAACTCGGTTTACAACGCGAGTCTGTCTGCGACGATCCCGATCTGGTTTCCAGAGAATGATGAGCAAAATGAGATAGTCGGGATTCTCGATGGCATCAACAGCAAGATCGATCTGCATCGCCGTAAAGCAGCTTCTCTCGATGAGCTTTTGAAAATACTGCTGCACAAACTGATGACGGGCCAAATCCGTACTGCTGACCTCGACATGCCGCAGTTCGTTGATGATTCAGTCGTGGAGGCGGCGTGATGAGCACTGTCGCTATTAGTGAGGCCGGCACCGTCCAGTTCCCGATGGTCAAGCATGCGGCCGAGATCGGCTGGAAGCCCATCAGGCCCGAGGATGCAGTCGGCAAACGCGGTGGTGAATCAGGCAAGTTCTTCCGAGACATCCTCGAAGCGAAGCTCGCCGAGTTCAATCCGTGGCTGTCGGACGCAGCTGTGACGTCGATCGTCGAAACCTTCGACGCTTTGCCGACGACGATGGAAGGCAACCGCGATGCCCTCGCATGGCTCCGCGGAGAGCGGCAATGGTATGACGAGGCCGAGCAGCGGCACCGACCCGTCACGATGGTCGACTACGAGAACGTGGCCGACAACGACTTGCACGTCACGTGGGAATGGAAAATCAAGCCGCCAGCGCGGAAGGGAAACCGGGCCGACGTGATGTTTGTCGTCAACGGAATCCCAGTGGCGATCATCGAGCACAAGAATCCCAAGAGCGGCGACGCCATCGAGCGGGGTATCAAGCAGCTACAGCGGTATCAGGAGGAGACGCCAGAGCTGATCGCCTCGCCCCAGCTGTTCAACGTCACGCACCTGCTCGACTACTGGTACGGCGTGACGTGGAACGCCAATCGGCGGGATATGGCACGGTGGAAGGAGGGGCCAGAGGAAACCTACAAGTTCGCAGTGCAGAGTTTCTTCGAGCCGACCGAGTTCCTGCGAACGCTCCAGCAATGGATCCTGTTCTATGTGCAGGACGGCGAGACGCGAAAGTCGATCCTCCGACAGCACCAGCGAAGGGCCATCAAGGCGATCGTCGAGCGGTGCGCGGACCCGAAGAAGACCCGTGGCCTCGTCTGGCACACGCAGGGGTCGGGCAAGACATTCACCCTGCTGACCGCGGCGCGGCTGATCCTCGAGGATAAGGCCCGGTTCAACAACGCTACGGTAATGCTGGTCGTTGATCGGACCGAGCTTGAAGGCCAGCTCAAAGGCTGGGTGGAGCGCCTGCTCGGCGAAATGCAGAAGCAGGACATCCCGGTGGCTCGAGCGGACACGAAGGCGCAGCTGCAGGAGCTGCTGGATCGGGACTTCCGCGGACTCATTATCTCGATGATCCACAAGTTTGAGGCGATCCGGAAGGACAGCTGCACCCGGTCGAATGTCTTCGTGTTCATTGACGAGGCCCACCGTTCGGTGGCGAAGGACCTCGGCAGCTATCTCATGGCGGCGACGCCGAACGCCACGATCATCGGATTCACGGGCACGCCAATCGCGAATAACTCGCAGGGCGAAGGCACGTTCAAGATCTTCGGCACGCAGGACGAGCTCGGCTACCTCGACAAGTATTCGATCGCGGAAAGCATCGCCGATGAAACCACGCTGCCCATCAAGCACGTGATGGCCCCCAGCGAGATGGCGGTGCCGGCCGAGCAGCTCGATCAGCAGTTCTTTGCGCTCGCCGCATTGGAGGGCGTGACCGACGTCGAGGAGCTCAATAAGGTGCTCGATCGGTCAGTCGGCCTGTCTACCTTCCTGTCCGCTGACGACCGTATTGAAAAGACGGCGAAGTTCATCGCGGACCACTTCCGCGAAAACGTATTGCCGCTTCACTACAAGGCGTTCGTCGTCGCCGTGAACCGTGAGGCCTGCGCGAAGTACAAGAAGGCCCTCGATAAGCACCTGCCGGCAGACTGGTCCGCTCCTGTCTACACGCAGAACTCAAACGACGTCGTGGATCGGCCGCTCGTGGCTGACCTCCAGCTGAGCGACGATGAGGAGGAAACCGTCCGCAAGCAGTTCAAGAAGGCGGACGAAGGGCCGAAGATTCTGATCGTCACTGACAAGCTGCTCACCGGCTACGATGCGCCGCCGCTGTATTGCATGTATCTCGACAAACCGATGCGGGATCATGTGTTGCTGCAGGCGATTGCCCGCGTGAACAGGCCGTACGTTGATTCCGAAGGCGTGCAGAAGCGAGTCGGGCTGGTGGTGGACTTCGTGGGCGTGCTCCGCGAGCTGAAAAAGGCCCTGCAGTTCGACTCGCAGGACGTAGGCGGCGTCATCGAGGACATCGACGTGCTGCAGAACGACTTCCTGCAGCGAATCGGCGACGCCGAGCGCGACTACCTGCGGGTGGAAGGCGGTGGCGGTGCAGACGAACGGTTGGAGCAGGTCGTGTATGGCCGATTCCTCGACCCGGAAGCGAGGAAAAAGTTTTTCGAGGACTACAAGGCGATCGAAAGCCTGTGGGAGATCCTGTCGCCGTCGGCCGCGCTGCGCGACCACATCCCGACGTACAAGCGGCTGGCGCAACTCTATGCCGCCGTCCGGAACGCCTACGCCGCCCGGGTCGGGTTCTTGGCCGACTTGGCCTACAAGACCCGAGAGCTTGTTCAGCAGAGTGCTGAGCAGCACGGGCTCGGCCGGCTGACTAAGAGCATCACCTTCGACGTCAAGACACTCGCGTCTCTCCGAGACGAGGATGGGCCGGACGAGGGCAAGGTCTACAACCTCGTCCGTGGGCTCCAGAAGGAGATCGATGATGATCCGACCGCCGCCCCGGTGCTCCAGCCGCTGAAGGATCGCGCCGAGCGCATCCTGAAAGACATGGAGGATCGGACGACGTCGGGGCTGGCGGCGATGGATCAGCTGGCGGCGCTGGCCCACGAAAAGGATGCGGCCATGAGGGCCGCTCGCGAAAGCGGCCTGCCTGCTGGGCCATTCAGCGTCGCGTGGTTGCTTCGCGAAGATCCAGCCGTGCGGGCTGCCGGCATCGATCCGAATGTGGTCGCGGTGAAGGCTGCCGAGCTGATGGCCCGTTACCCCAACGCCCGCGACAACTCTGAGGAGAAACGGCTGGTGCGGGCGGGCCTGTATCCGCCGCTCATGAAGCTCCCGGCTGCCGAGCGGGCCCGCGTGGTCGACCTCGCGGTCAAGCTCGTCGTGCCGGAGGACGCATGAAGACGGGGCTGGTGCCAACACATGCCCTGCGTCGCCGAGCGCAGGCGTGGGCGGTTCGCATGCGGGTGAAGCCCCGCGTCATCCGCGTGCAGGAAATGCGGCGGAAGTGGGGCTCATGCTCGTCGGCTGGCACGGTGACGCTCGCCCTCGACCTCGCCGAAGAAAAGCCGGGTTTTCAGGACTTCGTGATCGTCCACGAGCTGCTGCACCTGCGGGTGCCAAAGCACGGCCGGGTCTTTCGGGCCCTGATGTCGGCCTACGTGCCCGGCTGGCGGAAGCACGACGCGACGCGACGCTTTCGTAGCGGCGCGAAGTCGCGCACGGCTTGATCGGCGGCCGCTCCCGCCGCGAGACCACGGCTGGGAGGTGTAGGCATCGCTTGACAGAGGAGA
>Ga0315901_10008765_pt1 | contig 11715 bp, 10 predicted proteins | sample LakEriMetagenome_10_FD_203761 | JGI IMG/M metagenome (GOLD analysis project Ga0315901, IMG submission 203761) | Freshwater fungal communities from buoy surface, Lake Erie, Ohio, United States - Buoy 2 MA116 | ecosystem: Environmental > Aquatic > Freshwater > Lake | place: USA: Lake Erie, Ohio...
TGGTGGCCCCACACTGCTCGATAATCGGCTCAATCTGCGTCGAGTAGCAACGATGCCAGTCAACAGTATTCGGGTAGTATATGACCAAAAGACCGCTCAACTATTGCTCCTGAATATGACAGAAGGGCTGATAGCGGTCGACCCTCAAACGGGGCAGATGCGCACGATTGCCGAACCGGCAATCATCGCGCCCAACGGCATGCCATCAGGATTAGCGGTGGCAGCCAATGGGACTGTCTTTGTGGTGGCAAATATGCAAGCAAACGGCTATAACACGGCAACCATTCGCCGGGGCACGCCCAATGGTGCAAGTTATACGTGGACAACGCTGGCTACCACTGCACAATATCCACTCAGTGGCACAAATTTCGACCATGTGTTCAATGGGATTGCCGTGACACCCGATCAACAGTACGTGATTGTCAACAGTGGTTCACGGACAGACCATGGTGAAGTCGAGGATAACCAAGGGTTGTTCCCCAACACGCGCGAGATACCACTGACTGCTCGCCTGTTCCGCATCCCGATTAATGCGAGTTACATCACCCTGCCCAACGACGAGGCTGCATTGGCACCGTATATCTATGCACGCGGGTTCCGCAACGCCTATGATCCAGCATTTGCGCCAAACGGTGAGTTGTTTGTGGGCGACAACGGCCCTGATGCCGACTTGCCCGATGAGTTCAATCTTGTGCGCGCGGGTGGCCACTATGGGTTCCCGTGGCGCTTTGGCAATATTGACACGCCACAACGCGACCCCAATTATGACCCGAGTCAGGACCGTTTGCTCAACGAGGAGTTCGTGGCAGTTCAGCTGGGCATATATGCCAATGACCCTGATTACCCAGCCGCACCCGAAAACATGATTGACCCGATTGTCAATCGTGGGCCGGCCGCAACAGTCTATCGCACAGTTGATGGCCAAATTACCGACGCAAGCGCCATGGGCCAGACATTGAGTAGCTTTACACCACATCGATCGCCACTCGGACTCACGTTTGCCACCGCTGCATTCCCTGCGAGTTGGCAAGTGCCTGGTGGATTGAGTGGGTTCATTTTGAGTTGGGGAGCAGCGGGTGGCGACATCCCTGACAAGGGGCAAGATTTGTTGCATCTCCAGTTGACCGCTAATCCAAGTGGGGGATACGATATGCGGGCTGTCCAACTCATCCGCGACCTGCGCAATCCCATTGATGCGACACTCATCGATAACCGCATGTATATCCTGGAGTTCGGCGCAGACGTAGCGCTGTGGGAAATTGAGTTTGTGCCGTAATGGACGTACCGGGCAGAAATGGAGTGGAGCCATGCGTAATCTGACTAGTAAACGCAACTCGCGCGGGGGCAATGGACGCATCTTTGGGTCACTTGTAGGTGAGCTCCAACAACGCCTCAACCGCGGCGAATGGCAACCCGGCGATCATTTACCCAGCATTACGCACTTGGCCCATACATTTGGCGTCAGCACTGGTTCGGTCCGCGAGGCACTGCGCTCACTCCAATCCCAAGGATATGTACGAATCGAACATGGCCGTGGTGTGATTGTGATTAGCAACCACGGCAGTACGGGGAGCGAAACACCACAGTGCATCGATATTCACAATGTCGTTGCCCTTGGTGAGGCACGGCGCCTGATTGAACCCGAACTCGCAGCACTTGCGGCAGAACGTGGCAGTGATAGCGAAATCGCCGAAATCCGCGAACAAGCGATTACGATGGAACAGCAAGCGCTACGCGGCACAGACTTTGTAGGTCCAGATGTGGCATTCCATCGTGCGATTGCCCACGCAGCCCACAATACCGTTTTACAACACATGCTCAACAGTACGCACGAGCTTTTTTTGGCAAGTCGCCATCTGACCAGTCAAGAGATTGGCATGACCGAGCGCGCCATTCGCTATCACCGTTTGATTGCCGATGCGATTTTTGAGCGTAATGCGGGTCAAGCACGGCTGTTGATGCTGGCGCATATGAATGATGCGCTGAGTAGTATCCTCGTGCTGGCTGCGCAACATGATACCCTCACCAACATACATCCTCCCGTACAGACAACAACCACACCCGCATAACGGCGTAGTGATGCCAAAGGAGACACAGATGCGTATTGCAGTGACTGGTGGGAATGGTGATTTGGCCCGCGTTCTAATCCCGATGCTGATTCAGTCGGGGCATAGTGTGGTAAGCATTGATCGTGCGCTCCCCGCGCCAACCCCGGGCAATCCACTGGGATCACGGGCGCTCGTCGTCGATGTGACGGATTTTGGTCAGGTTGTCGCAGCCATGCAGGGCTGCGACGGCGTGATTCACTTGGCGGCACATCGCACCCCGATGAATGCTCCGGCGCCCAAAGTCTTTGCGGATAACACACAAGGCAGCTACAACGTGCTGATGGCGGCAGAGATTCTTGGCATGTCACACATATGTATGGCATCAAGCATCAATGCGATTGGCGGTGTTTTTAGCAAGTCACCACGCTATGACTACTTGCCGCTTGACGAGCAACACCCCTGCTACGCCGAGGATCCCTATAGCCTGTCAAAGTGGGTGCTTGAGGTACAAGGCGACACGTTTGCCCGCCGGCGTAATAACGTGGCCATTAGTAGCATGCGCTTCCACGGGATTGTGCCACGCGAGTTTGCCCTCAAAAACTGGGACAACACCGAACCAGGCATCAAGCACTTGTGGGCCTATGTCCACCCACAGGCTGCGGCACGGGCTTGTATGGCAGCCATGCAAGTTGAATGGCGAGGGCACGAGGTGTTCTACATCGTGGCACCAACTGCGGCAAGCGTCGCCGACAGTGCCGCCTTGGCGACACAATACTACCCCAATGCAGAGCGTCGACCACAGCTGACGGGTAATGCGGGATTTTTTGATTGTAGCAAAGCCGAACGTCTGCTCGGCTGGCGTCATGATGAGGAGTAATCAATGAAGATCACAGACATCAAGTGTTACCCGTTGTGGGTAGGAGTACGCAATCAGCTCGTCATCAAAGTCGAGACCGATGAAGGTATTTATGGGCTCGGCGAGTCGGGCTTGAGCGGTCGCGAGTTGGCCGTGATGGGCGCAGTCAACCACTTCCGCGAGTTTTTGATTGGTCAAAACCCCATGCACATGGGGCGCATCTGGCAAGAGCTCTACCGCAGTCAATATTTCGAGGGTGGGCGCGTCTTGACAGCCGCCCAAAGCGCCATCGACATTGCGCTCTACGACATTGCCGGTAAGGCGTTGGGTGTACCTGTCCATCAACTGCTCGGTGGTCAACAGCGCGATCACATCCCGTGTTTTGTCACGACCTCAGGTGGCACACCTGACGAGATGATTGCCAGTGCCCAGCTCTTGTGGGATCACGGCTGGCGCGTGATTCGCACTGGCATGTTGTCACCACGCAATCATGGTGAGGGGATTTTTGAGCCACGTGAGACGCTGGGGCTTACCGCCAAGACGCTCGTCAAAATTCGTGAGCGCCTCGGCGACGAATTGACGCTCGGGATTGACTACCACCATCGCTTATCGATTGCCGAGACGGCGACGTTTTGTCAGCGCATGCCGATGGGCACAATTGACTTCCTCGAGGAGCCGATTCGCGACGAAACGCCCGAGGCCTATGATGCGTTGCGACGCATGACCGATATTCCGTTTGCTGTCGGCGAGGAGTTCGCCAGCAAGTGGCAGTTTGCGCCGTTCATCGAGCGCCACCTGACCGACTTTGCCCGGCTTGATATTTGTAACGTGGGTGGTTTTACCGAGTCAATGAAAGTTGCCGGCTGGGCCGAGACACACTATATCGACCTGATGCCACACAACCCACTCGGCCCAGTCTGCACTGCGGCAACGATTCACCTGTCAGCAGCAGTGCCCAACTTTGCCTGGCTCGAAGTGCGCGTATCGCCGAGCGAAAACTTATATCGTGGTGAGGGCATCAACGACGTGGATGTCCTCTTCCCCGTCCATCCCAAACTGAACGGCAATGTCTTCGATGTGCCACAGGCTCCTGGTTTGGGTATCGAGTTTGACGAGGAGACCGCCAAAAAGCACACCTGGAAGTTCTGGGAGGCGCCACATTTGCGCCGTCGCGATGGTTCGGTCACCAACTGGTAACCCATCACAAGGAGGATCTCTATGCAACGCATACTTGCGGGCAGTTATGCCAACTCCGATCAACCTGGTGTCTATATCATTGACCACAACAAACACGGCGAGTTCACGATTGTCAGCGTCATGACCGGCGTCGACAACCCGTCATTCTTGGCGCGGCGCGGCGACAGCATCTGGAGCGTCAGTGAGACCAATCGCGGCGCGGGATTGCCTGGTGGCGTCGTGGCCATTACGCGCAACCACCACGATGCTCTCCACCATGGGCCACGCCGCCCGAGTGGCGGCGATTGGCCGTGCCACATCACCATCGACGCCCAGCAACGATTTGCGGTCGTTGCCAACTATGGCACCGGCAACATGGCATTGCTCAAAATCGACGCCGATGGATCCATCGCAGGACTCAACGATTTGCGACAACATCACGGCAGTGGCCCGCATAGTGGTCGCCAAGAGGGGCCGCATGCACACTCAAGCGTCTTCACGCCCGATGGCCGATATGTGATTGCGGCCGATCTCGGCACCGACGAGCTGGTGGTCTATCAAATTAACGAGGAGCTCGTGACGCTCGATCGGATTCACACAGTGAAGGTGCCAGCCGGCAACGGGCCACGGCATACGATCTTCCATCCGAACGGCCAAATATTGTATGTGGCTAATGAGTTGGCGTGTAGTGTATCGGTATTTCGTTATTTTGATGGGCAACTCGAGCACGTGGCAGACCACTCGACGATTAACGGCGTCAATCACGATTACACCGTGGCCGACATCCATATTTCGCCGGATGGCGCACACCTGTATGTCAGCACGCGCACGGACAATACATTGGCGGCCTATCAAATTCGCCCCGATGGCGATTTGACGCGCATCGGTGTGTATGATTGTGGTGGCAAGTGGCCACGTAACTTTGCGATTAGCCCGGACGGGACGTATTTGTTGGTGGCGTGTCAACACGACAACTACATCGCAATTGTGCCACGCAATCCGGCCGATGGCACACTCGACAAGCCCTTGATGGCCACTATCCCAGTAGCGGGTGTATCGTTTGTGGAGTTTTGGCAGTAACACAAAGCGACGAAACCGCCCGAGCATTCCTGCTCGGGCGGTGTTGTGTTTTTATGAGACAAAAAAGCTAGACGCGTGGATCATCAAGATGGCGGTACTCACCGCGCAAGGCCAGCCACCGCACGCGCATAATATCGCGCAGATTACGCATGGCATCCCGGATAGGGTCGACTTTGGTCTCCTCGCCATAGTGCCACAAGACGGGGAGCTCAGCCACGCGATAGCCACGAGCCACCGCAAGATACAAGATTTCGACATCAAAGGCGGTCACAGCCGCCCCCTCGATGACTGGGGCATCTGCGCCGTAGATCTGGGCACGATGAAAGAGATCGTGGGCCACGGCGGTACGAAACGCTTTGAAGCCACACTGTGTGTCATGAAAATTGCCAACCACAATTGAGCGCACCAGCGTATTAAACACGCGCCCCATGATATGTCGATGCACAGGCTCACCCTCACGGCGCGCGCCTTGGCCCTCGCGGGAGCCAATCACCACATCATAGCCTGACTCAAGCAGAGGGAGCATGCGTTGCCACTCCGCAATCGGCACAGCCAAGTCAGCATCGCACAACAGTACATAGCGTCCTTGCGATGCGAGTGCACCAGCACGGACGGCAAACCCCTTGCCACGATGGTCAAGCGCCAACAGACGCAATGCAGGCCATGTCTGGGCATATGCATTAACGACCGCCGCAGTACCATCACGACTACCGTCATCGGCGACTAATACCTCAACAGCAAGTTGTGTATCGGTCACAAATGCATGAATAGCCGCAAGCGTACCCGGCAAACGGCGCTCCTCGTTATATGCAGGTATAACAATTGAAAGAAGAGGTTGCCTCGCAGTACTCACCACACGCTCACTTTTTCACCTGAATACGCCTATTACACACTCCATCAATTTTACCACCGATAGGTCAGCAATAATTGCGATTCATCCACGTTCGCCGGGATATCACGGCGCTTGCGCCAAAATCTACCTAGTTGACGGAGCATGTGCCATTGTCCGCGCAAGCGGGCCCGGGCTGCCTGCCCACGAATATGCCGAAGGCTGTCCAGCATGAGCACAAATTGACGCCACAGCATAACACCAACGTAGCGGCGCAACAGTGCATCAGGCATGTTTTTGAGCCACACCAAGGCAAAATTACGCCCACAATAGTAACTCGCCAACATACCACCACCCGTAGCGCTCAATCGATGGTAGACAATCGCTTTCGGGACAAATACCGTACGCAGACCATGCAATCGCGCCCGCAAATTGAGATCGACGTCCTCACAGTACATCGTGAGGTCAGGATCAAAAAATGCACCGTCCACGGACAACAACGTGATGACACGCCGTCGGTAGGCCGACGCCCCAGCACAGGCCCCAAAGACCTCTTCTTGCTGTTGATACTGCGGTGCATCGTGCTGCCACACACCGCGGTTACCGGGAATTCCATCAACCCGATAAAAATCACCAGCCGAGTGGATGACATCACGCCGATCAAACAGCATTAGCTTGCTCGCAGCAATATCGTACTCTGGGTGACGTTCAAGTGTGCCGATTAACTCGGCTAACCAGGTTGGTACTACCTCGGTATCATTGTTGAGGAGTACGACATAGTCAGCAGTACTCGCTGCAATTGCCGCATTACAACTCGCCACAAAACCGCCGTTTTGTGGCATCACAATGATGTACACCTCGGGATAGTGTGCGCGCACAAACGCCACTGAATCATCAGTTGATGCATCGTCCACCATGACCACGCGCATGTCAGCGTGGCGGGTTTGACGACGCAACGCGTCAAAACAGATAGTCAAGTGCTGGATGCCGTTGTAATTGGGCACAATAACGTCAATCACGCCTGTTCCTTACGACACTCATGGACAAACTCGGTGACGGCCTCCTGCCACGGGCGCAAGCGTAAGCCGATTGCACTGCCAACATAGTTAGCGAGTGGCGTATACGGTGGCACCCGGCTCGGACGCGGGTATTCGGCCAAGGTAATCGGCGTGGTTGTCACATGCGTGAGGTCTGCGGCATCGAGTACAGCCCGTGCCAGCTCATAGCGCGAGCAGGCGCCTTCGTTGACCAAGTGGTAGGTCCCGTACGCGTTGCTGTCGAGCAAATCAGGCAGGAGGTGTGCCACATCACCGGCATGGGTTGGCGAGCCGATCTCGTCGTGAACCACGCGTAACTGCGGTTGGGTCGCTGCGAGACGCAATATGGTGCGTACAAAGTTGCGTGGGCCACCAAACAACCAGGCGACGCGGACAACGTAGAGTCGATCGAGGATCTCGCGGGCAGCTTGTTCACCGGCGTACTTCGAGCGGGCATACGGGTTAATCGGATTGGCCACATCAAATTCACCGTAGGGATATGTGGCTTGCCCATCAAAGACTTCGTTGGTACTAATCAAGACCAACCGTGCATGACTGCGTTTGGCAGCCATAGCAACCCAGCGCGAGCCAAGTGCATTGACACGATAGGCTTGATCGGGGTTCTGGGCACACCCATCCACGTTGGTCATGGCAGCAGCATGAATAATCACGGCAGGCCGTAAGGCGGTCAACTGTGCCACACTCGCGGCATCAGTCAATTCAATATCGGCATGGCCGAGTGGAATCACGTCGTGATGTGCCTGAAAGCGGTTGACCACTGCACGACCCAACTGACCATTTGCGCCGGTTACCACGATTCGCATCTCTACTCCATTCCCCTGCATTAGCATGCAGATTCATGGTAGAGCATCCACCCCACCACGTCAAACGCATGTGCCGTATACAGTGGAACGTCTCCAAACAACATGCTTGTATAATGCCTATACGAAGTGCGTGTATCTCATCATACCTAAAGGGATAAGGCTCATGACTCATCCATCTGTACGGGCACAAGTCGATGCATACATCGATGCCAATCTTGAGCGTTTTGTGGGGATGCTCGGCGAACTCTGTGCCATCCCGAGTGTGGCAGCGCAAGGCCAAGGTATTGAACCATGTGCCAATCGGGTCGCCGAATTACTCGGCGATGTCGGCTTATCTGCCAGTCTGATGCCGACTGCCGGAAATCCAGTGGTTTACGCCGAGGCCAAGGGCAGTAGCGACAAAACAATCCTCTGCTACAACCACTACGACGTTCAGCCTGCCGAGCCATTTGATTTGTGGCATACGCCACCATTCGAAATGCATCGCAAGGATGATTTGTTAATCGCCCGTGGCGTGGCCGACGACAAAGGCGAGCTGATGAGTCGCATTGCGGCGATTGCTGCGGTGCGCCACGTGCTCGGCGAGTTACCAGTGGGCGTCAAGTTTTTGATTGAAGGTGAAGAAGAGATTGCTAGCCCTAACCTCGCGCCGTTCATCATGGCCAATCGTGATCGCCTCAAAGCCGATGCCTGTGTCTGGGAGTTTGGCTCACACAACAGCGATGGGCAGTTGATTAGCTACCTCGGCTTGCGCGGCATTTGTTATCTCGAGTTATCGGTCGAAACAGCCCGCATCGACACCCACTCGGGCATCGCCGGCTCGATTTTGCCCAACGCCGCCTGGCGCTTGGTGTGGGCCTTGAATACGCTCAAGGACCAAGACGAAAAAATCCAGCTGCCGAATTTTTATGCAAATGTCATCGCTCCTACTGCGCGCGATATGGAGCTACTCGCCGCCTTGCCCGATAGTGATGAAGAGATGCAAGAGCTGTTCGGCAATACCCGGTTCCTCAAGGATGCCCGTGGGGTCGAGTTACGCCGGCGCGAGATCTTCGAGCCGACCTGCACGATTTGTGGCATCACCTCGGGGTATCAAGGGGCAGGTCAGAAGACCGTGTTACCGGCCAAGGCCAGCGCCAAAGTCGACTTCCGCCTCGTACCTAATCAAACCCCTGAGGAGGTAGTCACCAAACTCCGCAAGCACCTCGACGAGCACGGTTTCAATGATGTGCAGATTACCGTTATTGGCGCAGGCCGCCCGGCTCGTACCGACCCTGACCACCCACTGGTTGAGATGATGACGGCAGCTGCCAACGATGTCTATGGCAAACCACCGCATATTTGGCCGATGTCGGGTGGATCAGGGCCTAATTACTTATTTGCTCACGAAATCGGTGTGCCGATTATCACGTTGGGCGTAGGATATTCGGGATCGCGTATTCATGCGCCGAATGAGAACATTCGCTTGAGCGACTTCCGCAACGGGATTCGCATGATGGCGGCCACCATGTTACGACTCGGCAACGCACAATAAGGTACATTTGGGGCATCTCCGTCGGATAGGTTCGTGTATCGAGCCCATTTTGGCGGAGATTTTCTTTGGAATCGTAAACAATCTGGTCTGACAGGTTAGTGACGTATTGCATGAACCTTAAAATTTCATGATATAATGATAACGTCAATTGAAACGTAGCGAACTACGACATGCATCGTCGAAGTCCCACCTTCCGCCGCCACCCCTGGTTGCACCTGGCAGGATGCGAGTTGTGTAGTTCATACGCAAGGCGGTCCGGCTGTGGGGCAAGACGTCAGTAATTGGCGAACGGGTATGGCTTAATTGAGGCGAAATGCAACATTTCGCAATGTCCAGTTGGTGGGCAGAGGGAGTGGATCGAATGCGTGTCAAGTTGTTTGTGGGTAATTTGCCGTGGCGTATGACGAGCGAAGATTTGGGCAACACCTTTGCTGATCACGGCGAAGTGTACAGCGCCCGTGTAGTTATTGATCGCGATACTCAGCGCTCACGCGGTTTTGGTTTTGTCGAAATGGAAGTCGACAACGTCGAGCAAGTTATCGAGGCCACCAATGGTCTTGAGGTACAGGGTCGCCAGTTGCGCGTCAACGAGTCAGACGAAAAGCCTGGCTTCGGCGGCAACGGCCCACGCCGCGCTCCACGTGACGACAACCGTTACTAAATCATAGAGCGAATTTCTGACGAGTGGAGGCAAGGGTGCGCCTCCACTCGTTTTTTGTTTTGCAAAAGGAGAAGCGCAGATGCGACACGTACGTCTTGGACACACCGGCCTGCACGTCAGCGAGATTTGTCTCGGCACCATGACATTCGGCAACCAGGCCGACGAGGCCACCTCACATGCCATCCTCGACACCGCCATCAATCACGGCGTCACCTTCATTGACACCGCCGATGTCTACCCCCTCGGCGGCGACCTGACCAGCGTCGGCCGCACCGAGGAGATTATCGGTACTTGGATGCAGGCCCGGCAGAACCGCCACGACATCGTGCTCGCCACCAAATGTCGCGGCGCCATGGGCGTTGGCCCCAATAACGAGGGGCTGTCGCGCCGGCACATCATGGCAGCCTGTGATGCCAGTCTCAAGCGCCTCGGCACCGACTACATTGACCTCTACCAAGTGCATGCGCCCGATCCCGAGACGCCCATCGAGGAGACGCTCGAGGCGCTCACCGATTTGGTGCGGGCCGGCAAAGTACGCTATATCGGCTGTTCAAACTTCGCAGCCTGGCAGATTATGCAGGCCTTGTGGACAAGTGACCAGCGCCGCTTGAGTAGCTTTGTCTCGTTGCAACCGCGGTACAACATGCTCTTCCGCATGATTGAGGACGAGATTCTACCCGTGGCCCGCACATTTGGCCTCGGGGTGATTCCCTACAACCCACTTGCGGGTGGCATGCTGACAGGTCGGTATGTCACGCAACGTGCACTTACGCCGGGCACGCGCTTTCAGCTGAATGGAGCCGGTGAACTCTACCGTAAGCGCTACTGGAACGATGTAGTGCACGAGCTTGTGGCCAATCTGCACGCCTACTTTGACCAACGCGGGATTGCCCTGACTCACGCCGCACTAGCCTGGGTGCGCAGTCAGCCCGGTATCACGGCTCCAATTGTTGGTGCGAGTCGCCCTGAGCAATTGGCGGACTCACTGGCCAATCTCAATCTGGTACTCGATGACGAGGCCATGCAAAAGTGTAACGATGCCTGGTTTGAATTGCCGCGTGAACGAGATATCAGCGTCGCCCGCCGGTAACAAACAACAAGGCCCGCCATGCGTATGCATGGCGGGCCTTGTTATACGTGATAGCTAGCGGGTCACCGTCGGCGTACGTGACACGAGTGAGCCCAGTGACGAATCACCGAACGCAACGACATTGGCGTCGCGCATCCCAATCACCGAGTTGACGTAGCCAGCAGCAATCGCTCCAGCAGGACCAATACCAATCGGCACAGTCGCCTGATTGAAGTTATTGCGCCCCCAGCCATAGACTAACCCTGTGTCCGTTAATGCCAATGAATAGCCAACACCGGCGCTTATCGCAACAACATTCTTTAAGCCCTCCGGCACCCGACACTGGTTCTCGTTATTGCGCCCCCAACAGACAATCGTGCCGTCGTTTTTGAGTGCCAATGAGTGATCAAAGCCTGCAGCAACGACCACCACGTTCGTCAGCCCCCGAGGCACCGTTGTTTGGCCCCAGGTATTGCGGCCCCAAGATATGACACTCCCTGATTTGACCACCAGCGAATGTGAGTGCCCGGCAGAAATTGCCGTCACATTTTTGCGGGCAGCAGCAGGGGCTTGGGTCTGCTTGAAGTCATTACGCCCCCAA
>Ga0315901_10008767_pt1 | contig 11713 bp, 14 predicted proteins | sample LakEriMetagenome_10_FD_203761 | JGI IMG/M metagenome (GOLD analysis project Ga0315901, IMG submission 203761) | Freshwater fungal communities from buoy surface, Lake Erie, Ohio, United States - Buoy 2 MA116 | ecosystem: Environmental > Aquatic > Freshwater > Lake | place: USA: Lake Erie, Ohio...
CCGTCAGTAGTTTTAATGAATTAAATCTATCAATAAAAAATTGTTTATCTAATTTTGAATTTTCCCAATCAACCAAATAATCATCAACAGATAGTGCTAAAAATAATTCATAGTTTTTTCCATCTATAAACTTTGATGCTCTATTTAAATCTCCCAATAATCTTTCCAAATCATCTATTTCATTTGGCATTACAAAGGTTGTAATAACTATTTTTTTCATTTAATTATATTTTTTGTTAATTCATTTCTATCATACTGATGGATTATAACAAACGGGGTTTCACCATTAAAAATAACACCATCTCTAATATCAAATTCGTATTTACCTATTAATTGATTATTTGAGAGCGTTCCGATTTGTAATGCCCAATTTGTATCCAACCCTGCTATCTGTATTTTGTCTTTTACTAATTTATTATGTATCACAAAATTAAAAGAACTTTGATCTGTGAAATGTTCTGTATTTCCCGCTTGCGATACCAAATAGTTTAATAATAGTAGTTCCAGCATATCCTCATAATATCCGGCTATTACTCCAACATTGCACGTATGTTCAGATTCATATCTATCCCAGAATAATTCATTATATCCCTCCAATATATTTTTTTTGCCCCAAGGTTCATCTCTATACAAAACATTTTCGCTTGAAACTATTATTTTATTTTTTAAATGTTGATTTAGGTATTCGGATGGATTTGTTTGAAATATAACATCTCTAACATCAGTTGTTATCACATAACGATATTCTATATCAATTTGTTTCAATATCGCATATATATCTATCAATCTTTTCATGTGCGGGTGACCATTGAGCTGGCCTATGCATACCATCCAACCATTTGATTGCAAGTAATTTATAGTTTCATCCGGAACATTATATACAACCATAATTTTATCACCATCGAATCCACAATTATTTACGGAGTTTACATAACTTTTTATTTTATCTACATTGTAGTTTGCTATAGCCGATATTATTAAATCTTTTTTATTTTCCATTTCTTTCATTTTTTGTAAAAACTTATTTGGCATTGATTGTCTCTCGGTATGATATCTTTCGTAAGTATTAGAATCTATACATGTTAGTAATGAAAATATCGATTCCTCTGTTCCTAAATATCCCAACTCCAATGTATCATTTAAATAGTATGAATAATCTTCTTTAAATTTTTTTACATACTTTTTATCACACCCAAATATAGTTGCTCTACATAACCAGTTTGGTATAATATCCGTATATTTTTTAAAACCAGAATAATCGAATCCATGAACTTCCGTACCAACGTAATCTATTGATGGAAACAAAACTGATTTGATTCGTTTTGCCATACCATTTAAACTTTCATCACAAACAATATCGGTTGGTATATGTTGGGTTATTCCGGCATCAACCCATATAAAAGTATTACTATTAAATTTATCTCTTTCATATGCCTCATTAACAAAAAAAACTTTACTCATTACAATTGGATTATACCATTCCGAAAAACTCTGTGGTGTTCCTGTTAACCAATGAGTGGAGTTATACCAATCTGGATTTAATCTTATTGATTGTAATCTATCCCAATAATTTTTGAAATATTTATTTTTTATATCATCCAATTCTACAATAACAACATCCGTTTTATCCAAAAATTTTGACCTATTCTTATATACGAATTCTTCATATTTTTTTGGTACAAAAACGGTCATATTATGCGAAAGGGATAGCACATTTTTAAAATTATCTAAATACAAAGATTCACTCCTATCACTTCTACCATTCCAATATCCCGTTACAATATTTATATCACTCATATCTATTTTATATTATTATAATATTGTTTACCTGTTTTTCTAACAACATACTTCATCAAATTTTTTTCTAATACATCAACACCAATATATTCAAATCCCCGCAATAGTAAATTGTGAGGTGCCTTTAAATGACTATCAGAATAAATTGGATTATAAAATTCTGATACAAAAAAATCAGATACTTTAATAAAGTTATCTCTGGACATAGCAAATATAACATCATTTGGAAAAACATTTCCATCACTAATTATAACATGCTTATCATCAATTTGATATTCAAATTTGTTGTGATGAATATCCGACCTGATTTTGATAATAGTATCGTACTTATACCCATTTTGTTCTTCTACCATCTTCAACATTTCTATTGCTCTTTTTATTTTCTTATATTGAAGATATGTATTCATTTCGGTTTGAAAGTTCGGATTCAAATCTGATTTTATAAATTCATATTCGTTAACTACTTTCCGAATATCCTCAACATCCAATCCAATTAAATTAATTCCATTAAATAAAGAAATTATCTCACCATCGGACATATATGAATCAGATTGTCCTGCCATCCAACCTTGTTGTGCTGGATGATAGTTAAATTTTAAATCATACGTCGATACAAAAACATCCGGGTTAAGATGCCGAAATGCATCTATGAAATTATCTCTACATTCGGACCATGTTCTAACGTGTCCTATTATCAAGATTGCAGTTCTCATTTTTTTATAATAAATGCAGTAGGCGTTTTTAGTTGCGTTGATTCTAATTTTAATCCTCTCTCCTTAATGAATCTATCTACACCATTTGATTCACTCCAATTATGGTATGCATATTCATCGAATACCACAACACCACCATCAACCACTCTATCCCACATATTGTTTAATGCTGTATAAGTTGGTATATCCAAATCCAAATCCAAATAAAGTATACTGATTCTTAAACCTGGTTTATCCATTAAGAAAGATTTAGATGTATCAATTACATCTCCTTGTACTAATTCAAACTTATCAGATTTGAATCCACATTTAATAAGTTTTTTATAAATTCCATCTTTTGAAATTTCAATTTTATCCAAATCTTCGCATCTATCAAATACTTGACTCATAGTTGCTTTATCGATTTCATCATCCAATTCTTTTACAAAATCAGGATTGAAAAAGTCAAAACCTATGACCTTTTTAATACTATTTGGTTCGTTCATTTCAAGTATTTTTAACCAAGTGGCAAGTCCGGATCCTTTAAAAACACCACACTCTACAATATCTCCCATTAAGTGTTTTGTCATTTCATAGAATCTTATTCTACTATAAAGTTTGTTAAAAACGGATCTTTCTTCACTTAATATAAAGTTATTCCAGTTGCTATAAATGTCCTGATTGTTTGTTATCGATACGTTACTGTTATTGTATAAGTTTATCATTTTGATATTTTGTAAGTTTTATTATAAATTTTTGATTGTACTGATTGTCCGGGTCCTCCTAATCTTACTATGGAAATCCCAATGGTTTGTGAATAATAAATTCCATATATATTTGCTATTACCGTCATACTACCATGTGGTCCTTCATCGTGTAAAACTCGTTTGCCATAAATTTTAAATGTATCAGTATTACATACCGCACATAGGTCATTGTCTGATCGGTGTACTGCTCCATCACCGATGTGTATTAATTTTGAATTTTTACAAGATTCATATATTTTTTCATAATCAATTTTTTTATCTAATAAAATATCAAATCTACTTCTGACTACCAAATCGTATTTACCATGTATTTTTTCATATTCCTCGTATGTATTTGTTATTTTTAAAATTTTATACATTTGTAATATGGAATGGTTTCCGATTGTAGTATTTTCAATTTTTAAATCAACTACATTTATACCATCAAATAATGAAGTTATTTCATCATTACTTTTTATAATATTCATTTTATTTTCATCATGTAGTTCGTAATCAGGTCTGAACAGCTCATTATATGTATCTACAAATACATCTATTGTATGGTTATTATCGTAAATTGTATCCATAAAATTTTGCTTACAATAATCCCATGTTCTAATATGTCCCGGAAGTAATACTGCTATTTTCATTAACTTTCTAACCAAATTTTAACTGGCCCCTCTCTATCTATTTCTCTGTTTTCTGATACTATGTCGTGATATTTGTGGATAACAAAAGACCTATCGGTTGGTACAAAGTAATCCGTTAATGCACTAAACCACACACCTCCCCAACTTTTATTTTCAATTCTAACAGAATCAAAAAGAGATACGGATAAAAAGTGGCATGAAAAATCTCGTATTACATAGCAGGATGTAAACAATATACTTTCGCTCGTTACATCAACACCATCTCTATTTGTAAAATCATTATCTTGACTTTGATATTGATCTTCCACAAAAAAAGTTATTTCATCCGATTTTATATATGATGTTCTTTTAGAATACTCTGCAATCATATCATCACCCACTCTACGTTTTGCACATATAAATGGTGCTACAAAATAAACAGGACCATTTTGTGGTAGCCTGTTTAATATATCATCAAAAAAATTAACAGATGGTATTGTATCGGATTTTATTATCAAAACTCTATCATCTGAATCTAAATTGGATTTGCAAAAATCTTTTATTGAACTAATATCTCCACCTAAAGATTTATGTGTTGTACCAATGTATGGGAATATTTTTATTTCTTTAAATATACGTTTTAGATTAAATTTATCTGCCAAATTCAATAAAGATTCATTTGATAACTCATCTTCATGTGAATTATAAATGTAAAGAGTATCAAAAGATTTATCACATTCTTGTCTTGAAAATCCACCAAAAGTCATTTCGGCATTTTCAAAATTTAAAGTTTTGTGAGTAATAAAAAATGCAATGTTTTTTCTCATATTTTATATTTTTCTATATAATCCGAACAAATTCCTTTACAATCAAAAACTAAATCATTTTCAGTTTCAGGCAATACTGCTATACTACCTTTTATTGGTTGCTTTCCTGGATATGCCCATACATAATTTTTTGATGTAAGAGTTACGGTATCAGTTTCATGCCAAAAATAATGTATTGCATATTTTTTCATTTCAATCAATGCATCAATATTTTTGGCATGACACCAAAATCGTTCATTCATTAAAAATTTATAATCCGTTTTATATTGTGGAGAATCATGTCCTAACCAAAACTCACCATCTACAAACCAAACATCAATCTCAACATCGTACCCCATTTTCAGAGCATCATCTATATAATCCGGCCTATTTTCTGCTTCAGGTGTTCTACCATCCACATTTCCTCTATGCGATATTAGTATCATTACTTTTTATTTTCTAAATAATAGTTTAAATCCTCTGGCGTGCCCAATCCCCACATCTTTTCAATGTTAAATGTTTTTATTTTTTTACCATCACCAATTGCTTCATTGAAAACAGGGCAAGTATAAAACTCATTATTTGTTCTGATATTCTTACTAATCATTTGTTCTGCATATTTTACATAATCAGAACCTTTTGCCCAATAGTAAACACCAACCGTTGCTATATCTGATATTGGATTCTTCTCCGCTACTTCAGTAACATATCCATACTCATCTACTTTAGCAAATGACCATTTTGGATGTGTTGCTGTAAAAGTAAGAATGCCACCATCAACTTTTTGTTCAATCATCTTATACATAAATTCGTTTGAATCCCACTCTACAAATTGATCAGAGTTTGCCATAACTAATGGTTGCTCATTATCAATGAATTCTTTTGCTAATAGAGTTGTACAAGCTGCTCCTTCTGTAATACCATCTACTTCTACAATTTTACAAGCAGGTGTAATTAAGTTTAGTAGTGCATCCAAATTATACTTTGCTCTGTGTTCTTTTTGGACTACATAAATGAATGTGGCATCTATATTCAAGTTATCAACAACAACCTGAATCATTGGTTTACCTTCTACATCAATTAGTGGTTTTGGGAATGTATATCCGGCTTGCTGAAATCTAGTTCCGGCTCCGGCCATCGGAATGAGTACATTCATTTTACCACCTTGCCATTTTGGTACATTCATATTTTTCTGTGTTTTTTCTAATTTACTAATAATTTTTGATAATACCAAATCTTTTGGATTATCAACTCTCAAAACATTTGCCCTACTTCTACTTGCAGCTAATAAGCCCGGTGGAGAATCTTCTACTATAAGAGTTTCTTCCGGTAGCACACCCATCATACTCATAGCCTTCCAATACATTTCAGGATGTGGTTTAGAGTTCTTTACATCCTCATTAGAGAGGATTAAATCCATATACTCAATAATACCTATCTTTGCCAACATCACCAATACAGACCTTCTAATTGAGTTTGAAGCACATGCTAACTTATACCCTCTATCTCTCAATTCTTTAAACAATTCAATTTTTTGGATATCGGGTTGTAATTCCGATATTGCTTCGATAGTAAGTTGTTGCTTCCTATTCCAAACCGTTTCGTATGTATCTCTTTGTAAACCTTTATTTTGAGTAAGTAATTCTAATTTTTGATTTGTTTTTAATCCATCATATATAGAAAGATGTTCTGCTTCTGAAATAACATATTTAGTGCTTTTTGCAATTTCCCAAAGAGCTTTGTTTAAAGTATTAAAGTGTATTTGTTTTGCCTCTACCAATACACCATCTAAATCAAATATAATTAATTTTGTCATTATTTTCCGTATTTTTGCCAATCGTTATGCATGAATAATCCATCATTATGTCCAACTTTGTAATTTTGTTGGGCCCACCATTTACTGATATTTCCTTCCAATGCTATTCCCTCACCAGCAAATGGATGAACTATATCTAAATAAAATTGCTTTTTGTATAAGCATGGATTATTTGTCCAATTACCATATCTAGATGTTGTATGGAACATATCTTCGGATTTCTTAATTTGTTCTGGGAATTGTATATCCGGTTCACACCAATGTATTGAATCCAACAAATGTGGTGATGTACATCCAATCTCCTCATCATAATAACTTAATTCTTGTCCTTTATATTTAAAGGAAAAATGTGGGTGGCCTGGATTCTTTCTATGCCGTAAACGAACAACATCTAATCCCGCTTCAATTGCTTTATAACTTTTGTATAATGTATTATATGTGGTTTCTGTATCTTCAATCAAATTCCAATCATGTTCTAATACTAAAACATAATCTTGCTTTGCATTTTCTGTAAGTTTGATAAATGCTTTTCCAATTCCAATATTAGAATTCATACCAATGACATTCAATCCAAAATGTTTTGCTATTTGATAATCTTGATCATTAAATTCCTGAAATAAGATTGTAATATCCTCTACCATATCAAACAATCCATTATTGTAATACGTCGTTAGTGTATCCACTAATACCTGGCCACTATGCCAACTCAATATCCCTATACTAATTGGTAATTTTTCCATAATTTATAATTTTTCAAAATATCCACCTATATCAAATTTAGTATTCATATTAATTGAACCCATATTATTTGGTATAAATTTTGAAGGATCTACTAATCTAAAATCCACAGATACTCTTGTTTCAAAACTTTTGTTTTCTTTATTACCATGTGTTAAGTTTGCACCATTGAATACCAATATCTCTCCATATTTTACTTTATACGGTTTGTAATCGGCTTTATTCTCTTTGCTTTCCATCCAAATCGTATTATATTCGTTGGTGTTTACAAATGGCATCCAAAAGTTTACTTCAGATGTATTGTGATTATATGTTTTATCTTTATGCCATTCTCCAACTGCTAAATTTCCATTTGCCAATTGTACCCGAAATGTTGGAATTGATTGATAAATTATTTCAGAATATTCAAATCTATCTTTAAGTTCCTTAACTAACTCTAAATATGTGGATAAAAATTGTTCGTTAAACTTTTCGTAATACCTTTTATGCCAGATTGTAGATTGATCATTTTCTCTAACTAAAAGTTCGTAATATTTTAATATATGCAAATCTTCCAACGGAATAGTTTCTCCTTTCCATAGCTCCAACATTTCTGAAACTATTTTTCTAAACGGATACTTTTGTGTATCGTAACTAATTTTATAGGGAGTTGGTAAATACATAAATTACTTATTACTATAATGTTTTTGTAAAATAGTATCCCAATGCTCTCTATCCTGTAGTTTTATATCTTCAAATTTACCTTCACCTATTGTTGATGACATCTCCGTTTGAACTGAAAAATTGTGTAGTACCCATTTTGGGTTTGAATTAATACGAACAATCCAATCATCATTATACCAAATCCTCAACTCTTCCGGAATAGGCTGCCAATATTTTTTTTGTAACATAAAAAAAGATGCCCAACCCCAAGGTCTAGTTTGAACTAACGGTGCTATAAATGGCATTTCAGTATAATTATTATAATAGTTGCCCGTTGCTTGTCCGACTATACCCTCAACGTTATCTCCTACAAGTTGAAATATAATTGGATTAAAATTAACATCATCGTTCACAACTGCTATGTATTCATTTTTAGAAAGTTCTACACCCAAATTCCAAGATGCTGCTATATATAAATTTTCCTTTGGTTGTACTAATTTTACTTTATCCAATGCTTCATAATATTCAAAGAATTTTCCTGAATTATCTATCAATATAATTTCATCCACATTTTCGGATGCAATCAAATCAGATAATAATTTGTGTATTCTTGGCGATTGCCATAAAGTTGGTATAATAACCGAATATTTGTTCATGATTTTCTTTTTATTTTTTCCAGAATGAATAAATTCCCTTTTCTAATTCGTATGATGGCCATACAAATCTATCTCTCTTTGGTTGTTCTTTTGCCCACTCCCACATCTTGGTTAAACCATCTCTCAAAGATGTCGTATGTTTGAATCCCAAAATATTTACAGATTTTTCCCAGGTTGGTATGGAATGTTTAACTTCATGTCTAGCTTCCTTATACACAACTTCACCTCCACCTATAACATCTCTCAATATTTTATTTGCATCATTAATTGACCACTCTTCCACACCACCAAGATTAATAATTTCTTTGGATGCGGTTGGTAATATTGCGGATTTCCATAGTGGTTCGACTATATCATCTATATAACTAAACGCTCTTGTTTGTTCACCATCACCAAAAATAGTCATTGGTTCGGAGTTCATATGTTGATACATCCAAATACCCAATACGTTTCTGTACTTATCCCAAATATTTTGGTTTCTACCATATACGTTATGTGGTCGTATGATACACCAATCTAAACCATGTTGTTCACCGGCAATTTGAATATCCATTTCACATGCATATTTAGCCACTCCGTATGGATCTATAGGCCTTTGCTGCTGTACTTCATCAAACATTCCCCCTTCACCATGTCCATAAACTGCGAGTGTAGATGTAAATACTAATCTTTTTACATCATATTTTATGCATTGATTTATTATTCTAGTTGTTGCAATTAAATTATTTTCATAATTATATTGCCTAATAAATGGTGATAACCCCTCCGCTGCGTATGCGGCAAAATGAAATACATAATCAAATTTATGGCTTGCGAAACAATTTTCGATTGGATGTTTAACCAAATCCATTTGCCACAATTGTACCTTTGGATTTATGTTTTCCTTATATCCACCACTTAAATCATCTATACCGACAACTTCGGCGTTTGGTATATTTTCAATAATATAATCTGCAAGTCTACTTCCCAATAATCCTGCAACTCCTGTTATGAGTATTTTCATATTTTATGTTTTTTTAAAAATTCTTCTACAGATATTATGTTCATAAGATTCCACTTATTCAAGTTATAATATGCATAATTTAAATAATTATCATTAGTAATATGTGGTATGTTTGTTCCTCTTTTAATTATTCCGCATCCTAAATCCGTATCTACTACCTCTATATCCAAATCAATTCTTTCAACTCTTAATTTTGCAATTGCTTTCCAAACATCACCCGTCCACACACCACCATGATCATCTCTCTGTTGCATATGTTCCGATGTTGGTAAACAATCGTGGCACACAATAGAACCTCTTTCTGTCAAATGGTTTAACGAATTTTCAATATCTTTTAGTACTTGATCATTATGGTGTAATCCATCTATAAAAATGATATCAAATTTTATATCGTTGGATATTGATTCAAAATACTCATCTGATGTTCCAATGAATGTGACTTCTCCTTTTGGAAAGGGATCAATAGAAACCTTATCTTGTATATTGATTTTATCAAAATTACTTGTTGGGTCTTGTGTTCCAACTTCTAAATAAGATTTATAATTATTTTTACTTATTAGAATATTAATTAAATCCCATCGATTTAAATACATCATATTTGTTTATTAAATTGTTTACTACTTGTTTTTGTGTGTAATTATTTATTACTTTTTGATAACCACTAAATGCTATTTTTTCTCTTTCCTTTTCATTTTCATTATAATAATTTATTTTTTCAATACAATCAAACATATCATTATAAAAAACAATATCCGTTCCATCTATAAACATTTCATGCAAGCGTTTACTATCATTCAATCTATCGGTTATGATAAGTTTACCACATGCCATTCCCTCAAATATTCTGCGGGTGATTTCACCCCATCTACTATTTTGAACAACCATCAATCCTTTATTTAAAAATTCAGTATGTTCAATGCCAACCATTCCATTTTTATTACCAATAGCTCCCTCTGCCCAATTTGTAAGATAATCTAAAAATCCTGAATTACCAAATCCTCGCGTTGTAACAGCAACGTATTCTGGCGATAGATTCATTGGATATTGTATTGATGTATCTGCAAAGTGCGTAACCCATTCTACATTTGTTCCAATTTCTTTATATTTTAAATAAGAATCATAATCAGGAGTAATGGTATAATGAAATTTATTTGCTTTTGGTGAATTTCTTTCCCAGTTTTGTGGGTCATCACCACTTTCTTGTATCCAAAATGCATCTACATATTTTTTATCAAGAAACGGTGAATCAAATCTTCCCCAATCCATAAATAAAACAATATCGGTTTTTGGATTTGATTCTATCCACTCCTTAAGTTTAGTGTCAGAATATATTCCCGATTTATTACTACCAATTGATACTATATCCGTTTCCCAACCACATGCTTTAAATTCATTTACCAATGACATCGGTGTGGACCAAATTTCATCAGGCTCATATGCGTATATAAATGTTATTTTCATAAAGTATCGTAGTAGTTATTTTGCTTTTCTTGTCTTTCAATTGTTTTTGGATGCCTAATACAATAAACCTCATCGGCTGGGAATGATGTGTAATTTTCAAATCCAACTATTCTTTCATGTACTTTATTTACCCATCCAATTTTTTCTGACTTTTTATAAATACGAGTTTGAACATCTGGGAAATTTACCCAACCTTTTTCGTTTACGTTCCATCCCCATTTTTGAATATGTGTTTTGGTTAATCCATCAACTGTGTTTATACGTGGGACTACAATCAAATCTTTATCAGTATTGTTATCTAAAATATCCTCCAAATTAACAATAAGATTTGGATCCAAATATTCATCGGCATCCAATTGAAATATCCATTCACCTTCACATTGTGAATTTAATAAATTTTTCCATTGAGCAAAATCATTATCAAATTCGGATTCTATTAATGTAATCTTGTCTGCGTTTGCCTGTAGTTCCAGATATTCAACCATTTCAATAGGTGCTTTTGGTGTATCTAATAAAACTACAATTTCAGAGTTTTCACCCTTATAATTTAGTAATTGTGTGACCAATCTAATAATCTCTTCATGCTCATTACAAGCTGTAATTGCGTAACTTAATTTCATATTAACTATTTGTATAATGCCAACTACCACTCTGTGGATTCACATATGTAGTTGATGTATTTAGGTTTGGTATATTTAAAATACCTGTTGTTCCAGGTGTAACGTTC
>Ga0315901_10008772_pt1 | contig 11712 bp, 6 predicted proteins | sample LakEriMetagenome_10_FD_203761 | JGI IMG/M metagenome (GOLD analysis project Ga0315901, IMG submission 203761) | Freshwater fungal communities from buoy surface, Lake Erie, Ohio, United States - Buoy 2 MA116 | ecosystem: Environmental > Aquatic > Freshwater > Lake | place: USA: Lake Erie, Ohio...
AGATCGTCGCTCGCCGGCATGTCGAGATAGGAGCCACCGCTGGAGTTCCTTGGGGTCAGCAGCAGGTATCCACTCCCTGACTCCGCGTCGGCCCCGCTGAAAACGACACTCTGCAAGGCCCCATTCATGGAAGTCCACGGGTTGGTCACCACAGCAACGTTGTCGACATAGAGTAGAGATCCGACGGTTTCCGTGAGGACCTGCACCACAAAACCGGTGTGACCCGACTTCGTGATCGACATGGGTACATTCACGGGCTGCCAGTGGCTGTTGCCTGTGAACGAAGTCGACCACGACTCCTTGTCGCCTCCCACCGTCGTCACGACAACCTCTCCCGCAACGGCCGTCCCGCTTCCCGAACGAACGAAAGCTGTGAGGCTAAGGCTGTCGCCCGCAGAAGTAGCGTGATCGACACTGTGCTTGATTCCGGTGCCCGGCGAAGTGACTGCAAATTGCATGACGCCATAACTGGAATCGAAGGAATTCGCCGGATCATCAAGCACTTGCCACGTCACCCCCTCCCCCGAGGCCGCCCACGGGTCGGCCTGCTCGATGACGAGTGGCGTGAGAGTAATGGCGTCGACGTCGAAGGCACCTGGCCCGCTCAAGACGATTTTGGGCACCAAAGTGTTTGCCGACCTGGTCGCCGTGAGTGTCACCTCAATCGGGGTCCAGTCTGAACCGACCGTGAAGTTGGCGCTTCCCATGTCTGTTTGGTTGCCGTTCATCGCCGTCGCCAAAGACATCGTTCCCGTCACGGGAACGCCCGCGCTGGACCGCACATAGGCCTTGAGTCGGTAGGACGCACCGGGAGCCACGGAGATGGCTTGGCCGTTGGCGTCCGCCGTGATGGTGTCGCCCATGCCGCCCCCGCTCGCCGAAGGCAAGACGCGAAGGTAGTTCTGCCCGTCGACCGGGTCCGGGGCACCATCGATGACCGCAATCGACGTAGCTCCACCTAGCGGCTGAACTGCCGACCAGTCGTTGATGTCGCGGCTTTCGACGTCGTCAAGCCAGATGGTTGCACCCGGGGGGACCTTGATCTCGGTGCGGAGATTCACCGCGTTGCTGTTCTCGATCGGCACGCTCAGGAGAACGTTCTGCCATGTGGGGGTTGCCGTGAAGTAGATCTGATTGGAATCCAACGTGTTGCCGCTTGAGTCCTGAGTACGCAACCACCCCATGACGCCTCCGACGTTGCCCGACGGAGATTTCACCCACAGCGAGAGCTCGTGAGTATTCCCCACCTTGGGTTTGTAGTTCCTCGGATCGAGGTAGATTGACGCGGCCTGCGTGCCAGTGTTGCCTAGTGTCAGGTATCCGTCGCCCGAGTGGGCACTCGTCACGTCGTTGACACCTTGCACAGACAAGAAACCTCCCGGCGAGTAGACCTGCCAGGGGTCGACCAGGTCAAGGCCCTCCTCCGTGATGGAAAGGTCATCAACGTAAGCAGCCTGGTTTTGGCCACTGGTACTCAATGCCACCGAGAGCGGAGCATTGGCTGACTTTGCCACGCGCAGGGGGATGTTGACCTCGGTCCAGCTCCCATCCGACAGGGCGACGTTCTGTGTCGCCACATTGTTGCTTCCCGCAGAGATCGTGGCGGTAAGGGTCTTGGTGCCTCCTCCAGGTTGAACCCAGAACGAAAGCTTCCAGGTGCTGCCCACCACAGGCGTGGTGGACGTGACATAGGAAGAGGTCGCCACGGAGTTCGAGTGAGGCATCACGCGTAGTGCGCCAAGGCCGCCGTGGGCGAAGCCAGCGGAGTTGACCACGACAGGAGTGACTGTGCTCGATCCCTCAACCGCCGTCCATCCAGCGGGGGTGGGCGGAGCCCCGAGGTCCGGGGAGTCTGAGGCGATTTGCGTGACCGTCATTTGCACGTCATCGACGTAGATGCGCTTGCCCGGGTTGGGGCCGTAGTCAAAGGCGAGTTGCACCTCGTCCACACTGCCCTGCATAGCCTGCGTCGTCGTGATCTGGCGCCACGTGCCATCGGCGTGGAAGCCCACCGAGGAACTCGATTGCTCCTGCAACCGCATGGAGGCATCCACACCGTCAGGGCTCATGACCCACGCACTGACGGTCACCAACGACCCTGCCTGAGCGGCAGTGTTCGTGTCCCAGAGCGTGGAACCGTTCGCAAAGGGCTGGATGGCCAGTGAATTCAGTCCTGTACGGGCTTCCTCCGAGGTGACCTCCACTGTCGAGGAGTTGCCCCAGGGCCGCATCGGCACCTGCTGTAGCACCTGGTCGTCAACCCGTAGCTCGGTGTTTGCCGTGTTGATGGTGATTCGCGGACGAAGATCAGTCTGGTCCCCGCGACTCACCGGCAGAGTCGCCGTCACTCTGGTCCACGATGTGCCGACGGTGAACGGTGCCGCCACCGATTCCGTAGAGGCACCTCCCGTGGCGTTCAGGCTCAGGGTGCCACTGACCGTCCCGCTCGCTGCTCGCAGCCACGCCGAATAGGTGTACGTCGTGTCCTGAGCAGGCGCGACGTTGGTGGACTGTTCAAAGGGCACACCCGTCCACTTGGTCGTGTAAAGGGACGCGTACCCGATGCCAGTGCGACCGCCGCCGCCCCCAAGCCACACCCGAGCGGGTGCCTTCGTTTGCGAGTTCGAGGACAGTGAGCCCTGGAGTGAGTTGATTTGGATGTCGTCCCAGCGGATTCCCGTCGACGAACTGACACCGTCAGACACCTGCCCGAACACCCCGGAGGACGAGGTGGGCATCTGCGTCGTGATGCTCTGCGGGCCCGCTCCCGTCGTCAGGTCGGCGACGGAGGCTGTCACGCGACCCCCGACGGCGGTCAACCGCACCTGGTACCAGTGACCTGGAGTGGCGTTGGGGACGTTCGGTGAGCCACTCACGTGAACCTTGGACGTCTTGCTGCAGCTAAAGAAGCCACCGTCGCCACCGGAGGTCTGGAGCCGGAAGCAATAGCCATTCATCGTGTTGTAGTTGCCATCGAGCCAGAAGCCGAAGTTGGCGATCTCACGGCTACCGCCCGGCGGAAACATGACTTTGTAGGACACGTCGAAGTCGCCGTACGAGTATCCCGAGTTCGAGTCGTACAGCATCCACGACTGGCTGCCGTTGGTGGCGAGCGTTCCCGGGTAGTCCGATGCGACGGCGACTCCCCCCGTGTACCCCGGCATCAGGGGCGTCGTGTTCAGCGATTCGAAGGTGCCCACGATGTTCGGGCGAGAGACGCTGGCAACGGAGTAAGACATGGACTTGTTCACCTGCGGAATCGACAGGTCAACAGCGTCCACCAGGACAGACGAGCCGGCCGCCTCCGGGGCCAAGATGACCGAGAGCACCGGGCACTGGTCGCCGATCGTCGCGGTCACGCTGGCCTGCACCCAGGTGCCATTGGCGGGCGCCGTCACGGTGGCTCCGCGATAGTCGATCGGTTTGCTGCAGTCCGTGGACCGCATGGCAACGTGGAAGGGCGCATCCTTGCCGTTGTTGGTCCTCACCCAGGCACTCACCGTGACCGTGTAGCCGGTCAGCTGATTTGGCACATCCTGCGCCAGGCCGCCCGTGCCATTGCCCCCACCGTTGTTGTTGATGGCAGCGACAGTGGTCCCTGCGTCTTCGGGGCCGGTTGCCGTCCCTGGGGTGTAGTAGACCGTGATCTCTTTGGAGTTCGGCCACCAGCCCATATAGCTTCCGGCGTTGTCATCGAACCCAGGGTTGATCAGGAAGTTCTGATCCTCGAAGTCGCCATTGGCGAGCAGGTTGCCCGAGAGTCCGTTCTCGAAGTCGCCTCCCGGCAGCACGCTGTTGGCGATGTCCGTCTCGAAGTCGCCATTCGAAACGAGGTTGCCGGGATCCCGGGACCGTTCGAAACCGCCATCGTCGACGTTGTTGTCTGGAAGTCGTCCATCGAAGGACCCGTCAACCAGGACCGCGTTCTCCGGCTCGAAATCTCCGCTGGGGAGGAGATTGACGAAGTCCATTGTTCCATCCGGCTGCGTGCTTCGGGTCCCCGTGGCCGACAACCCCACCGTGATCGTGGAATCCTCTACATGCTCGTAGCCGATGTACACATCGAGCGGGAAGTGGTTGCCGTTAATGACGACGTCGCACTCAGCGTCGAAACGGAGACGGAAGTCCGTCTCACCGTCCTCCTCCGTCTTGCTGATGGAGATGAGGATCTCCTCGAGCGTGAATCCAGAGCCACTCAGGTCAACCGGAATCGAACCATTCAACTCGAAGTTGCCCTCGACGTCGAACCACCCCTGTGCCGTGATGATCGTGTCCGAGTCCGTGCCGCTGCCGAAGTCATGCATGGCATTGCCTGGGACAAGAATGTCGCCAGTGAGGTAGCTCCGGTCAGGCTCGGCCTCGATCTCCACCCCATTGAGGAAGACGGTCTGGGTCTCCTCAAGACCGTTCCAGGCGTAGCCCGTGAGCGAAGTCGAGTTGACCTCAACGCCGTTGTAATCACCCGTGGGGACGTCTCCCCCCGTGGCGACCTGGCCAATGACGACCCCCTCTGAGCTCCACTCGGCGCAGCCGAAGGTATTCAGTGTCTCGACGTCGGGAACGTCGACGGTGAATTCGGCGCAGAATTCCACATTCATGGCGTTGCCATTGAGTTCCGATAGGTCGGGCAGAATCAGGTTTGGGTGATCGCTCACGCTTGACCCACGCCACACGGTGAGATCGGGATTCGCCATGGTGACGTTGTTGAATGTCACCGATCCCGGCACCGTAGCCTGCCAGTAGGCCCAGCTCAGGTCAGTCAAGAACCCGCCCACCGCGGAGGCGTTCGGCACGTCATCGCTCACGAAGTCCAGTTCCGACTGGCCGCCGATGAAGATGCCGTCAGCTTCCGGACAGTCATCGGGGTTGGGAAGCTGACACGTGTTTGAGATCGTGAAAGCGCCGCGATAGTTGATTCCCTGGGCGATGTCCACCCAGTCCTGCATGGCGATGGAGACATTCCAGGTCTGCACTCCGTCTTCGTCGGTGATCGTCCCGGAGAAGTCGGTTTCTGGGATCTCCAGACCGATGAAGGGCCCGTAGATGTTGGATGGCGTCGTGCCTGCCACCGTGGCGGTCCAGTTGTTCGGGTCGGTGTAGCTATACGTCACCGGCAGGTAGAACGTGTCGTCATTGGCGTCGGACAGCTGAACCGTGGTCGTGCCTGTCACGGTGACGGGCACAGGCGAAGAATCTGGATCCTCGCTCCTGATCATGACTTCGTCGGATACCTGTACCGCACGAACCTTCGGCTTACCTTGCGAGTGGGATGAAACCTTCGCTGACGGTGCCGCGTCCGGAATGGTGTTCACCGGCTGGGCCCCTGAGCCCTGGAAGGTCAGCGTGCCCCCGACGAAGCCCGCTCCGCCCTGGAGTGGGATGCGACCATTGGGCGCGCCGCTCGGGTATCCGGCCAGCGCCCACACCGGGGTAGATCCGTTGGCGAAGCCACTGCGCTTGTAGTAGCCACGGACCGGAATCTTGGTGCCCGACACATCCATGGTGCCGGAGCCGACGAGGTCGACCGACCCATCTGCACCCACCGGACCGGTCAACCGAATGGTCCCCTTGCCAGCCCGAATCGCATGCGAGATGTACGAATCGAACGACCACCCCTGACCGGGCACCGGACGCAGGATGTAGTCGGTCGTGCCGCGCCACACAGTCGGCAGGTTGAGCAGGATCTCACCGCGTGTGACGACAGTGAGCGCACCCGTGATGCCCTGTGGGGTGATGGTGAGCTTGGTCGGGACGCCGAGGAAGGAGCGGCTCTCGGGCATCCCCAGGAAGGTGCCCACCGCAGCGCGGGCCTGCACGGTGTAGGTCAGCCGCCCGGCAAAGCCGACATCGACGCTGTAGTCCAGCGTGCCGATCCGTGCGGCGCCCGGTGCGGTCAGCGTCCAGTGCGGACGGCCCGCACGCATGCCCACGGCGCCCTTCAGCTCGCTGGTGCGCACGACGACCTGATCGGTCTTGGGCACCACCCAGAGTCGGCGATTCGATCCGTTGACCTGAGCGCTCCACGTGTCGGCCCCGGCGATCTCGAGGATCGCCGGCGCGGTCAGCAGCGGCGCATCCAGTCGCAAGGACGCCGTGCCATGGGGCACACGCAGCGCACTAGATAGCTCGACGCGCACGCCATCCAGTCGTGCCCCCGGAGTCCGGACCACGCGGGGCGTCGATCCGCTCACGCGCCAGGTCGTGGTCGCCGAGCGACCCGGCGCCGTGGCGCGCAGGAAGCCCGTCACGGGCACCTTGGTGCGCGAAATGCCCACGCTGCCGCTGCCACGCAGCACATAGCTGCCGTTGTCGGCGAGCGGACCGCGCAGGTCCAGCGTCGCCCCCGCGCCCCGAGCCTGCAACGCCACGGTCGCGGCCCAATCACAGCCCTGGGGCTGAGCGGTGACGGTTACATCCTGTGTCCAGGTCCGCGACACCTTCACGTGCTCAGGCAGGCTGATGGTCACCGATCCGGTCATCTCGCCCTTGCGCCATGCGAGCTCACCGCTGACATCCCTCGGCCGCACCACCACGCCACCGATGCGACCCGATCCCGACACGATCGTGAGCAGGCGCGCATCACCCGAAGGGCGAACGCGCGCCACCAGACGAACACCGCCCGGGCCCGCCAGTCGCACAAGACCGTCCGGCACGGTCACCGCGCAAAGCCCACCCCTGAGCTCACGCACCCTGGCTGCCGCGAGGCCCGTCGCTTCGGTGCGAGCGGTTGATGCGGGCATCGTCGATTCCGGGCCAGGGGAAGCGGCTCCTGCCACAGGCTCAACCCCGGCGAGCAGGCCTCCGAGCACCGCCAGAATGGTCGCCACGAGGACAGTGAGGGGACGTCGTTCACGGATCATGGTCGGATTATGCCAGCACATTGTCAGCGTTGCTGACTTTTGGCTGGCATGATCCGGCGAGTCGAGGTGGCGCCCTGCTACGTTCGCGGCGTGGCGCGCTCTCGAGAGGACTTCGTCCAGGCCGGTGTCCTCCTCGTCCAGGAGCAGGGATTCGGCGCCCTGACCTCGCGCTCGCTCGGCGAGGCGATGGGGATCCACTCGACCGCGATCTACCGCCATTTCCCGCAGTGGGACCAGCTCGTCCTCGCTGTCACCGACGCCATCGTGGGAGGGCTTCTGGCCGAGGGGTCCGCCGCCATCATCTCCGTCTCGGACCCACGCGAGAGGATCCTCGCCGCCATGGTTGCCGTGCGCCGGCTCACACACGCGCATCCCGACCTGGTCGACAACCTGCTGAGGCTCGCCGCGGCCCCGATAACCACCGCAACTCCGGTCATTGACGCGTTGAGCAGGACGGTGATCGACAGCCTAAGAGAGCTCGGCCTCCGCGGGGAGCGCCTTGCAGTCGGGTAACAGGCGCTCGAGGGTTTCACCGTGGGCGCAGCGGCGCTGGACTTCAGCGGCCACCCCCACCACCTGGAGAACCGACTCGGTCGACGTCGTTCCGCGGGGAACGCGGCCATGCTCGAGGCCGTGCAGTCCACCGACGACGTGGACCGCGTCAACGAGACTGCATTTCTCTTCGGGGCACATGCTCTGGTCGAGGCGGTTGCAGCATCCGCCCGGGAGGTTTGCGACCCTTCCGATTGATCCCGAGGCCGCCCGATATCCCTCGGCGGCGGTCGGAAATCTAAGGGATTCAGGCGCGTACGTCGAAGCCCATCGACACCAGGCCCTCGCGTAGCCGCCCGCTCACCTCGGGCCGCACCGACAACTCGATGAGGCCAGACGGCCGCCCGAGCACGTGGTCGATCCGGACGTCCTCCAGGTTGACGCCTAGCTCGCCTGCCGCGACGAAGAGACTGGCCAACTCCCCCGGCTCGTCCTTGACGATCGCCGTCACGACGTCGTACGCCGTGGCTGCGTCGCCGTGCTTGCCCGGAACCCGCTCACGGCCGGCATTGCCGCGCTCCAGAGCGTCCATGACCACCTGGCCCTGGCCCGCGCGAAGGTCGGCAACGACCTCCCCCAGATCGTCGGCAAACGCCTCGAGTACGTCGGCGACCGATGCGGCATTGGCGGCGAGAATCTCCTGCCACAGCATCGGATCGGACTCGGCAATGCGCGTCATGTCGCGCAGGCCCTGTCCGGACACCGAGACCGATCGATCATCGGCGCTGATCAACCGCGCCGCCAGGAGGGAACTGATCACCTGGGGTGCATGCGAGGTCAGCGCCACCGCCCGGTCGTGCTCCTCCGGAGCCATGACGACCGGCACCGCCCCGCAGGTGATCGCCAGGTCGCGGATCTCATCGGCACGATCACTGTCGGTCTCCGCCAAGGGCGAGATGACCCACACGCGATCGTCGAAGAGGTCCTGTCGAGCGGCGGCGGCGCCGGCGGTCTCGCGGCCGGCCATCGGGTGGCCGCCGACAAGCCGACTCGGGTCAGCACCCGCGGCCACGGCCGCGGCCAGGGGCTCGGACTTCACCGACGTGACGTCAGTGATCGTGGCCGACCCCCACCGGCTCGCGCGAGCCATCACCTCGCCTGCCGACGCCGGCGGCACAGCGACCACCACGAGGCGTGGCTCCCCCGACCCGGGCTGCCAGGGGTCCCCGGCTCCGCGCCCAACCGCCGCGGCCAGCGCGGCCGGATCAGCGTCGTCGAGCCAGACCTGCACGCCCGCACGGCGGAGCGAAAGACCCACGGAAGCACCCAGGAGCCCGCTGCCGATCACGAGGACGGGCCCGGCGACGGGCACGCTCATGTCGCGAGGTCCTGGCGCAGGGCCTCGGCCCCGCGCAGGTAGACGTGCTGGACCTCCGCCCGCGGCACATCCATCTCCGCATGGGCAAGGACGCGCACCACACGCGGCAAGGCGCCATGCACATCCAGCTCCTGCGCGCAGATCAGCGGCACGTCATGGAGCCCGAGCGACCGAGCCGATGCCGCGGGGAAGGCGCAGTGGAGGTCTGGAGTGGAGGTAAAGAGGATGCTCACGAGCGCGTCTGCCGTGATGGCGTTGCGCTCCAGCATCGCCGACACGAGCTCGGTGACCGCCTCGGTCATCTCCTCGGCATCATCGGCCTGGAGCGTCGTCGCGCCGCGGATTCCCCTCATGGACATGGAGTCACCCTAGTGACTGAAGGCCCGCGGCGGTGGCTAGAGGCCCGCCGCGGTGTAGAGGCTGCCGAGTTCCGGGCCGGCCACGACGCGCGTGCGCCCGGGGCGGAGTTGCCCTAGGCGAATCGGCCCCACCTGGGTGCGCACGAGCTCCTCGACGGGGTGGCCCACCGCCTGGAGAAGGCGACGGACGATGTGATTGCGTCCCTCGTGCAAGGTCACCTCCACCAACGCCTTATTGGGAGTTGCTTCCAGGATCGCGAAGGAATCCACGCGAGCGGGGCCATCGTCGAGTTCGACACCGGCGCGCAGCTGCCTTCCGATGTCGCGAGGAATCGGTCCTGGCACGAGGGCGACGTAGGTCTTGGCCACCCCGTGCGAGGGATGGGAAAGATGCTGAGCGAGCACGCCATCGTTCGTGAGCAGAAGGAGTCCCTCGGTGTCGGAGTCGAGCCGCCCGACATGGAAGAGCCGCTCGGTGCGCTCGGAGACGTAGTCGCCCACGCATGGGCGTCCCAGGTCATCCGACATGGCGGTGACCACACCACGCGGCTTGTTCAGCGCAATCACAACGGTGTCGGGAGCCGTGGGGACGCGCTCCCCGTCGACGCGCACGACAGCGCGCACGGGATCGACCCGCATGCCCTGCTCGCGTACGACCCGGCCATCGACCTCCACACGCCCTTGCGCGATGAGGTCCTCGCATGCGCGTCGACTGCCGACCCCCGCGGAAGCGAGGACCTTCTGCAGGCGCACGCCTTCTACTGCCACTACTCCCCCGCCGCGACCGCGTCGATGACGGCCTCGAGCTCAGCCAGATCGGGGAGATGCTCCGCCAAATCAGGGAGGTCATCAAGCGACGCGATGCCCATGCGCTCGAGGAAGTACGGCGTCGTGCGGAAGAGGATCGCCTGGCTCGAGGGGTCCGTGCCGGCCTCCTCGATGAGCCCGCGCGACTGGAGCGTGCGCAGCACGCCGTCGACATTGACACCGCGCACGGCGCTGATGCGCGCACGCGAGACGGGCTGTCGGTAGGCGATTACCGCGAGGGTCTCCAGTGCAGCCTGCGTGAGCCGAGCCTGCTGGCCGTCGAGGACCCAGCGCTCGACCATGCCCGAGCAGGACTCGCTGGTGTAGAAGCGCCATCCACCGGCGACCTCCCGCAGGGCGAAGCCGCGCTCCTGGCTGGCGTATTCGGCCGCAAGCTCCTTGAGCCTGGCGGCCACCTCCTCGACGGGGTAGCGGGTCGCCTCCGCGAGGTCGACCGTCGACTGCGGCTCCACAGCCACGATGAGCAGGGCCTCGAGGGCAGCCCCGAGCGATGGCGCCGGCAGCAATTCCTCGTCGGACTCCTCGACTGTCACTTCGTCGCTCACGTCGGCGCTCACTTCCGTCATGTCTCGATCTCCTCTGCCGTCGCGGTCACGTCATCGACTGTCACCACGAGGTCTACTGACTCCACGAGGTCGACTGACTCCACGAGTCCGTCCTCGTCGTACTCATCGCTTACGTCGACATCGCCGTCGTCGCTGCCGGTCCAGCGGATCGTGAGGTCGCCGAGCGGCGCCAGCTGCTCGAAGGACACCGACCCCTCGCGGAAGAGCTCGAGCAGTGCGAGGAAGCGACCAATGACCACCATGGTGGTCGTCGCATCGGAGACGAGCGCGCGGAAGGTCGCGGTGCGCTGGCGCCGCAGGCGCCCGACGATGATGGCCGCCTGCTCGCGCACGCTCACGAGCGGCACGTGCAGGTGACTGACGCTCACCTCCGGCTCCGACCGCGGAGCCAAGGCCTTGGCCGCCAGAGCCGCGAAGGCCTCCGGCCCGAGTCCGAGCACCACCTCGGGGAGGAGGTCGGCGAAGTGCGACTCGAGTCCCACCGTCCGTGGCACCTGCCGCCCTGCGCGCGACATGCGGTCGGCGAAGAGGAGCGATACCTGCTTGTACGCGCGGTACTGAAGCAGGCGGGCGAAAAGCAGGTCGCGCGCTTCGAGGAGCGCGAGATCCTCCTCGTCTTCGACCTCCCCGCTGGGCAGGAGGCGTGCCGCCTTGAGATCCAGGAGGGTCGCAGCGACGACCAGGAACTCCGTGGTCTCGTCGAGGTCCCACTCAGGTCCCTGGGCACGCAGGTGCGCGATGAATTCGTCGGTGAAGACATGCAGTGCAAGTTCGGTCACCTCGAGCTTGTGCTTGGAGATGAGCTGCAGAAGCAGGTCGAAGGGGCCCTCGAAGGACCCTACGGTGACAGAGAAGGCCGCTCCCGGAGCAGCCTCGGCCTGTTCGAGTTGCTCGCCGGCCACAGGGGTCTGGGTCACTTGGCGATGAGCTCTCGGGCCAGCTGCCGATAGGCATCGGCTCCCGGGCTGTTGGGCGCGAACACCGTGATCGGCTCCCCGGCGACGGTCGCATCCGGGAACTTGATGGTGCGACTGATCACCGTGTGGAAGACCTGATCGCCGAAGGCGTCGACAACACGCTCGAGGACCTCACGCGTGTGCAGGGTCCGCGCGTCGTACATCGTCGCCAACACGCCCGTCAGCTCGAGATTCGGGTTGAGCCTCCCCTGGACCTTGGTCACCGTGTCGGTAAGCAACTTCACGCCACGGAGGGCGAAGTACTCGCATTCG
>Ga0315901_10008777_pt1 | contig 11709 bp, 22 predicted proteins | sample LakEriMetagenome_10_FD_203761 | JGI IMG/M metagenome (GOLD analysis project Ga0315901, IMG submission 203761) | Freshwater fungal communities from buoy surface, Lake Erie, Ohio, United States - Buoy 2 MA116 | ecosystem: Environmental > Aquatic > Freshwater > Lake | place: USA: Lake Erie, Ohio...
GTGTGTGTACTCGCCAGTACCACTGTGAAGGACAATCTGTCCAATCTTTGAAGGAGCCGCGTTCTCCTCAAAGGCAGTTCCCTTCTCTGTTAGACGTGGTGGTCGGATTGATTCGCCCATCTCATTGAAGTAGCCGCATCTCATGCCATTCATAGGGTCCTGCTTGACGACTGTTCCCACATAGGACAGCCGCCCGTCAAATTCCCACGTTGCATCGTACATGCCGTCCAGCGTCAAGTCGAGGTCGTCGAGAATCTCGCTCATGTTCCGTTCAATTCCGTTTGCGCGGAGCACCGTCATGACCTCCTGCTCGGTGGCATACCGCATCAGCCGCAGCAGGGCAATCTCGATCCGCCGGAACACGGCTGTCTTTGCGTCCGTGCCAGCAGAAAAAATCACCTGCAGCTCTTTCCACAAATCCATCGGTGCAGCCGCCTTGCCAGTCGCATAGTCAAACGCGATCTTCGGAACCATTGATGTCGATATGCTTTTCGAGCTGACTCCATGGTTGTAAAGAGTGCTCAGCTCGCCGGTGCGCGGCGCGAGCCTGAGCTCAAGCAGCTTCTCGTTGCCGACCAGCGACGGCGGCTTGGAGGCGACGTAGCCGTAGCGCTCCATCCCTGCCAGTGTGCCGCTGGTGGTCCCGGTGTACAGAGTGACCATCTCTGTCCCGCGCTTGGCCACCGGGCCATCATCGTCGTCGTCTCGCGCGCGCCGTCCTGCCATTTCTAACCGGTGTCTACCTGATGTTCATATGGGACTACGCATAGATTATAGATTTAAGCAAATGGTGCGAGAAGGGTGTATTTGGCGCACAGGCATGCTCAAGCGTAGTCAAAAGTAAAACAGATCATCTCAACCGGCTGCTTGTAGATGGACACTGTCGTGAGAGTCATCTCGACGCCCTTCCACTCGCCGCTCTCTTCGACAAATGCTCTGGCGATGCCCCTGGTGATCTTTGCCGCAATGCAAAACTGGTCCAGGGTGACGTAGAGACACTCCTCGCGCTGTGCGATGGCCTCGACCAGCGGAGGCCACGTCGACAGCCAGGCGGAGATGGCATCGACAGCCGGAAGCGGTGCCGTAGTCTCCACCAGCGTGTCCATCCGTTTTCAGGAAGACGGAAAATGGACGCGCTTTCATTTTCCATCTGCAATGGCCAGCATTCATCTGGGACTCGACGGGCTCCGGCAGCTCAAGCGCGATGCAGAGAACATCCGCAAGACCGCACACGGGCTTCAGCGCGACACGCCTGATCTAGCTGCTAAGATCAAGAGCATGTGTGCGCCAGCAACGCCATCGCTCGCGGACTGGACGGGCGCAAGCGAGGAGCGCCAGCTTCAGATGCTCTGCAGCATGTGCGACCGCTTGCTGCTCTGCATGACATCGGGCAACGTGCATCACGAGTTTGTCCTTGCAGCTGTCGCGTACGTAGGCTCGTCCGTGCTGCTTGGGATGCACTTTCTGACCGAGCAGCAGCTCAAGAAGCTGGCCCGGCTGGCGTTGAGCTGGGTGCTTGTGGTGATGGTGGAGCTGGGGGCCTTTTAGTCATTTACCATCATGGATCTGGAGGCGAAGATTGCCCGTGACATTACATTCTACAACGAGCGACAGCTGATGCTGACGATCCGTAACGTCTGGAACTGGAAGAAGATGGAACTTGAGATGCGGGACAACGGCATCCGGACTGGCCGGAACGTCATTTGCGCCGACTGCGGCGTCATTGTTGCCAGCGACCACCTCGAGTCGTGCCACTCGCGCACAACGGGCGTCGTGCAGCTTAAGCGAGCATGATCCCGGGCTGCGTGCTGGTGCTGCTGTTCCTCGTTGGCATGATGCTCGGCGCGCGAGTTGCAACAAGAATTGCTTTCCATAAGCTCTCGTTTTACACCAAGGAGGAAACAATGTCGGCGCTGTACTTTCTCGAAAACTGCATTCTTTTCTTTTCCATTCTTTTCTTCATCTACCATCGTCGTGAGCTTACTCGTTTTAATCGATAATACAATCAGTCATGGTCCGTAGCGAAGAATCATTCCCACCAAGGCGGCAAGGAAACTCGAGACGACGTTTTGGTGCGCCAGATCTGTTTGAAACCGGTCCAGGTCGACGCAGGCGTGCATGTTGCCGCTGCTCCCCATGTTGACAACGCGCAGCAGAATCGTGTTGTTGCTGCTAATGACCGTCAGACTGTACAGCTCCTCCAGCCGCTTCCGGCTGTGAAATTCGGCGTACGTCTGCAGCAGCTTGTGAGCCCCGGTGAACCCCAGCAGCTGGTGCTGCCGGGCAACGGCTGCGGTCGACTCGAGGGTCGAGCGGTTGAACGTGTCGACACGGACCGTCAGCAGCGGCTCTGCAAACTTTGAAATCACCTCTTCCGTGGCCGGAAAGATGAAAATTGCCGCTAATTTGAATCGGTTCTCTCTGTGCATCTCGGTGGACAAGACAGCGATAAAAGCAGCCATCGCAACAATGTCAAACGCCCGCATCTTGCCGTCTGATGAAAATGACGCCGCAAACTGCAACGACCTCATTTTCGCCAGCATGGAGTGCACGTGCGATTCACCATTCAGACTCTTCAAGTGTCCTGCGTCGGAACACAAGTGCACGCATCGAATCCACCTTTCCGACACGATTAAGGACATCCTGAACGACGGGAACTGTCGCGCCGCACTGCACAATTACGACTGCCTGTGCGGCTACATCTACACGCACCCCGTGCACAGTTTTCCGTGCAAGACGCAGGGACGACACTATTGCATCTGTAACCTGAACCAGGCGCTGTGCCACGCCACCCGCCACCTGTGCCGCTGCGAGCAGGAGGACCAGTGCCGGAGAGCCAAAGACCACGTCTGCGTCTGTCTCCGCAGGGGTCCGTCTAGGTGCAGGTCGCGTCAGTGCCCGTGTATCTGTCCCTCGGCCGAGTGCCGCGCCCTGCTGTGTGTGTGCATCTGCCGGACCAACTCGGCCAACGCGCTGTGCCGGGCTCGGGAGCACACGTGCTGCTGTCGCCTCGTCGTTCCGGTCGACTCGCTGCCAACCGTCGACGCCTCCGGGTGCCGCGTGCCGCCAGACGGGATCCATGCGTACTATACAGAGTGTATCCATCCTCCCCCGTATGAAAAATAACAAACACGATCGTCATTTACACCCTGCCCTGCAATGGCGGAGGCAAACAGCCTGAGCGCGCGCGTAAAGTTTGGCCCGGGGCAGATCAACGTGATTGTCCGCTCTCCCAACGTGTACGATGACCTCGGGCTTGTGTTTGTTCCCGGCTGTCTGGGCACGCTGCTGCTGGACATGAGGGCGATCAAGTGTGGCTCCTTCTTTGAGGACTGGACCGATGCCGGGCAGCCCTGCGAGGTCGGCGACCGCACGACGGGCACCTTTGGCAACAGCGACGATCCCGACCTGGCCACCTGGAGCGTCTTTCTGCGCAAGCTGATCGGCACGGGCCGGGCGGCAGGCACTGCCTGCGACCACTTTCGACGCAGCGACCACACGGAAATTATCGAAAAGTTCTTTCCAGGACTTGTACTCGAGCGCTACCCGGACGACATGGAGTCGGACGACTCGTCGTCGTCAGACTCTGACTCGGACGACTCGTCGTCGTCGGACGACTCGGACGATCGCAGTGACAAGAAGAATGATTGAAAGCGTGTAATCGAACAATCACACGAAATACACACTCTGGAAATATGCGCACAGTGATCAATGCCTTGATCGGTCACCGAACCGAGGTGCACATTGATGCCATGCTTCTGTCCCAGCTGTTCCACCATGGCATCGCACTCTGCCATGCCCCAGGTGTACCCTGTAATGCGTGTCCACCGGCCCTTCTCAATCAGCACCTCTCTCGCAGAGACCTTGCTGCAGGCGTGCGCCCTGTGCATCTCAACCGCCGTAAGGGTCGACGCAACAAACAGCATGAAGACATACAGGGACGCCACGCACACAATGGCGACCATGTTCTCCTTGACGATCCGTTCGACGGCCCAGTCGCGGGCGCCGGGAACGAACCGGCGGTTCTTGGCCACGAGCAGCCGGCGGAGAAGGTGCTTGTTCAGTATGATCGTCGGCGCGGTTATGGTCGAATCAGATTGACGGTTTATTAAAAAAGCGAAGAAAGAGTTGGATCTACTGTACAAATGAATCAAACTCCGCCAGTACATTCATCATTTCATCCTCAATCAGCTCGCTGCGGTTCGTGCCAGTCAGCGCGTAGTGCCAGTTCTGGTGGTCGATGGTCGGGTGGTGGAGGGCAATGATCTCGCCGCAGGTGACAGCAAATCCGCGCTCGTCCTGCTCCGTGCTCTGGCTCATGGCCTCGTGGACGGCATAGAGGGGAACCTCCGTCGCGGCCGTGTGCCCGTGGACCGAGACGCCCGTCGCGCTGTTGTGCATGAAGATGTGGGCCACATCCACGTACTTGTCGCCCCTGCGCTCAATTGCGCTCTCAATGCCAATGACCGGGACATTGACCAGCCCGGCAATGGCGTCCACGCGGTTCTTGGCCCCAAGCATCCCCATCTCCTCTCCCACCGGCTGTGGCGGGACGCCCGACGCGATGTTGCCCACGCAAAAGAGCTCCACATCCTGGCCGCAGTGCTTGCGCAGGGCGTTCAGGACGCCGTCCCGCTTGGGGGCGGCCGTCGAGGCCAGAAAGAAACGTCTGGTGCTGGCGCCGCTCATCGTAGTGAGAAAATGACATACGTTTGTATTCAAACGATTTTCACAGTCTCCTTCTCAGTCCCAATCCAGACCACTGTAACGGCCACAACGGCACCCTCGGAAAATTCGCTAGAGGTGGATGTGACGTATTGCGTGCTGAAACAACACAGCAGGCGCGCGGGATGGAAGCGATTGACTGTGTGGTCCTTGCGGAACCGGCCGGTCGAGCGACACACGGACCGGACAATTCCGATGCGGTCGGTGCGGAAATGGTCGCAGAGTTGCTGGATCCTTTCCGGGTCAAACTTCACCGTCCCGTTGTAGGCCATTGTCTCCGCCACCGCGCCGCCAAAAAGCGTAAGCCCCGGTTCGGCTGGCGGGTCAACCTGAGTCTTGACAACGCTGATGAGCTCCGGCTGCATGGGTGTCGACACAATGTCTTCGACGGTGGCGTAGCCGCGCTCCGTTGCCATCATCATCACGCGGAAATCATCGGCCTTGCCATCCAACACCAGCTGCCCGACGTGCTTGAACGAGTTAATGATCGAGAGCTGGTAAAATATGTTTGTCGTCAGCTTTGTTAGGCTGACTACTTTGCATCTGTCGGTGGCAAGCACAGCCTCCATCTCAAATCGTGAAAATGATGCATGCTGCCGTTGTTGGTGCATCCAGGGCAGCGCTCAGATAGTGAAGCATGTATTCACACAATACACCACTTTTTGTTGACAAGTTTAAGAACACGGTTTGCCTCAGCTGTAAACTCTGCGCGCGTCATCCCGATGGTCAGACAGGTGATCTTGATCAGCAGGAACGGCGCAACCGAGTGGCCAAGATTGCCGGCTCGGGCAACAATGTTACACTGTCAAAGTGAACTGAATGACCTTTAATACAATGTGATTTTAACGCAGACCAGCAACAGCAAGGACGCACTTGTAGAATGAATGAAACCCGCCTTTATTTGATAATGATGACAACAATCAATTGAAAATCTTCCACCCTGGCGGAAACATGCCCATGCCCATGGCTGGCAGCATGCCACCAGGCGGCGTCTGCGTGCTCTCGAGCTTGCAAATCTCGAACTCGGCCTTGGTGCGCTCGTAGATCTGGCGCTGCACAAACAGCGTCAGCGTGTGCAGCTCGGTGGTAAAGCACTTGACCGAGTTGAACTCGACGCCAGCGTTGAACAGGCTCTTCGGGTAAAAGTGGATAAAGGAGTGCGGCTGCATCGCAGACGCGGCCTCGACGACAATGTCGCCATCGTCGCCCGCATGGACCGAGATGATGATGGTCGCGCGGTTGCAGCGGTAGATCATCATCCCGTTACGGACACCGGAATCAGTGACCGTGATGGTGAACATGTCGTCGGGAATCGCCGTCTTGGCCGTCGACAGGTTGCGGACGGCCTGGACGGCGGCCGCGTGGGCCGCGGCGCGTGCGACAAGGACCGGCGTCATCCTGACCTGGGGGATGACCTTGATCAGCTCGTCAATGTGCTCCAGGTTGGCCATTCTCGGCAGCGGAAACTGGACTCCGAAAGGAGGCTGCGCGCTTTTTATTGCAGTCCGGCAACTCGTAATTCTGGACTCTGCATCCGCTTTGGGACTCATTTTCACCGGCAAGGATGCGGAGTGTGCGTCTCACCGCGAAGCTGCTGGATCGTCTGGCGCTGGCGCGCAAAACCGCGGCACCGCTTCGCGTGCGGCTCTGCGACATCTCCGACCACTGCCACCAGCCGGTGACCTACATCACCTATTTAGACACGCTGCGCCTGCGGCGGCCCGTCTCGCCGCTGCCGTCCCATCCTGACCTTGTCTTTGAAACGGACTCAAAGACCATTTACGCGCACCCATACATCTTTCCCGTCTTTTCCATCACGCGTGACTTGACGCCAGACGTCCACGTCCCGAAACTGCTCTTCGAGGCGCGCCTTGCGCGCATCAAGACTCCTGACGACATCGACTACGGCATTGTCCGCATTCCGCACCCCGAGCATCCGCGGTTCTACGGCTTTTGCACCTCGCCGACGGCGATTGACTCCGATCTTGGCCCGTTCGAGCCCCACGTGCCATGGTCGGCGGTGGCGCTCGCCGTCTGTCAGCCGGAGCAGTTTGACCGCATCCATATGCATCCGGGCAAGAGCTCGGAGTACTCGCGTCTGGCCATTGGACCTGACAATCTGATGTACCGTGTCATGTCTGAATTCTTTTAATAAACATGGAGAACTGGTGTCAGTCTTGATCAGAAGGATCGCCGTCGCCGTAACTATCCGGATGGCAATATACGCTCGCTTCCCGTACGGCAGTTAAGAGTCATGATTCTGCTGCTGCTTGCTGGCTCGCTTATTGCGGCCGCACTGGCTTTTGAGAGCAATGTCGGTGACGCTATTGTTCAATCCGAGGCACCCGTCATCGACAGCATTGCTTTCACACCCTTCATCGCGTGTTTCAACACCACTGACGCCGGCCACTCTGCGGATGTTTTCACCATCGATTGTTTTTCGTTTGACGTGACTGTGGTAACTGCGTTTGCGTATGTTACCAACCGGACGCGTTTTCTGCCGGTGCAAGACATTGAGAGACAGGACACGACAGCAGACAGTGCTGCGTTCACCGTCACTGCCGCGATCCGTCATCCGAAGATGCAGCTGGGCGATACACGCACCTGCCTCAACATCCCAACGCCCCATGTCAGCTGCAACGTGCGCACTATGACCGCGTGGTTTCCCGAAGTGCCCACACCGGATCCCCAGACTTGACCGCGTCCACTCTGACAATCTGATGTACCGTGCCATGTCTGAATACTTTTAATAAACATGGAGAACTGGTGCGGGATGGTGCTCCCGTTTCACAAGGAGACGCTGTGCGACCTTGGCCGCGTGGTCGCGCGGCTGCGCAAAAGCACGTTCCACGGTCTCAGCTACGCGGATTTCCTAGAGGCCCTTGAGGCCTGGACCGACAACACGGTCCCGAACAAGATTGTCTTGCTGTTTGTCATGGCCGAGATTGCCGCAGAGCCTGTCCAGGAGCGCGCCGCCCGGCTCTACCACGAGCATCCGGTCTTGAAACTCGCGTGGCACAGCTATTGTCGTCATTTGCACGCATGGCCGCGTACACATGGGAGTCGATAGGGATGAGGGAGCAGTGGGGCGGGGAGTTTAGCTACATCGTCTTTCCGAACAACTGGGGCGTAGTGGCTGGACGTACGGGGGAGGGCAGTCCGAGCGAGTGGAGCAAGGGGTTTATTGGGGGCCTGTATGAAGTGGCAATCTTTCCAGACGGCGCGGACTTGCGGCATTACGACCCGGACGACACGATCGGCTATTGCACGCAGCAGGATGTGGTAGACGTTGTGAACTTTGTTGCAAGTCTGGATTGATTGCCGAATACACACGCATGGTCTGACAAACAGTGTAATCAAGGAGGCGTGATCTGATCCACCCTCGCGGCCTTGATGCCGCTGTACGTCATGTTATTGGACACTTGCTTCGCCCGGAGAAAGCCGTAGCCAACAGCCCCGTTGTCGTTCCATGCAATCAGCGCCCCGGTCACGTTCGGATCGGCGCGAAAGTGGTTCTGGCACGCCTCCTGGCTCTCGCGCGCTGCGGGCGGCAGGTTGTTCGGCTCGAAGAAGAAGCGCAGGCTGGAGGCCATCACGGAAAATGGCCCATCCCACGGAACAGAGTGGAACCTCGCTCGGATCCTTCGTAGCCCATGCTGAGAAGCACAGCCCGATCCGTCTCAATTGTTTCCGTTAATCTCTCGTCCGAGTCTTCATACATGCGGCTCTCCACCGGTCCGTCGGCGTGCCGTCGGAGAAAAGACATGGTACGCAACGGCACGTCGATTCCCGTGTCATCTTGATACGCAAATGCTACAATCCCGTGCGTGTCGCGCTGCTCCACGTTGAAATAGTGTCGGATGTAGTGTGGTGTAAGCTTCAAGTCACAGTTGTACTTGTCCACCACCAGGACGCCCTTTGGGGCCAGCAGCTGTATCATACGTAGGATTGTATCGGCGACGAGCCGCGCATCCTCAATCCTGGACAGCAGATCGTCAACGGCCCCGGTATAATGGTGGCCGTGCGGCTTGTGAATTTCGCACGTTCCGTCGACGGTGCCAGCGTCGACGGAACGTGCGAGATTCACAACCCTACAGTAACATGCACATGTCCGGGAACAGCCGGCTAAACGCCATCCTGCTGCGGAACGACGAGGCCATGATGCAGTGCACCCGCTTCCACGCGCGGCCGTTTGAGAACATCTGGGTTGTTTATGGAATCAAGTAAAAAATGCGACAGCTGCTTCTGTTAACCGGTGTGTAAAATCTGACATCCGATTACAAACGTCATTTCTGTCATGACCGATCCAGAGCCCAAGCGTTCCTGTATCGAGGACTGGTGCACTGCATCCAGACTTGTCTCCCACATTATCGGCGAGAGGAACAAGATCGGGGCAGGCCTGACAGCAAAGGACATGGTGGTGCGCGATCTGCTGTCCATTGTTGCGCGGGAGTTTTTCTCCGAGATGCTCGACGACGCGCCGATCAATCTGCGCGAGACGCTCGATCGCGTCGGCCTCCTTGAAGCTGTTGTACTGGAAAGCTTCCCCAACGAGACGCCCGAGCGCAGTCTGTCGGTGTGCGGCAACAGCCGTCTGAACGCCATTCTGTTGGGGAACAACGCGCGCATGATGCAATGTACCCGCTTTCACGCCTTGCCGCACGAAAAAGTCTGGATTCTTTTTGGATTCAAGTAAAAAAATAAACACCAGCGCAGGGAATTGAATCCTGATTTCCGACCGAGTGTGTTGGACCCGGAGGTCCTTGTGGTCGGTGTCTTGCCGTTAGACGACGCTGGCAGAAGGTGATGGTCAAGTGGCGCCCCGCCAAGTTATCACGGCGTCTCGAGAGATGCCGACCAATAAACAAATGTCTTACGAGAAGACGGGGCTTCGGACCAACACACGCACGGGCTCGATTTTGTATTTTCAACATCCAGGAATCTGCTTGATGACACGCTCCGCCTCCTCCATCATGGCCTCGTCGGTCGACAGCAGAGGCCCGGCATAGGCCACGTCAATGTGCAGTCGGTGCTCCGGCTCGGCCGGCCAGCGGTCAATCTGCCGCAGCGTGGCGCGGAACTTGAGCGGCGACGCGGCCGCGGCCTGTTCCAGCAGCCGCTTGGCCTCCTCCTCTGGCGTCTTGAACTTACACACGACATACTTGAGCCGGCGGTACGCGTAAAAGCGCCCTTCAATCGTAACACCCTCCATGGCAGAGCGGGAATGTCAGTTCATGCAATTTTATTTTAATGGATAAGTGAACGTCAGAAGCCGGTCCGGTGGCCGGTCCTTGTTCGCAGAGTTCTCAAATGTCCTCGGAAACACGCCTCCTCCGACCACCTCGACAGCCTTCACCGTCAGCTTCTTGGAGACGTGGTTCAGGATCAGCGGCTGGATGTAATGGTTGTTTCTGCTCAGCCTCAGGACCTCCAGCGAAGACGGCAGCAACTTGCCGAGCGTCTCCGTCGCATCCTCTTCCAGACGAGTGTCGGCAATGTCCAGCATCTCAAGCCTGCGGCCGAGCAGGCCGACAAAGTCGGGCGACCGCAGCAGACCGTTGCCGGCGATCGAGAGCATCTCGGCCGTCATCAGCACCGGCGCCAGCCGGTCGAGCGCGTCGTCGGTGAGCCCGCAGTTGATCAGCGAGACCGCGTTGACCACCAGAAACGAGCCGGCCAGCAGATCCAGGATCTCGGGGGCCAGCGGCGTGTTCTGGCATGCCAGCAGGGCCAGCCGGCTCGTCTCAAACAGCAGCAGCGACGCGAGCGTGTCGCGCACGGCATCGGCGGTGGTCTGCGCCGTGATCTGCAGGGAGATGGGAATCAGGTCCGGCTCGTTCTGCACCGGCACGGCTGCCCGGAAGACGCTGTCGACGTCGCTGACGCCGCAGATGCCCGTGATGCGTTTGTAGCCCTGCCGCAGGTCCATGAACATCACGATCGCGCGGTTGTACGTCTCCTGCCGGTCCATCTGCGCAAGCAGCTGCGGGACCAAAAAGGCGGCCCTGTCGCGCGTGCTGCGCAGCGCGCTGGTCCAGAGCATAAAGCCGACCGCGTCAGCGGTCACGAGCGGGTGCAGCATCACGCGCACGACCGCCGACTGCAGCACGCTCGGGTGATCGGCAATCAGCACGACGCACCGCTTGCCGCGCCCGCCACTGACCGCGTCGCCCAGCGAGGGGACCAGCGGGTACATCCCCTGAAGGATGCACGGCTGGTCGTTGCGGCGGGCCTGCAGCCTCGCGAAAAAGTCCTCGTCGATCGAGAGATCGGCGTCCGAGTCGTCCGCCATCCAGACGGGAAATGGCATTTTCCATCTGCCGGATGGAGGGAACACAGCTGACCTTTGTGCTGAGCAAGAGCGACAAGGTTGTCAGCCTGACCGTCTGCTGCTCGGACACCAACGCGTGGATGCGCATCTGCCCGCCCGAGCTGCGCGACATGCAAGAGCCCGTCTATCTGGTGCAAAAGCCGTCGGATCCGCCCGCGCTGCTGTACTCGATCCTGCGCATCGCGCTGGGCCTGGACCCGGCAGACTCCGTGCCGAGCGTGGCCAGCCTGATGGACAAGTGCACGGTCAGGACCGACGTCATCAGCGGCGAGTTTGGCAACGGCAACCTGCTTATCATGGTCGACGTGGCGCCCCCGGACGTCGTCAACAGCATGCTGGAGCTGCAGACACTGTCTTTACCTTGCCGTTAACTGTAGAGACTTGTCCTTTTGTATTAAGAAAATTTCACCCTCACGAATGTCACCTTGTCGCGTATTAGAATATATGCACGAGAACAACTCTAATCTAAATTCAAAGGAGACATGTCTATTTTCTCGCATCTTTTCCGCGGAACTACTGGACTCAAGTCCTTTTTTGATGAACACTCGGCGTTGTTGACGAACGGGGACCAGCTGCGCAAATGGACAATGCTGCCGAATCAGACCACTCGCGGTATCCACGCCGACGAGACAGAGCTTGCTCAAGAGACGGAT
>Ga0315901_10008778_pt1 | contig 11707 bp, 17 predicted proteins | sample LakEriMetagenome_10_FD_203761 | JGI IMG/M metagenome (GOLD analysis project Ga0315901, IMG submission 203761) | Freshwater fungal communities from buoy surface, Lake Erie, Ohio, United States - Buoy 2 MA116 | ecosystem: Environmental > Aquatic > Freshwater > Lake | place: USA: Lake Erie, Ohio...
CTTCGTTACGCAGATCGCTCCTATCAATTCGTTATCACGCTTGCGAACGCCGCTGGAATTAATCCAGTTGGCCTCGGATGCTACAGCGCGATGAATGACTCTGGTAAACTTTACCAGTTCTACATCTCGCTTGCGACGATTGCTGGAGTTGAATCTCCTGTAACACAAAACTGCTTTGAACAGCTAACAGAAGACGCTCAAATGAATCTCACTAACGAGGCTCTTGCGTCTGCTTTTGCACTCTAACAAAAAACTAATTAAATAATATGTCTAATCGACGCCCAATCATCCCACAACGGGTCGCTATGTTCGGCCCTCAAACCATCAACCTCTTGGCAACTGGCAATCCTGTCCTCGTTCTTCTTAACGATGAAGACACCCGTTTCCTCGTTCAAGATGTTATCCTCGAAACTGCATACGCAAAAGGAACCACGGCCACCGATCCTCAAGTTCGCGCCACCGATGGAACCTCTGCTATCACCTCGACCCTCACCATTACTGACGCCCTCGACAATGTTGGCGGTGCGAATTACCTCGCGCTCGTTGCCAACCCTGTTCCTGTTGTCAGCGGAACCGACACCCTCACTCTTGAGAAGGTTGTCGTTGGTGCTGGTCAAGCTACCGCTACCCGCGCTCGCACGAATGGTGTTGCAACCATCGTGACTGGTGCTGCTCATGGCTTCACTACTGGCGACCTTATCACCATCGCTTCGATGACTGATTCCAGCTTCAACGCTGTGGACGCTTGCGTGACTGTTGTGAACACAACCACCTTCACCTACGATAATGTTGGTGCTGATGTGGTTTCTGGTGCTGATACCGCTGGACGAGTTGGCGCACTTAAAGTGAACGCCTTCGTTACTGGTATCTACTACTAATAAATATAACTAGGCGGGGAGGTCGATCCCTCCCTGCCTATTTATCGTTAACGATAACCGAGCGCGGTTAAGTTCAACGCGCTTTTGAAAATATATTTCAATGGCTGTAGAAGACAGAAATTGTTTTATTGGTAAAACAATTGATAACCAACTTTACACAATCTTGCAGAAGATGGTAGAGAAGGGATATGCCGAAGACATTCCATCACGCGAATGTTTCAACGAGCTAACTCTGGATTCTCAGCTTTACTTGGTATATGCGGCTTTAAAGAGAGAGCTTTGGACTCCCACGCAAATACCAACAATTTTCTGGTATGATGCCGCAGACTTGGCGACGATCACCGCTACAGGAAATGAAGTTACTCAAGTCCTCGATAAGTCGGGAAACAGTTACACTCTGACAAGGGCTTCTGGGCAAGTAGGCCCGAATACAGGAACACGCACATTGAATGGGCTGAATGTGCTTGAGTGGACTGGAAACAACTGTTTACAGAATACTGCATTTACATACAACCAAGCTGCAACCCCTATAAATATTGCGATGGTTCTTGAAGTAAATGTTACAGCCTTACAGTATTTCTTTCTAGCTGGCAGAACGACTACTGGGCCGGGAACAAGATTATCTGCAAGGTGGACTGTTGCTAATGCTTTAGAAATTATCGGCGGTTCTGGCACAGGCGTAAACCAATTAATGCAAGCTGGGGTAACGGTAACAAGGGGGCAACCATATCTAACTATTCCGAAATTCAATTCTGCGACTTCAGCATGGAGAGTGAACGGAACGCAAACGAATACTGGGAATATTGGCACAAACTCATTTACCATTTTACAATTAGGACACAACGAGGTTGAGACTAGTGATCTAGATGGATACATTGCTGAAGCAGTTGCTTTTTCTGATAATACCCAACAAGAAATTGTGGAAGGATACCTTGCATGGAAATGGGGCTTAGAAGCCAATCTTCCAATCGGCCATCCATACAAAAACTTCCCACCAAAAGTATGATTATGCCAGAAAATTGCTTCAAAGAGCTTACTTCGGATGGACAGCTTTACGAGATTCTTAAGGCTATCGACACATCGACTCCATACGAAAATGCTTATGGTGCGTTTTATGACACGACAACGCAACCATTCCTTGCGGTTGGAACTCCTCAAGCGGTAAGAATCAACTCTCAATATATTTCCAATGGAATTAGTATTGTTGGCGGGGATAGGATCACATTTGCGGAATCTGGCATATACTCACTCTCATTCTCCTTGCAGGTAATTAACCCAGACAACGCTGTGCATTCTTTTGATTGCTGGTTGAAATACATGGGTAACAACTACCCGAATAGCACGACAAGGTTTGATATACCTCCACGAAAAAGCTCTGGAGTTCCATCCTATTTGGTAGCTAACTTTGAGCTAACTAAAATAGCACAAAACGCTGGTGACTATGTAGAGATTTACTGGCACTCGAATAGCACACAATTGTCGCTCGCTGAATTTGCGGCACAAACAACGCCAGCAATTCCAGAGACACCTAGCGTGATTGTGAATGTTCACAAAATCGCATAAGAAACCCACTTGATTTTACCAGATACAAATATAGAATAAGCCCATGTCAGAAGAATTGATCACTTCAGCTTGCTTTAAAGAGAAGACATTGGATGGTCAACTCTATGACATCCTTGTTGCTATCGACTCTATCTCGGCGACTCTTCCAAATGGAAACCAAATTGCTGAAATCCAAAATGGCGAATTGGTAAATTTGGAAAGAATCGACGCTGGGGAATTTTAAAACTTTCTAACAATTTCTGAACAAACAGAAAAACAAACAAACAAACAAAAATAAAATAAAATGGCTAATCCAATCATTAAAATCAAACGCGGTTCAACAACGCCAGCTTCCCTCGTCGTAGGTGAGTTGGCAATTGACCTCACAAATAAAAACCTGTTCGTCGGTAAAGCTGACGGATCAGTTCTCGCTATTGGCGGTGAAGGAACCTTCGCTACCAAGGCTTATGCTGACTCCGCTGTTAGCACAGCCAACACCAGCCTGACTTCTGCTATTGCTGCTGAAGAGACTGCGCGTATCGCTGCTGACTCGACCCTCGACGGCAAGATCACCACGGAAAAATCCCGCATCGACGCGATCCTCTCTGCCGCTGACGCTGACAAGGATAGCTTCGCCGAAATCGTCTCGCTGATCAATTCGGTAGACGCCACAAACGACTCTGCATTTGCAGGTTATGTGACGAGCAACAACGCTGCTCTCGCCAGCGAAACCAGCTCGCGCCAATCGGCTGACACCGCCCTCGGTGTTCGCATTGATGATGTTGAGTCTGACGCTACCGCCCTTGAGGCTCGCGTTACGACTGCTGAAGCTGACATCGTTACCAACGCAACCGCTATCACCAACGAAGCATCCGCTCGTGTTAGTGCCGACTCGGCTCTTGATTCTCGCGTTACTGCTCTCGAAACCACAATCGACGGCGGAACCTACTAAAAAACAAACAAGTCCTCCGTGGGGTAAAACCCACGGGGGCAACCCCTCTTCTATAAGATGGCAAATCCACGGATCATTCCAAAAAAAAGCGCAATCTCTAAAGTCCCTCTTACTACAGATTTGGTAAGCGGTGAGGTTGCAGTAAATTATGCCGACCAAGTTTGGTATGGCAAGCATCCAAGCACGGGTGCTATCGTTGAAATCGGTGCGCCTTACCTACATTCGCACGATCAACTTCTTTCATTAGACAAAGCCAATGAGCTTGAAATGACCAATGCTGGAAATCTTGTTCTTTCTGTTGGCGCAAACGCAACAACATTTACTCCGACAAGCACAACTAATCGAACTTTAACGCTGCCTGATAAGAACGGGACTTTGGCGACATTGGATGATGTTTCGGGTGGTGTGACTACGAATAATTACTTAGCCTCAAAAACCCTCGCCCGATTCACCCCCCGCGAGAACCAACCCCCCGCGACCGCCTTCGCCACCTTGGACACGCGAAACGCCATCGCCGTCCTCGATTTCGACGCCGCCGTGGACGAATCCTCGATCTTCAGCGGCGTCATCCCCGATTACGCCAACCTCGCCAGCGGCCTCAAAATCCGCATCGCCTGGATGGCCACTACCGCCACCTCCGGCAATGTCCGATGGGGCGTCCAGTTCATGCGGTGCGATACCGACCTCGACGCAGACAGTTTCGACACCGCCACGCTCGTCACCTCTGCCGCAAACGGAACCAGCGGCATAGTCACCATTGCCGAGATCACAGCCACCGCTATCGACGGCCTCGCCGTGGGCGACACCTTCCGCATCAAAGTCTTCCGCGATGCCGACGATGCCACAAACGACACCATGACCGGCGATGCCGAACTCATCGCCGTGGAAGTCCAGCAAGTTGCTTAATTATGGCTTACGAATTTAATGGGACAAGCCAATGGATGAATGGAAGCATTTCCATTGGAACGACACTAACGCTGGCCTGTTGGTTCAATGCCGACAATGCCACGGCGTTTCATTCGCTGCTTGGCGTTTATTCTGACGCAACAATCGGATCAAGGCCATACTATGAGCTATATGCTTCTGGAGCAGTTGCGGGCGACCCAGTTTCGTTTTACGCATATTCGGGTGGCCAAGCTGTTGCACATACAACAACCGGCTATTCTGCAAATACATGGACACACGCCTGCGGTGTGCAGAGCGCAAGTAACAATAGGACAGCTTATATCAACGGCGGAAGTTCAGCCACAAATACAACAACAGTCAATTTTACACCAAACAAATTTCGTATCGGTGCAAGCATGAATACTAGTGGGGGTTTAATTCTTTTTGCCGATGCCAGAATCGCGGAGTGTGGCATCTGGAACGCCACCCTCGACGCCGCCGAAATCGCTTCCCTCGCCAAAGGCATGACCTGCGACAAAATCCGCCCGCAGTCGCTCGTCTTCTACGCTCCCCTCGTCCGCGACCTCCTTGACCAAAAGGGCGGGCTTACGATCACAAACAACAACGGCGCAACCGTCGCCAACCACCCAAGAGTATATGCCTAATTGTTACAACATCCACACCAACGAACTCGTCGCCATCGCGCCCGAAACCCTCGCCGCATGGGCCGCGAACGGCAACCCCAAAGCCGCCGACTACGCCCCACTCCCCCCCAAGCCCAGCGAAGACGCCACATGGGGCAACGGCCAATGGGTCACGCCCGCCGCACCTGTCTACACCGCAGAAGAGTGGACAGACTCGCAAGGCTACGGAGGCAACCGCTCCACCACGCTCCTCTACCAAAAGCTCCGCCTCGACGCCGCCGCGAAATCCTCGCCCAAGCTCAACGCCGTCCAAAGCTGGCTCGACGGCATGATCGCCAACGGCCTCGCCCCTGCCGCCAGCAACTGGCCCTCCGCGCCTCACAACTTTGAGGAAACATTAACAGAAACACTTGTTATTTTGGCTCAATGAAATGGCATTGGTTTGACTCAAAAGAAGAAGCTAAACAAATTTTATGAATACTGATCCACAAGGACTCTCATCTCACGGAACTGGCTTTGCCGGGGCGATACTTGGAATGGCATCAGCAATTGTTTCCATGTTACCACATTTAGAATTATGGCTTAGAATGGGAGCGGCAGGATTCGGAATGCTGGCTGCTATTGTATCAATTTTTGTTATGCTAGAGAAGCGTTACATTGAAAGAAAAAATAAACAATGAAACTATCGTTAACGATAATCTCGGCTATACTACTTTCCTCCTGCGTAAATATACCGATACCGCCGATTGGTAAGGATCAAGGTAAACTTGGTTCAGTCCAACTCAAATTGGCGGTATCGTATATTCCGCTAGTAAAACCACAGAACAAAACAGAAACAGAGAAAGAACCAAATGTAATATTTGCATTTGAGCAATTCTCTAAAACCATAAAAGACAAATGAAAATCGTAAACATCGTATTGCAACGCCTGTCCGAGAATTCGACATGGCGTGGTATCATCTTAGTAGCGACTGCTCTTGGAGTTAAACTTGATCCAGAGCTTCAGAACCAAATCCTCGCCGCTGGCTTGGGATTGGTCGGCGTCATCAATGTCCTCCGTAAAGGCAAGTGACTAGGGCTGAGATAGAGAGTATGCAAGCCCGTATTGGCGTTACGCCAGACGGGTGGTGGGGGCCGAAGAGTATGGCTGCTTTAAAGAAGCACCTTGCTGTTATGTCTCCAAATCCTCCTATCTCACCAAAGCCTAGCACGAAAGCCTGCACGGAGTTCTTCGGTGAGCCGGGGAAAGTTCCTATCGTCCGAATCAAGCCTCCATACAAGATGTATCTGTATGACGGGCCAGAGACGATCAGCGGGATTCCAATCCACGCCAAGTGCGCCGAAAGCCTCATGGAAATCTTTGAGGACTTGCTAGACATCTATCCGACACCAGACTCAAGGAGCGCGGCAGGTATCGACAAGTTCTTTGGAAGCTATGTGAATCGCCCCCAGCGCGGAGGCTCAGAGCCAAGCAAACACGCATGGGCAGCAGCAATCGACCTAGATGCTAATCACAATGGTCTACACACAGTCTGGCCTACCAGATCGCGGATGCCCCTACAGGTGATCGAGGTCTTCGCGCAGCATGGATGGATCAACCTTGGGGCGGTGATTTTTCGGGACGCCATGCATTTTCAAAAAACCCAATAAAACATTTGACTTAACCTAAACTATCGTTAACGATAAAACTATGAGTTGCGGAAATTCCAGAAGTTCTAAATGCAATCCATGCGGCCCAAGTGAGGCGGCAATGAATGCGATTGCTGATCGTGCAGCTTACTATGCTCGTATCGCGGTAGAAGCCGCTAATGTTGCTCAACTTGAAGATGGCGGTCATGCAAGGTGGGGATATATTGGTGATGGAGTTCAGCAAGCGTTTAACTTGCCGGGAGCAGGAACAATTTTTGCTCCTTCTTATATTGTGGGTATTGATGGAGTGCTTCAAGACCCAGACAACTATACAATCACATATGGTGATCCATACACACTTAATATGTCAGTTCCAGTTCCTGCTGGATCAGAAATTGTCATTGTATCAATTAAAGGCATAACTGGAGCTACCGGCCCAATCGGCCCAATCGGCCCAATCGGCCCAAGTGGTGGCCCCACTGGTGCAACAGGACTACCATCTCCTGCTGGCGGGATTCGATGGGCATTTACAAGTGATGGATCAAATACACTGTATGCGCTGCCCGGAGCTTTCTCTACCTTAAACACAGCATATCTTGTAACATACGATGGAGTTACACAAGACCCAAACAATTACACAATTGCTGCTGGTTCTCCATATTCAATAACTCTAAGCACTGCGCCCGCTGCTGGAGTTGGAATCGTCATTGTTTCACTTAATGGCATCCAAGGGGCTACAGGACAACAAGGAACTCCCGGTGGTGCTACAGGAGCAACTGGGCCAGTCGGGCCATCGTTCCCATCAGGTGGATTGCGTTGGGCTTATACTGGTAATGGATCACAAACAGTTTTCAACATTGCTGGAGCATCTACAACATTAGGAACAGCATATTTGGTAGCAGTTGATGGAATCACTCAAGATAGCGCAAATTACACAATTACTGCTGGGAGTCCATATACATTGACTATTTCAACTGTCCCCAATGGATCGGTTATTGTAATTACATCATTGACTGTTGGACTTGCAAATTGGATTACTGGATTTGGTTCTCCAAATGGAGTTGTTACAGCACCAACTGGCAGTGTTTATACTAATTTGACTGGAGGATCACTCTCTACATTGTATGTAAAAGAATCTGGTTCTGGAAACACTGGATGGATTGCAAAATAATTTAACAAACAAACCAAAACAGAAAACATAATATTATGGCACTTACAAAAGCAACAACAAATGTAGTCAACCTCGATCAAGACACGATTATCAACGAAGTTCGTGTTGGGAAAGGTGCTGGGAATGAAACTTCAAACACAAGTGTTGGAAGGCTAAATATGCTTAATAACACAACTGGATTTTATAATACTTCCGTTGGAAATGCTTGCCTTCAAAATAATACAATTGGACAGCACAACACAGCAATTGGTGTAATCGCACTTCGTGAAAATATAGGTGGAAGCAACAATACAGCCGCTGGTGTGGCAGCACTCCGACTCAACACAACCGGAAGCAATAACACATCCACTGGATGGTTTGCACTTGAAAATAACACGACTGGAACACAAAACACAGCATTCGGAGAAAGAGCCTTGCAAACTCAAACAACAGGGTCTTTAAATACTGGAATAGGAAGCGCAGCACTTTTTTCTTCTGGAGCGACAATAGGCAATTCAACTGGAATTGGAAACAATGCTCAAGTAACTGGATCAAACCAAGTTCAACTTGGTGATAGCGGAACTACAACTTACGCATACGGAGCAGTTCAAAATCGTTCTGATATACGTGATAAAGCTGATGTCCGTGATACTGCTCTTGGTCTTGGGTTTGTTAACGCGCTTCGTCCAGTTGATTTCAAGTGGGATATGCGTGAAGATTATCGTCCAGAAGCACCAGTTGCACCATCTCAAGAAGCTACTAACGAAGAGAAAGCGGCATATAAAATTGCTCAAGATAAATGGCTTGAAGATGTAAAACTTGCTAACATCACTCACAATGGTTCCAAGAAGCGCAATCGTTTTCATCATGGTTTGATTGCTCAAGAAGTGAAAGCAGTTCTCGATTCTAAAGGAATTGATTTTGGTGGCTTCCAAGATCATTCTGTAAAAGGTGGGGATGACGTTGTATCTATTGGTTATGTTGAGCTTATCGCTCCTCTTATCAAGGCAATTCAAGAACTATCTGCTAAAGTTGATATACTTGAAAATAAATAATCTAACAATCAGAAAATAATAATATGCCAGTAACTAAAGCAAGTCAAAGTGTAATTACTCCTAACATTGTAACTATAGACACAACACAAACAGTTACTGGAACCAAAACATTTTCTACAATCCTTGGCAACGCATCAAGTGCTACGGCTATTACTGCTGGATCGACTACGGCAAGGACATTGACTGCTCGTTTCGCAGATGTGATCAATGTCAAAGACTTCGGAGCAGTCGGAGATGGGGTTACGGACGATACTGCTGCGATTCAAGCTGCTGTAAATGCAGTATCAGCCAATCCAATTGGAGGAACATTATATTTCTCTGATGGAATTTATATTACTGAAACAATAACTGTTGGAAGTAATATTATCATCGAAGGCAACGGAACAACATTAAAAGGTAAAACTGGTCAGAATTTCATTTTCAGACTTGTTGGACTTGAAAACATCACAATTCAAAATTTTATTTTTGACTGCGTTGGATTAAGTGATGTTGTTTTAAATCCAATTGATTTTGGTTTAAGATCATGTGCAATATATGTAAGAGTCGGAACAGGATACTTTACTAATGTTAAAATTTTAAATAATAGATTTATTAACATACCATTAACATCAGACGATTATCATGCTATTGGATTTAATAATGTTGATTGTGTTGTTTCTAACAATTTTGTAGATCAATGTGGTGGAGATGTTTTAAATTTCAATGGTGGAATAAATATTGTTACTAATAATCAAATCCGTAATGGAGGTGATGGTGGAGTTGCATTTAATAATGGAGCAAGGGGAGTTATATCTGATAATTACATTTATAAATGTAGCCTTGGAGTTGGATGTGGCCCAGAAGGATTTATTACCGATACATCATATAATAATACATTACAAATTGATAGCAATACAATGGACAGTTGCGATTTGGGTGTAAATCTTGGATGGTTTAGTACTGCTGGAAGAGAAGGCCCAGAAAATTTTTCAGTTACAAACAATTCATTTTTCAATTGCAGATCACACGCAATTAGATATGACGGAAGAACAAATGTGTGGAACCCAAATGGAGTGATTTCAAACAATGTTGTTTACAGAACTGGATCACCAAATCACAACGGAACTCCAAATACTTCAACAGTTGACATAATGTTAGTGCAGTGTGGTAGCATGGTTGTTTCTAATAATGCGTTGTATCTTCCATATTCATCAACTGGGACAAGAATTGGAATTGGTATCTATATTTCATCTAATGTAGTATGTAGTGGTAATAAAATTGATGGAGGAGCAAATCTGTATTTTTCGGCAATTGATATTCTTGATTCAACAAATAGTAATTTTATAGGAAATGTAATAAATTCAACAAACTATGGAATACGATCACAAGGGCAAGGAGTTGGAACAGATTTAACTATTTCTAATAATAATATTTATCAAAATCAAGCTGATGCAATTAGACTGGAAAACGGATTACAAAACATTGATGTAACAAATAATCAAATAAATACAGGAGCAAATGTAACTGGAATATGGTTGAGTTCTGATGTTCAATATGCAGCTATAAAATCAAATGCAATAACTCTTACAAACGCATCTGCAACAATAGCGATTGTATTAAATGCTTCTGTAGTGTCAGATTATTATGATATCTCCTTCAATACTGTATATGGTAAACTTGTTACAGATGGAGGAACAAAACCCGGAGCAGTAAAAAGAGTTCTTGATAATTGGTAAATTTTAAAATAAAATGGAAAACCTAATCTACTGGAACAACACAGCAATCGGAATTGACTGCGGAGACTACATCTCTTGGTTTGCAAACGCACCGAAAGAAGCTATTGAGTATTTCAGCAAAGTTGATACAAAAGATATTTAAACTATGAGCTACTGCACACCATGCCCGCCATGCGACACGAACTTTCCGTTATTGTGTGAACCACTCGAAACAACTGCTAATGGAAAACGATTGGTAGTAGAAGACTCTGCTGCTTGCCAGAAGACGATTCAGAGTCCAGTTGCCCAACAAGTCTTGAAGACTGATGGTGCTGGCAATCTGACTTGGACGAACGGAGCTAACAGCACAATTCTTGGAAAAGACTCTACTGGTAAAGTTGAGTTCGCTACGCTCAATAGCGTTCTTCAAGCTGGCCCAGTTGATCTTGGTAGCCAACCATTGACTACTACTGGAGCATTGACTGTAGGTTCACTTTCTCCAACGCTTGCTATCACGGCATCGTCGCTGACTGTTTCCGGCGCGACATCTACTGGATCATTGAGCGTGAGTGGAGCGGCATCAACCGCCGCGATTACTTCAAGCAGCACTATCCTTGCGAATGGTAACTCATCCAAGATTGGATACAATACTGGCGCAGGCGGAACGATTACCCAAGGTGCAGGAGCAAAGACGAACTCTGTTACTCTCAATCGTCCTACTGGAATTATCGTTACCGATAATGCGGCACTCGCGGGTGATACTGCCGTTACCTTCAACTTGAGCAATTCGGTTATCGAGGCTACGGACATTGTAGTTGTGAGTCACATATCTGGAGGAACGCTTGGTTCATACAACTTCGCGGTGGCTCCAGCGGCAGGCAATGCCAATATCGTAATCCGCAATATCACAACAGGAAGTTTGTCTGAAGCATTGACATTGCGCTTTATCGTAATCAAGAGTGTCAACGCATAATGCCAACAGAGGGATCAGTATTCGATGGATTCACAAGTATCATCGCGCAAGACGCCGATACTCATCCATCCTATCTTCCAGAGTTCTATGTAGCCGAGTCGGTCAACCGCACCTTTCGCGGAGGTATTAACCAGACTAGGCCAAGTATTCGGAATCTCCGAATAGTTGCTGGTAATGACCAACCAGAGACTATCGTTAACGATATTGAAACGGGAAACCTCCAAGGAGTCTATCCATATAGGAAGGTAAACGAAGCCGCGATAGGAGACGGGCTGATTATCTCTGTGGCTGGGAAAATATACTTTC
>Ga0315901_10008780_pt1 | contig 11707 bp, 8 predicted proteins | sample LakEriMetagenome_10_FD_203761 | JGI IMG/M metagenome (GOLD analysis project Ga0315901, IMG submission 203761) | Freshwater fungal communities from buoy surface, Lake Erie, Ohio, United States - Buoy 2 MA116 | ecosystem: Environmental > Aquatic > Freshwater > Lake | place: USA: Lake Erie, Ohio...
TCAAAAATTCTTGCCTACCTTAGCCTTCAGCTATTCATTGAGTACAAAAAGGCCTGTGTTGACCTTCTACCACTTCAACACCTAATTCATCATGAGTGTACCACCAGCGATCAAGTTCGCCCCTCGAAAACAAGCTGATTTTTATGCCACCCTGACCGCACGTGTAAACGATTATTTTAAACAGAGTAAAAAAGAAAAGACCGGAGATATTCGGTTGTATATCAAAAGTGCAGTTCTACTTACTAGTTACATTCTTCCTTTTGTACTCTTGTTAAGTTTGGATTTCTCTGTTACCTGGACCCTTATTTCTTATGTAATTATGGGTTTTGGTATGGCTGGAATAGGTTTTAGCATTATGCACGATGCCAATCACGGCGCCTACTCCAAGTCACCTCTTGTCAATAAAATTATGGGATACACCATGCATTTTGTGGGAGGCAGTGCCGCGCTATGGAGGATTCAACACAATGTCTTACACCATACGTATACCAATATTCATGGGCACGATGAGGACATAGCCGACAAGCCGATTCTCCGGCTCTCACCAGAAGGAAAGTGGTATCCCATCCATCGTTTGCAACAATATTATGCCATTTTGCTGTATGGCCTGTCCACAATTTCCTGGGTGACCACGAAAGATTTCCGGCAGCTGCGCCAGTATATCAAGGAAGGGATGCTGGAAAAAGTTGGTGGAAACGCAACTCAAATTTACTTGGAGCTCATTGTAAGCAAGGTGCTGTATTTCGTAGTTTTCTTTGGTTTACCGTTGTGGTTGGGTAATTTGAGCTACGGCTGGTATTTGCTAGGTTTTTTATTCATGCACCTGATTGCTGGGGTGGTTACCACAGTGGTGTTTCAATTAGCCCATGTAGTGGATCATACGGACTTCTTCCAGCCCAATGACGCTAATCAGTTGCCGAACGCCTGGGCAGAACATCAGATGCGCACCACTAGTAACTTTGCTCGGAAAAATAAATTGCTTTCCTGGTATGTAGGTGGTTTGAATTTTCAAATCGAACACCACCTATTCACCCATATCTCCCATGTTCACTATAAGGACATTGCTCCGATTGTGAAAAAAACGGCTGAGGAGTTTCAGATTCCCTATTATGAGCACAAAACCTTGGGTCAGGCCATCTACTCGCACTGGGAAATGTTAGGAAAGCTGGGTAGAAAGGAAGTGGTATCGCTGACGTAATAGTTGATTTTCTTAAAAAGAAGGGGGGAAAAGAGCTGCGTTCCAGCTTGTTTCCCCCCTTTGTCATTTATAAACTAAGTAAAAAGCCAATAGTAAAATTAGCATCCCAGTCGAATACAAACTGCTTGCATCCCGTTGACTCGGCTATGCTTTGATAAATCGTAAGTCCATTTACCTGCTTGTCGCCAGATGCTTTTATGGTCTCAGGGGCTGGAAGCACTGTGTAGCGTTCTTTTCCGTTTCGAACTTTTTTGGCAAATTCAAATGGAACCCCTCCGATAATAAAACAAGTGCTGGTCAGGCTACTCGGAATTTGAGCGGATTTGGATTTCAAGTCGGCTCGAACGTCAGCGGCAGTGGTTCCGTTCTGGGAGTACTTGGATCCAAAACTTTCAAAGGCCTTGATTTGTCCGGCCGATTTCCAGGACACCTTTGTGTTGCCAGAGCCAATATCTACTACAAACGCTCGTCCTGAATATTCTTTAGGAAGCACGCATTTAAGGGCGTACTGGCCCTCCTGCTCGGGCGTCACAGTATTGACATAGTATTTCATTCCCGTCAGGGTCTTGATGATCTGGTCCGTTACAGCTACTTTTTTCGCTCCGGAACTGATCACAAAGTGGATGTCACGAGGAGCGACACCATAGGCTACCATTTCGCTGATGTATTGCTTCAAACCATCTTTCACATCTGCATCGGAAGTCATGTTTTCGTAGACCAGGCTAGCACCATAATCGGCTTTTTCTAACTTCCAGTTGCCTTGTTGATCGATGCGGACGATAAAAGAGTTGAAGCCTGTTGCACCCAATTCCACCACACCTTTCAGTTTTCCATTAACAGGGTCGGCGGGACGGAATTCGAAGGCTGCTGAGGCGGTTGTTGAACGACCGTTGTCCGGTGCCGGTGCAGTAGCTTCCTCATTAGAGGGGGTGGTCGGACTGGTTTCGGTCTGCTCGGAACCAGGGTTAAAAGTAGGGAGCAGTTTGGTGACCGCAAAGTATACGCCACCGACCACTAGAAGGGCGATGAGTAATCGGGAAAAGGAGGTTAATCTTGCCATGATGTATGCAGGTTGTTAAACAATTCGGTTGCAAAAGTGACCCCCTGACAGCCATGCTGACGGGAATCATGGACCAATGCGTTCGATTGATCGCGCAACGTAGATAAAAAATCTACGGATAGATCTCTTTGACGGCTGCTTTCAGGGTATTCATCATCAGGGCAGTCACCGTCATGGCTCCCACTCCCCCCGGTACTGGGGTGATGTAGCTGCATTTTGGGGCGACGGCCGTAAAATCAACATCCCCCACCAATCGAAAACCCGATTTGCGGCTGCTGTCCACTATTCGGTTGATGCCCACATCAATCACCACTGCGCCCTCTTTGACCCAGTCTCCTTTTATAAATTCGGGAATACCAATGGCGGCCACGACGATGTCCGCTCGACGCACTTCCTCCGCCAATTGTTGGGTCCTTGAATGCGTTAAGGTAACCGTACAGTCCCAGCCTTTTCTGGACAACAAGATACTCATCGGGGTGCCTACAATATTGGATCGTCCGACCACCACACAGTGTTTACCTGCAGTAGGAATATGGTAGCGCCTTAGGATTTCGAGGATGCCAAAAGGAGTAGCCGGTAAAAAGGCAGGCATTCCTTGCGCCATCCTTCCAAAATTCACTGGGTGAAAGCCGTCCACATCCTTTTTAGGATCGATGGCAAGAGTGATTTTTTCTTCGTTAATGTGCTTAGGGAGTGGAAGCTGAACAATAAAACCGTCCACTTCGGGATCATGGTTGAGCTGTTGTACAATATCAAGTAATTCTGCCTGTGAAATAGCCGCATCTCGTTTGATGAGGGTACTTCTAAAGCCTACCTGATGGCAACTTTGAATTTTATTGTTTACGTACACTTCGCTGGCAGGGTTATCGCCGACCAGTACTGCGACCAGGTGAGGAGCTCGTTTTCCTTCGGCAGTTAATCGGCTGACCTCTACAGCCAGCTCTGCTTTAATGGTTTCGGATACTTGTTTTCCGTCTAATAGTTGCATAGGATAGTGGCTTATTTCAATTGTTCAAAAATGCCTTTGGGTACGCTGGTAGGGGTGGCAATAGGGGAGAGGCTCCGACCTCCACCTCGTTCGCTCGAGAGTTGAAGAGGGATAGGCGACATGGTCTGGTAGTTTTCCCAGGGGGTGGTGAACCGGGGCTTTGAATCATCGTACCGCTCAAAAAAGGCCCATTGAGTGACCAGTTTCGATTGTTGATCGATCCATACCTGGTATTTATTATCGGGAGTAACACCTACCCCTGCGAAGGTGAGTTCCAGTACTTCTGCGGTTGCTCCAGCCTCCGTGTTGCTCGTGCCCAGATACTTTAACGTAACGCCAGTATCCTTCAATTTGAAGGGCATTACCAACCAGTAACTATCGTTAATCCAGACATTTTTACCAATTTGCAGGTACTTCTGAAGGGTATCAGGATTTTGCTGTTCCACTTCATTAAGCCAAACCTTACCGGCCCCGGTCTGAATATTTACAACGATGGTTTGCTTGGGTTGTTTCCAATCAATACGCACGTTGCCAGTGAATTTATCCCAAAGCAAGGTTCTTCTTCCAAAAAAATCCCAGGAAAGGTAGCGCAGTGCGTCCCAGGCTCCGCGGCCGCCTTGCGCCTGCATAACTTCATCCGCTAATTGAATAGCCTTTGAATCAGAGCCAGCTGCGTTAAAGCCGGGCGCGGCAGGGTTTGGGTAAAATTTGGGACGTGCAGGGTTGCAACTCCAGAAAAAGAGGGCAACATAGAAAAAAACAAGACGAGTGGACATGTAGCAAAGGTAAGTACCTTTGTTGCTCGAACCAAATCTCACGACTGGCATTCTTATCCGGTTGAATAGAAATTAAAGGATGGGTTGGACGTTTTTTTCAAATCTTCAAACCTACTTTCGGAGCTTTCATAGATCGATTAACAGCTATGATGTATCTAAATGATCAATATTTAAGGGAGGTACCAAACGAATTTGAGGAGCTGTCCCGGGCGATCTTTTACTCGGATGCGTTGTTTGAGACCATTCGTGTGGTAAAGGGGCGTGCTCTCTTGTTAGATCACCACTTGAATCGCCTCCGGATGGGGATGGATTTGCTCGGAATGCAATGGCCTGCTCACTGGACTTCCCAGAATATAATGGAACAAATTCAAAGGGGATTCCCGGGTTCCGTCCGCCTGCGTTGGACGGTCTGGCGGAAACCGGGTGGATGGTATGCGCCCACACAGACAGAAGTAGGGTATAGCATGACCGCCGTTCCGCTGGACGCGGAGGCATTTCAATGGCCAAATAATACGGTCAGTTTAGGGATTTGTGAAGAGGTCCACCTGCCCATTGATGCCTTTTCAGGACTCAAAACGCTCAATGCTGCTCGGTATGTGCAAGCAGCTCGGATGGCCAAGTTGCGGGGTTGGGACGATGCTTTACTATTGAATGAAAGGGTCCGAGTAGCGGAGGCCACGAGCAGCAACCTGTTTTGGTGGGAGGGTACCGAGCTTCGGACGATCGCCTTGTCGGAAGGATGTGTGGCTGGGGTGTTTCGGGCCTTTTTACTGGAACAAGTTTCAGATTTGGGTATCCCCGTGAGGGAGGTGTGGTTGGAACCCGAGGAGTTGGATTCTTTAAACGGGCTTTTTCTAACCAATTCAATCCGTGGAATCGTGCCAGCTCAACTAGAAGGGACCGCTTCCAAGCCATCAGCTGCCACCCAGGAATTAGCCCAGCAGTTGTATCTGCGCTTGTTAGGTGCTTAATTCAAAACATCTAGCTGAAGGATCAACTGAAGCAGCAATTGAATGTCCTCGTGAAAGGCATTTGCTCGGGCAAAATCAACAGTGGGACTCCAAAGAGATGGCTCAAACAAATTGCGCTCCTGTTCGATGGCAAGGTACAATTGACTTCCGATAAGGGATAAATATACCTCCCGCTTTTGGCCGTCGGCTTGGTTTCTCAATCGGAAATCCAATAATAATTGCTGAAATTCAGCTGGAAATGCAGTTTCAAAGGGGAAATCGGGGGTGCAATACAAATCATACCAGGTTTCCAATTCCGGGATACTGAAACCGGTTTTTTTTCGGCCCCCCATCAAGTGAAATCCGCGCTCCGTTCGGTGTAAAAATTTTTTTCGCTGATCCGGAAGTACCAATAAACTGCCTTTCATAGCCGGGTTCTGGTAGGATGCTTGAAGAAAAATGCCGCGGAAAACAGGATCCAGTTGGTTCCGGACGGCTGAAAATTCGGCAACTCGTAGTTCAGAAAGTTGAAAGGGGGTTTCGCGAACCTTTCCCGTGATCTTATCTTCTCCCTGGTATTCGTCTGCACGAGGGAAAAGCCTTGAGGCCAAAAAATCGTCCATCGGCACTTTTTCCTTTGGAAAATATTGAAGTTGGTTAAAGTGTACACTGTTGTCCACAAAGTCCAGGATTAAGCGCAGAATCCTGGGTTTGAAGTTTTGAACATAGGTTTCCACTTTAAAATACGCCAAGGCAACGGCGTATCCTACCACCAAAACCATCAAGAGGGTGATGACAAAAATTTGAAGGTAAAGCACTACTCCGAGCAGAAGAAGCAACAGTAGGGTGGTCAGAAAAAGGAAGCGAAGCACTTGCCTCCGCTGGCGCTCCAGGTTTTTTAGTTCTGGAAAAAGGACCTGGTTGTAAAATTGCCTGAAATCGTTGTAGGTATTGAGCATAGTGCTAGTTCCAATAAGCGTCGGCTTTCCCGTACCTTTACCCGCAAATAGGATCACAAATATACTACTGCAAGCCAAAACTGTTTTGTTCTTATGCTTTATTGGTATCAAGCGGCTAAATCGCTGCACTTTATTGGAGTAATTTCTTGGATGGCAGGTATTTTTTACCTGGTTCGTATCATGGTGTACCATGCAGAAGCACGCCAACTCCAGGATGTCTCCCGCTCCATCCTCGAAAAACAATACCAATTGATGGAGCAACGGGCCTACCAAATCATCATCGTTCCAGCGGTTTGGATCTCGTGGATCTGTGGATCCATTATGTTGTCGCTGCAACCCGTGTGGCTGACCCAAGGTTGGATGCATATCAAACTTTTATTTTTGGTCCTGTTAAGTGGCTACACCCATTATTGTAAAGGGTATATTCGCTTATTGGCAAGTGCCAAAGGGGCACCTTCACATTTGTTTTACCGGGCTATGAATGAGGTGCCAACAATCTTAATGGCTGGTATTGTGTTTTTGGCTGTCTATAAACAAGGGATTAATTGGTGGATGTGGGCATTGGGCGTGTTTGGTTTTGCCGCCTTGATTCTATTTGCCGTGAAAAAAGCCTCCAAACGTCTTTCCGCCTCGAATGAGTAGTTTACCTATGGATTCCCAACCTGTTCGGCTTTACTTTTCTGTGGAGCCCGAATTCAATTACCTGGTTGAAGAACTGCAGGCTTCCATGCTGCGTTTGGCGCCCTCTCTTCCATTGGAATTTCTAACCGGGGAGGATTTGAACTTGGAGGAAACAGCGTTTCAATGGATGGATTGGGTAGTAGTCCTCTACTCAGAAGGATATACGAGCTGGTACCGAACCCAGGTAGAGTTAGAGCAGTTGAAGCGAGAAAAAAGGCTTCGGCCAGCCCATTTTTTTGTGGCAGTGCTGCGCCTGGAGCCCAGTTTATTACCTTCCGAACTGAAGGGTTTTCCTCAGTTTCCAGAAAAGGGCATGGGGATTTTAGGGCCTCAGGAGGAACGACAGATTCGGTTGTCTGCTTTATTTTTATTAAACTTGCTCCAAAAGCCCCTGCTTCAGTCGAGTTACCAACAGCGAATCCCTCTGTTTTTGGAGGATTTGAAGGAACGGCTCGAGCGGTTGGAACAGCGTCTCGACCAGCAAGAGCTGCTTGAATTGATTCGATTGTTGGTGACGGATGAGCCGCTTTCAAGGGCGATTCGGCAATTACAGGATGAATATGGGCGATTGGGCTATTCGGTGGAATCCAGTGCTGATTTCTTCCGAAAACGAAAAGACCTGAGGGCTCGGGTGCATCGGATATTAGAGGAACTAGACCAGGAAGGAAAAATGAGGCCGGACTGGCGCCCCACCTTTTTGGCGAATTACCAGCAGCTACCACTTGATCGTCGGCCTTTTTTCTTCTTACCAAATGAGGATACGGGACTCCCGCAACAGAAAGTAGAATCTGGGGTAGCCGTTAGCCTGGAGGAACTTTCAGAGTTTCACCGGTTAATGTTGCTCGCCAGGGATGCTTTTTTGTTGGAAAATGTGGCTGCCGCCTGGCACCATGCGGAGCAAATTCGAACACGAATTGATCCTCAATCAGCACAATTATATGAACTACTCCTGCTTTCGTACCTAAAACGGGAGGGAACCGAGGCCATTATGCGCCGTTGGTTAGAGGGAACGCCCTCTGGTCTTAATCATATCCGATTGTACCTGGACCGGATGCTGGCTTATCAACTGCAGGTTCCGCCCCAATGCCCGACGGAGACGGGAGAGTTTAATCAGGCCTCGGTCGTAGAGGCCTTGGCAACCTCCTTACAAGACCTTTACAATGCTCTGCCCTTTGATGCGATCCTTCAAACAGGATTATTGGAGCCTGGCACCGATGCTTACCGTCCCATGTTGCTCCGTAGCATGGAGGCCTTGTATAAATTGAATCATCGGTTACACCCACTAGCAGTGTTCGGCGATAGCCTCATCCTGGAATTTTGTGGAGCCGGGAAACTGGTTTGGCTTGAGCGACTGGAGATAAATGACCAGCAAGCCCAACTTATCTGTAACAGTGATTTTGACCTTGGGGGAAAAATCAATGATCTGGTGGACTTATTGGTGGAAGCAAACCCGCGTCAGACTCCAGAAAAACAAAGAGAACTACTTCGGGAGGACTTGTTTTGGCGGCTTTTGCTGCGTTGTGAGCAATTACATCAGCAGGTTCAGGAGGAAAACAGGCAGTATCAGCAAAAAACGGATGTACGCCGTTCTGTTCTTCGGATTCTCCAGGCTTGTTTGGCTGGTCATTCATTTTTAACCCGCCCCGGTGACTCCATCGATCCTGAAAAGTCACTCCCCAGATTGGGTATTGAATTACTTCTGCCCAATTTACTGCTTACAGGAGGAAAATTTCAGTTGCCCGAATCAATTTTATTGCCATGGTTTGAACTGGATGATCGTGGGAATTTAGTTGCCTTAAACACCGGATTGGCTTATCGAGACCTGGATGCACTGGCCTTGCTCCAAAAATGGGTGATGGACTTGTTTGGAGCGGACCACTGGACGACCATGCAAGAGAACATTCGCAGAGAAGTGTGGGTGCAGCAGGTCGCTGCATTAGAGGCAGATTGGGAGGAGTTGGAGCAGAGTCGCACGTACACGGATGTTCGTCGCCTGCTTCCCTTGGAACTCAGAAGAAGGATGGCCACCTGTTTTAAGGCTTGGAAACGAATTTACCAGGCTTATCCAGATCCCAAATTAGCGTTTCCTGACCGTGTTCTGGAGGAGTTGGCCGGAGAACGGCAGCTGCTTTGGTTGGAATTGACCCCATTTTCAGTCCAAAACCTGGAAGAAAATAGCCTCTTTGACTTGGATGCTTTGTCAGAAATAAAATACTGGCTACCCTATTCGGCTAATTGGACAGAAGAGCGCCTCAGCGCGGCCCTCATCAACAATTTGGTGAGACGCTCTTTACTTCCCTTTTATGAGCAGCTTATCCCCGGTGCAGAGCGCGAGCGAGGAGCACTGGCCGTCCTCTTAGGTTCGCTGCTTCGTGCCTTTCAAATTCATTCCGACTTGCGCTATTTAGATACGGTATATGAGGAATTAACACAGGACCGTGTATTGAAGTGGATTGAAATTGACAAATACGGTAACTGGTTGAACTTCAGTACGGAGCTGGATGCGATAGGCATTTTGGAGCAAATGATGAAGTTGTTCCCTCAGCGTTATTCAGATTGGGATACCCGACAACGGATAGCAGACACCCGTTGGAAAGAGCAGTTGGATCGGTATGATCGGGAAATAAGCACGCTTTCAAGTGAAAATCAACTGGAAGAACGCCGCATTGCCGCAGAAATTATCTGGCGGTTAAAAGGGGTGTTTTTGTTTCACCGCGATAAAAAATACCTGGAACTACCCTTGCAAGAACTGATGAACGAGGGGAGAATCCGTTGGTATCACCTAGCTTTTGGCTTGGTCAAGACCAGCAGCAACCACTTGGACAACTTGAAGATTGGATTTGATGTCAAAGCGGAGCGGATTGAACTCAAAAATTATTGGGATCAACCATTGGGTACCTAAAAAAAAACGTCTGGTGAAACGGGTGTTCACCAGACGGTCCGGAAGGAAGCAGGATTTACAGCCAAGCTGCAAACGGCTCCTCCAATAATTGTTTGAGTTGGACAAGGAATCGTGCGGCATCTGCACCATTAATTACCCGGTGATCCCAACCAATGGTCATTGGCATCATCAAACGAGGCTCAAATTGACCTTTTGCCTCATTCCAAACGGCCTCCTTGGTGGCGGCCGTCATACTCAGGATGGCCACCTGCGGCCAGTTCACGATGGAAAGCATGTTGGTTCCGCCAATGCCTCCGATATTGGAAATGGTAAAGGTGCCGCCATCCAGGTCATCGGGTTTGTTTTTCCCATCGCGGGTCCGGGTACTGATTTCTGTGAGGTCCACCGAAATCTCAGTAAGTGATTTTTGGTCTGCGTTTCGAATTACGGGAACCAATAATCCACGAGGGGTATCTACCGCGATGCCAATATTATAAAACTGCTTATAGATCACTTCGTTGGTGGCAGTGTCAAGGCTACTATTAAATTGCGGCATTTGCTTGAGCACATGACACACCGCTTTTGTCACAATTGCAGTGGTGGTTAAGTTCCCCCCTGATTTCTTTACTTGTTCTTTGAATTGCTGGCGCAGCTCCTCCAGGCGGGTGATATCTGCTTTTTCAGAAATCCACGCATGAGGAATCGTATTAAAGGCATACTGCATGTTTTCAGCAGTTAACACCCCGATTCGGCTCATCGCCTTTCGCTCGATGGATCCAAATTTTTCAAAATTGGGCAAGGTTTTGGCGGCCAGGCTGTTGCCTGAGGACACCGTTGCAGAGCTACCTTTTTCTAGTTTGGTTTTTACAAAAGCGATAACGTCCTTGTAGCTAACGCGGGAGGCACCAGGAGCGGGATTTACCTCATTTAAGTTGACGCCAAGTTCTTTGGCTCGTTTACGTGCTAATGGGGATACCCGGTGGCTGCCTTTTCCGGAGGGCGCAGCTGGAGTGGACGGTGCTGAGCTTGGTGCTGGGCTGGCGGCTACAGGAGCCGCCTGGGTAGCGACGGGTGCTGGACTGGCTGTGCTTTGGCTAGTGGTAGCTACAGCACCGCTCGTGGTCATTTTTAGAACGACTGTACCCTCAGTAACCTCATCGCCTTTGTTGACTAGAACTGCTTCGACGACTCCGGCTTGATCAATCGGCATTTCTGCATCTACTTTATCCGTGCCGACCACCATGATGATTTGATCCTTTTGGAGCGTGTCTCCGGCCTTGACCAAGATTTCGGTGATCTTGCCTGTTACACCATCTCCCAGGGAGGGTAGCTTGAACTCGTAACTACCTCCAGCGGCTGCAACGGGTGCTGCAACGGCAGGTGCAGGTACGACTGATGCAGGTGCAGCAGGCGCAGTTGAAGCAGATGCAGTTGCAACTGGCGCGGACGCAACAGGCGCTGTTGCTGCTACGGGGGAAGATTCCATCCGTAGAATTAAGCTGCCTTCGGTGACATCGTCGCCTTTGTTTACTAAAATCTCGCGGATCACTCCGTCTGTATCGATGGGCATTTCGGCGTCCACTTTATCGGTGCCAACAATGATTACCACTTGCTCTTTGCTTACTTGATCGCCGGCTTTTACCAAAATTTCAGTTACTTTTCCGGTAACACCGTCTCCTAAGGACGGTAGTTTGAATTCGTGTAGCATTCGTTCAACTTGTTTTGTTCTTAAGCGCCGCAAAGATGGTATTTCTTTGCCAAAAGAGATGTAAAGAATTGTTTTTTAGGTGCAAAAATGCCTAAAAAACCGTCATTTGGCGGACGGTTCCCTTAAAGGAGGCAGGGTTAGCTGCGCTCCTCCCAAACGGTTGCAAGGTGAACAATGGTTTCAGAGGCTTTTTCCATATCTTGAACGGATACCCATTCTTGTTTGGAGTGAAAAGCGTGTTCTCCAGCAAACAAATTTGGACAAGGCAGGCCCATAAATGAGAGCCTGGAACCATCCGTTCCGCCGCGAATAGAGCTTTGAACGGGATTGCTAAAACCAGCTCTTCTCAAGGCCTCCAGGGCATTGTCTACCACTTGAGGGTGCCGCTTTAACACCTTACTCATATTTCTATATTGCTCGTACACCTGTAATTGAGCGCTGGAGTTTGGAAATTGCTTCAGCACATCATCAGTTATTTTTTGAAGCAGCTTTGCCAACCGCTTTAA
>Ga0315901_10008784_pt1 | contig 11702 bp, 6 predicted proteins | sample LakEriMetagenome_10_FD_203761 | JGI IMG/M metagenome (GOLD analysis project Ga0315901, IMG submission 203761) | Freshwater fungal communities from buoy surface, Lake Erie, Ohio, United States - Buoy 2 MA116 | ecosystem: Environmental > Aquatic > Freshwater > Lake | place: USA: Lake Erie, Ohio...
AGGAAGTAACATTGGACATAAGCGGGGACTCCTTAAGAGAGTTTGGATAGAAACAAGGGCGCACCTTGAATCTACCCGCTCAGAGCCCCGCGCAGGGAATCCAGATTTCAGGCCCGTGTACGCTTACTCAATGCGTCTGGATCGCCCTAGCGATCTTCACCGCCACGGCTTGGATTAAAACCGCTCAAGAGAAGACTTCGCCCTTAACTAAGTCTTAGCTCAAAGGCTCTTAGGAGTTTTTGACTTGCGAAGAGATAAATCGCCAAAAGCGCTGCGCTAGGGTTAATCGAGGCAGTTCGAAGCACGCGCTGCAGAGTCCCCCTCGACCCATGCGTGAATTGTCTCCAAGCAGTTCCAGTCGAACTCGATAAAGCGGAGAATCGGCTTGCCATAGCCCTCGCTCATCGCGCGCAAGGACAAACATGGGATCCCCGACAAGTTCGTTTGGAAAATACGCAATAGGATCGCTGGAATAGTAAGCTATCCTGGCTGGTATCGATTCGCCTGGAAGCGAGTCGCTCTTGACCCAAACTCGGGTTTGCATGTTGATGGATCGAAGGGTTTCGGCCGAGACCAAAACGATCGCTTCCTTTTGCTCGGCAGCAGTGAACCAACCCAGGAGTTCCCCTCGCCTGATTCGCTTATGAATATCTCCCTTGGTCGCAATCGGTTGCCATTTTCGGCTCGGTTCCCCTTGACGGAAACCGACTGAATTCCAGGTCGATTTGGGTATGAAACGGCCTTGGTGTGGCGACTCGATTTTCAGTTTCCTGATTCGCTCATCGGTCAATTCGATTTTTGCTGCAACTTCGGCGCGGAGTTCTTCAAGTAGTGGTATCTCAGCAGCCAAAGCTTCGTCGTTGACCTGCGACTGCCGATAAACATCAACTTGCGTAGTGATTTGCAAATACTGTTGCTCAAGATCGATGCGTTCGAGTTCGATCGCTGGGCTATTGATTTCAAGGATCGACTCGCCGGCCTTTGGGAAATTGAATTCAGGGTCGTCGGCCCATCGACTCACAGACTCGATCGTCCCGTCTTCCGAAGCATATAGCGGAGTCGAGTTGCTGTATTCGGTGTAACCGCGATGGACCGTGCGGTTGGGCAAAGGAATCAACAAGACAACAACGATCATCGTAACGATCGATGTGAAAAATAGAACCAGTCGCCATTTGGATATCGGTTCAGGAGTAAACAACTCGGCCAGCAAAGATTGGGCTTGGTTGGTCGAGCTTTTGACAATCCCAAAGCTCATCGCACCAACGATTGCCAAAAAATACAGACCCAACCCCATTGGTACTAAAAAATGCCATAGGAAAAGGAGAATCGAGCCGAGCACAAACCATCGATATAGACTCGAGAGCAGCGCGAAAGGCACCAAAAACCCAAGTGGCAGATCAAACTCTTGCCGGTCGACTTTAGCTCCCCCAAGAGAGCTTACGAGCGTTTGCCATAGGGCTGTTGAGCTTTGGGAACCAAGATTCGGTGCACCCAGCAAGTCCGAGAGAATGAAGTATCCGTCGTAGCGAAACAGCGGATTCGCATTCAGAACAAGAGTACCTAAAGTGCACATGAGCCACATTCCACCGCCGAGGATATGCAGCAAACCACTTTGAGTGTTCAGGAAGATAATACCCCCGAGTAGCGCGATCCAGAACTCGAAGTAGATCCCCGCTGCTGCGATCGACGCACGTTGCCAACGCGAAGGTAATTTCCAACTCTCGGTCGTATCGCAGTACAAGCAAGGGGTAAAGCACAGGATTAGTGCACCGATCTCTGCACAACGAACCCTCAACGCAACACATGCCAAATAGTGGCCAAGCTCGTGGATCGATTTAATCGCTACGAGCAGGCAACCTAAAGCGAGCCAACGATCTCCTTGGATCTTGCTGATATCGTACAATATCTCATGAGGATGACTCAGGAATTTTGAAGCCACCAAATAGCTGACGACAATTAGTCCTAGCAAAACGCAGCATATAGCTTGTTGCGAAAAAGCAATTTTAGCGAATAATCTTGCCCAAGAATAATCGATTTGCGGGCGAATCAGCGGAATGCGAATCGAGAGTGGATTCGATACAAGCGATTTCAGGAATGCTCCTTGCCCCGAGGAGGTCGGAAGTTGTGTAAGGCGAAGGCCTGCAGGAGTATCGATCAGTTGGGCCCGAAGTAACTTTTGAATGAATGTCTCAATCCAAGTTGCAGAGAGGTTCGCTTTGAGACAGCCACGAGTGATCGATTCGAGAACTTCTTTGACCGAACGGCTACCATCCAAAAGCAAGGCAGCCTGGCGTTCCAACTGGCTAAAGTAATAGTAGGCGTTCGATACCGGGTCGAGTGCAACCCAGCGCCCGGTGTCTTGGTAAGCGATCCACTGAATATCGGTTCGGAGTCTTAGTCTGGCCGACTCGATCCCAGATGTTGAATCTGACTGGGTTCCCGCTAGGTTCATGGGTTGTTTGGTATCCAAACCTTGGGACGTAGTCCTGGTCGTAATTTCCCGTCCCGATTGTCGACATCCAAATAGACGCGAACCTGAGCGTTGATCGGATTGACCTCCGGGCTGATGAAGACGAGTTTGGCTGTGGTTCGGATAGGTTTGCCCGAAAGAAGCAATTCGACTTGCGCCTCGCAATCGAGCCATTTCGGGTCGGCTTGTTCGGCTTGCATGAATCCTTCAATTCTCAAGCGATCGATTTCGACGAGTCGCAATACAACCGTACCGGCTTCGACCCACTCGCCGACTCTTTTCTCCACCGCGACGACCATACCTGACACGGGCGCTCGGACTTGATGCTTATCGAGTAGATCGGCTAGTTGCTGATGTTCGATTTGGATTTTGGACATCTCGAGCTTGGCAATGTCCTTGGCATGAACAGTTCGATCGATTTCAAGTTTGGCTCGGTCGCGAACCAACCTGAGCCGATCGACTTCCATCGGCGGATACACGTCCTGGACTCGTTTGTTAGCCTCGATTGCTTGAACGAATTCATTTTCAGCGACAGCGAAGTTCTTTTGAGCAAGATCGGTGTCGATGGTGCTTTCAAAGTTCTTCTGCGCGATATCCAGTGCGACTTTTGCTCGTTGCAGTTGCAGTTCTGTGGTTGTCGACTGAATGGCCACTAACGGTGCACTGACTTTGACTCGGTCTCCTTCGCGAACCGATACCGAACTGAGCAGACCTTGAACCTGTGCCGCTACCGAAGTGACTTCGACGGTCTTTAGGATTGCCCCGTCGATGATAATCTGATGGGTCGCCTTTACGGGTGGAGGACTTTCACTGGCTGGTTGCTGCTGCGCCTGAGTCAGGTCACCAAGCATCCAAAGTGCGATGCACCACTTAAAACAAATCGCTTTGGGTAAATAGCAAGATAGGCTCATGGCACGGGATTTATCGATGGTGGAGCAGGAATGGGTTTTGGGGTCGAGGTCAACCAAAAGCGTTTTTGAAGGAATTCGACCAAAGGTCGACTCCAGATGTACCACAAGGGTTTAGTTCCACACGGGATCCGGGCGTAGGCCACTGCTCCGATGACAGGCTGATCGATTTGTTGATGATCGATCGAAGCATTCGCGAGTCTGCACGGGCCTTGGATGGGGCGTTGATCAACATCCCTGGAAATCGATTCTAAGGAAGCTCGCATTCCTTTCCGAGTCGAATTTTCTAGTCCCCAATCGAATTCAACCGGGCCTTGTTCCATCGCTTTTTGTACATAGCTCCCATCTCGGTCGGCTACCAGGAGTATCAACTGCCAAGGTCCTTGCAAATCGGCAATGCGGAAAAGTGCCTCGCCGCGCTGCAGCGGTCGGTCGCTGAGCTCTCGCTTCAGATCACCTCCGACGACTATCCCTTCGATAGGGGATCGAACCAGGAGTTCCTGTTTTTGTTTGAGAAGGAATTCCTGCTTCTTGCGCGATTGCATTTCCTGAACTTCGACAATCTTCAAATCTGCAGACAGTCGTGTTTGATTCGCAAGATCGGTCACGTTTGAGGAAAGCTGATTGACGGCCACACGCAACCCATTCTTTTTTTCTTCCAAGGCCCGTTGCTGGCCAGCGACTTCCTCGATTTGAAGTTCGAGGCTTGGTGACCGGAGTTCCACAAGGGGTTCTTGAGCCGTTACCAATTGGCCTTCACGGACCAGGATGTTTTGGATGAAACTATCGGCTGAAGCATGAACGATGCGTTGATCGACTGGTTCGAGGTAGGCTTGGGCCTCAATGGTAAACGGGTAGGGAATCAATCCCAAAGCCGCAGTGGCTACAATACCACAGAGGATCAAAGCTCCCTTGGGTAAAGTTCGGGTGTGTTTCGCAGCATTAGATTTCTCCTGGGCCTTGGTCCGCACCTGGGGCGGCAAATAGAGCCAGCGGTTTTGGTTTTGCCATGTTTGATTAAGCATCGGAAAAAGATTCGAGGCTTTCTGAACGCGATCGATGATCGCTTGAGGGTTTGACCATTCGATGAATAAACTGTGCGACTGGCAACTGCCGCCGGTTTCCCAGGGCATGAATAAACTGTAGCGATGAGTTTGTGTGTGCGTTGCTAGGTCGTCAGAAAGCTTGGGCTGATTTTCTGAATGGAGTTCGAAGACCTTTTTTTCCAGGCTCTGCACAAGCGTCGAGTTCGGATCGATCGACGCGCTGCCGCTACAGGCGATCATCCTGGCGTGCTCATTATTGGACTCAAAGAGCGAAACGCGATCCGCATCGAGAGACTCACGGAGGGATTCGACCAACCCGCGATTGAGTTGCATGTGGTTCGATGCATTGGCAAGTTCTTGGCACCGCAAAGAAGCTTTCCTCCACAAGCCAACCGAGCGTGCATTCTCAACGTATACTTCACGCAGCTCCGCGATTTCTGCGAAAGCCTCTAGCAGATTCTTGGCAACTGCGATTTGATGCCGACTGGACTGTTGGTCGAAACAAGCTAACAAAGCTAAGGGTAGCGACGGATTGTTTTTCGGAAATCGTGTGATTATCCAATGGGAACGCTGGCAGACCCTCTGAGCTTGGAGTTCATGCTCGATGGGTTCTGAGAATGCAATGGCCAATCCTTCTTCGAGCAGGGGAGCTTCGAGTCGGTTTCCAGCGAAGTACAGGCTCAGGGGCTTACTCTCGATTTGCGTAGCTAGCAAAACGCATTCGGATTGAAGTATCGGGACAAGGGCCTCGATAAGCCTGCGATAGAACAGGTTTTGTGGGTCGGCATTACGGGCGATGGCTTCGAGTTGTCCAAGCACCCGGTCGGTACTCTCGATCGTCGAGTCAGGCATGGTCGATGGAGGCTTGGGTAAAATGGGTTGGATGCGGCATTCAGGCTGTTGGTGACGGCCCGAGTCTTTGGAGCCGAGCCGTGGTTAGTTTACTTTTCTGCGATTCTTTCGGCGATTGAAGCATAATGCATGAAGGATGCCGACTTTTCCGGTCGAAACAATCGATGGTGGGATGTCGAATGTAGTATTTAATCCGGCTATTATGACACCAAAGACACTCCAAGACAATCAATTAGCGAAGCAAGGATCGATGCGAATCGTACGACGAATCGCTCGGCGATCATTTGCTACCTTGCTTCACAGTGGCTTAGCCTGCTTGGCACTCATGGCTGGATGTTCGCACTCGAAGAAGTTCCACGCTGGTCAGGGTGCGGGTCAACAGACAGCCTCGGAGTTTCTCTCGCAGATCTCTCGCAGTGATCCATTGAAGTCCGAATGCATGCCTGACTATCAGGAATCTTTCGGGCCGATGGACATTGACGTGCAGACACTCACGCCCGAACAGTTCCATGGGATGAGTCTCCAGGACTGCATCTCATTCGGCGTAGCGAATTCCAAGTTGATGCGGGATTTGGGGGTGACGGTACTGCGAACTCCCCAGGTCTTGGCTTCGACGGTCGACCCAGCGGTTGTTTACAGCGACCCAAGAATTGGCGAAGAGGCAGCGCTGAGTGCGTTTGATGCGAATTTTTTTGCATCGAGTATCTACGATCATAACGATCGGGGCTACAACAACAATTTCTTCGGTGTCAACGGACTGTTTCGTCAGGATCTGAGCACAACTCAATTGGGCGTTAGCAAGCGCAGTGCTAACGGTGGGTTGTTCACGTTGCGAGACGTTAAAGTTTTCGATCGCAATAACCAGCAGTCGAACCGCTTTCCCAGCAATTCTTCTTGGGATACGTTCCTTGAAGCACAGGTTCGCCAACCGTTGCTTTTGGGTGCGGGTACGGAGTTCAACCGGATTGCTGGGCCAGGGGCGATGCCAGGACAACTCAATGGTGTCCTGTTGGCGCGGGTTCGAACGGATATCAGCCTCGTCGATTTTGAACGATCGGTTCGCGATTTCGTTGCTGAGATAGAGAACGCCTACTGGGATCTCTATTTTGCTTACCGCGATTTGGATTCCAAAATCCAAGCCAGAGATCAGGCGATTGTTACAGTCGAAAGAATCGAGGCTCGGAAACTAGGATCAGTAGATAAAGAACAAGCTCTTGAACAGTTGTGGCGATTCGAGTCCGATGTCGTTGATTCGCTCAATGGTCGAGTTTTAGACGGTACACGTTCGAACAACGGATCAACCGGTGGCACGTTCCGCGGGACAGGTGGCGTGCGAATCTCTGAACGAAGGCTTCGATTGATCCTTGGGATGCCCATCAATGATCGACGACTATTGTATCCCTCGGATCAGCCAAGCTTAGCCCAATTAGACTTCGACTGGGAAAATTCGATTTCCGATGCGATGGTCAATCGTGAGGAACTCAGGCGTCAGCGATGGGTGATCAAACAACGGGAACTGGAATTGATCGCCAACCGAAACTTTTTGAAGCCTCAACTCGATGCGATTGCTGCGTACCGATTGAGGGGATTTGACGCTCAGTTCAACACTCCCTTCGACAACGACTTTCAAGAGTGGTCCTTGGGATTGGACTATCTGATGCCGGTCGGATACCGACGTGGACATGCCGCTGTTCGAAATACACAACTTGCCCTTGCGCGAGAAGCTCAAGTGCTGGTCGAGCAAGAGAGAGCGGTGCACTTCGGACTCAGCAATGCGATCAATGAGTCCAGGAGAGCATTTGAAAACCTCGTGATCCAAAAGAGCCGATACGAGTCGGTAGAGAATCAGATTGAAGCCTTGCGAGCGAGGGTCGAAAAGGGACAAGTGGAGCAGGTCTTTGTGTTGCTCGAAGCTCAAAGACGCCGATTGGACGCTTTGATCCGCTACCACCAATCTGCCGTCGAGTACCAACTAGCCGTCAGAAATGTGAACCTCGAGCGAGGAACCTTGCTAACCTATTGCAACGTCTTCTTGAACGAAACCCCCTCGTCGGACTTTATCGCAAGCCAGGGAATTCAAAGAGTCGGATCCCAAGACACAACCACTGCACCCCACCATCGAGATTCTGTGATCTCCACTCCGACTCCAAGCCCCGTGATCAGCTTGCCCGATGCGATTCGCTAGGTGGAATCAGAGCTTGCACTAAGCGTCTGTTACGGATCGAAACCCGCGTTCGCGAAGCGATGGAGCGACTTTAGGTCTGATCAACGCAAAGCTTATCCTTGTTGAGCGAACGGGGAAAACCAATCCCTCAACCGCAGAAGGGATCCAGCGAGATAGGCTCTCACCGCTTTTGGATCCGCAAGCCATCAAAATTTCTAGAGGACTGTACCAAGGGAACAAGCTCTGAGATTGAATCTCAGATTGTTCCGAAGCATCCGATAGTGTTTTTTGTGTCAATAACTCGCCAAACCCCCGATTCAGGTGCGCCATTGTCCACTCAGGACTCCTTGACGAATCGGCTAACACAAACGAGATTCCGTCAACGTTGCAGAGTCGATCATACCAACGAAGATGGCACCCCTCCATCCATGCCCTCTTAGGAATCGCTATCGGTAGCAGCGAGCTTGCCGGATCTACACTCGGGTGCAACGGATACCAAGCAATATCTGACGGATTACCTACACCTAGCTTCGAAAAGGTCGCTATTGCGTAGAAATCTAAATTGGTAAGGTAGAAGTCACTGAGAAAGGATTCTCCCGGAGAAGGAGGTTTTGACCACGTATAGAGTCGTTCGAATGTTCCATGCTCCGGAGAATCTTTACTGCCTCCGAGAGAAGCATGAAAAAGATCTAGGCAAATCCCAGCTAGACGCTCTTCGATCGATCCCATGATCGAAAGATTTGTAGGCGCAAGCCGGATGTCTAATTGTGAAGAAGAGGATTGTTGGAGAGAACCGGCTGATGCACCTGCTGAACTTGGGTGAACAATAGACGACCCTAGGCTCGAACCAGATCGTCGAATCGAAATCGACGAACCCGCCTGAGTGCCCCATTCTTCATTCGACGGTTCCCAAGCTATCTCAAAAACACTCTTACCCGCTGATATCGTACTCGACTGAGTCAAGGATCTTTCGGAAATCGACTCGTCGAATATTTTTGTGCCATTTCGACTGTTCAGATCCCGAATGAAGAAGTGCTCGAGCCTGTTACATACTTCAAAATGCTTCGACGACATGTAGTCATCTTCGCACGCCACATGGGATGCCGTAGTCCTTCCGACGACCCTCGATTCCCCCGGTGGAACGATGACCCTAAGCCCCCTCTTGGGGCCATCGACGACCGACAGTATGAGATTTCTCGGGTAATGGTTCAAGATGCGGACACCACGCGGTTGCAGGACTGACACACTCTGCCTTCAGTATGCTAGAAATTAGACACTTCGTCCAGTTTTTCACGAATTAACTCAAGAATAAGACCTCTTTTCAGTGTTGGTCGGGTTTTTGTCGACGAATCAAAGGATTCCGTGCCAATTCAGATCACTACATCCGGAACTTTCTGGATCTTTGGGAAAACCCACAGAATTCTTAGAACGCGATCGAGCAAGCTGACCGATACCACAATCGGTGCGCTGATCGAGTGTGCCTGCTGGTGATTTTGCCTAGCCTAAAATGTACTCCCGGTCGGAGGACGCCATGAAATCGATGACTCATACATTGATGTTTTTAATGACCCTTCAGGTAGTCTCCTGGGCACAAGAAACCGATCCCCAAAGGGATTCTCAAGTCGTCGAGCAAGCCCGATTCGCACCCCTTCCGCATCTTCCTGGGTTTGAAGCGTCTCATGCCGTTTTCACCTCCGATCCTTCTACTAGATTCGTTCCATTACCCGCTTTGGAAGATCTACCTGCCGCCCCAGCGCCCCTGGTAGAACTTGCAGAGGCACTTAGTCCCGAAGCCTATCCGATCGAGCAAAAGGACAAAGGAAGCGACGCAGCCAAGCCCATGCTCAAAACGGAGGGACTAGCTGCCTTCCAACGGAACCTGGATCCCTTCAAAATCGTCAAAAGCTCCGACGCATCCTTTTCAAGCGACGGCGAGAACAGGAAATTCATCGAGGATAATTTGAAAAAGGGCCCTGGCTTAAGCGGGATCGAAAACCGTCCAGACCCACGTTACCTGAGCTATTGGCCCAGTGTGAATTCGTCCTGGGAATCCCCTGCATTTTGCTACAAACCCTTGTATTTCGAGCAACCCAACCTCGAACGCTACGGAATCGGTTACGGGTGTCCGACCAACGCTCTAGTATCTGGAGGAAAATTTTTCGTTGATGCCGCCCTCCTGCCGGTTCATCTCGTCAGGCAACCTCCGAAGTCCTGCGAATGCACCTTGGGTCACCATCGTCCAGGCTCCTGCGCACCGATTCAAAGATGATCTTCGCGTGATCTCTTTATCGAGTCCGCTTGCAATCGGATCCTGGGGCTTGCCCACAGTACGAAGGCATTTCTTCACGTCACCCCCCTCTTCTGGGGTGTTGCCCGCCACGGCTCACTTTCACCAATTGTCCGATCGGGGTTTCTCCCCGCCGATACAGCCGGAATAATCGATTTCCGTTACCGCTAGCAACTTTTTTAGCCTACCGGCATCCAAGGTTTATTCCATCAAATGGGAATAGACGGTTCAAAATACATACGAACCGTAGCGGTCTGTCCTTATCATGGGGGGTGCCAAGGACGGTCTTGTGAGTCGTCGTTTCCATTTTTTTGTTTCTCATGCCTATCCGGTCCGGTGCATCCTATGCTCAAGGCCTTCTCCAAAGCTGCCTCGAAGTCCATCGTTGCATTCGTTCAACTTCAGCTTCGTAATCTTCGCCGCAGAGCGTTCCACCGCGCACTCTCTTCGGGATTTCAAAGACTCGAGCCCAGGCGCGTCCTAACCGTTCAAGGGATCTTCGATGCAGTCTCCGGAAACCTCTCGGTAAACATCACCCCAGGGGACAACACGACCGCGACCGTCGGCAGCCTCGATGCAACCCAGTTCTTTTTAGACGTCGACGGCAATTCCCAATTCGACAACCATGGTTTGGATCTTTTCGGGCTCAAATCCGATCTGAAAAACATCTTTATTACTGGTACAGCCGACCCGCTTGCAAACATCGGGCGATTTGTGTGGCAAGATCACTCCGGCTCCACTTACCAACTCGATCAAATATCTGCCAACGACCTATCGAGCATCTCTCTAGATTTGACAGGCAGGGTTTCAGTCCTCCAAAGCTCCAACCTTCAAGCCTCCAGTTCGGTAGTCATTCACAATACTGCGTTACCCTTAGAACCGACCAATACATTCCTTCGCTTCAGTAACGATCTGAATGTGAATGCCTCGGGTCCAAACGGATCGATATTCGTTAACCTGGATTACACACTAACCGTTGATGGCACCCTCAACTTACAAGCATCGCAAGGCACGATCGCTCTGAGCGACATCGATGCAAAAGAACTCATCGCGAATGCTCGCGGGAATATCACAGATGCCGACAGTGGTTTGGATACAGTGGATATTCGAGCCGACAAAGTTACTTTGACATCGACGACAGGCTCCATCGGAGGGCCACTGAGCAATATCCTCACGGCCGATATACATACCACCAATGCACAAGCTCTAGAGATCGCTGCTCGAACACCCGGATCGCTGGACTCAAGTCTTATCGCGACTCAAGGTACAGTCTCCATCTTCAGCAGCGAATTTCCTTCCATCGTCGACACCAATAAACTCTGGATAGGCTCGGATGCAAACATCCAAGCTACGGACCTGAGCGGAATTTCCAGTCGCGTTAGCGATTTGGCTTTGATCATCGATCCTGCGAATAACATGGCGGCAGGAATCTTATCCCTCCCAGACTCACTTGCCATCAACGGTGACTTGCGAATCCAAGCGAACTCAGTCACTGCAACCGACGGATCGATCGACCTTCAGGCAAATCGAGTTCTGTGGAATTCTATCCAAGATGCGGAATTCACGATCACCGCAAACCAAATCGATGCCCAATCGCAAAACAACCTGCGGATCAAATCGACCCAGGCCATCGCCGTCAATGATCTCAATAACGATCAATCTGGTCTCCAAGCTTTAGGTACCCTAGCCCTGGAAACCCAGCAAGGATCCATCACCCTAAACGCCTTGGTCAATGGAAGCGGTTCGACGGATATCCTCCTGCAGTCCTTAGCGGGTGGGATTATTGCGAATGCCAACATACAAAGTGGTTCGGGCGATATCACACTATCGAGCCAAGATGCACTGGTGATCGGGAATCGGATCCGCACCACATCGCCAGGCTCGATCGTGCTTGAATCCCAAGGCTCAGTGACGATTGGACAGTCAAGTGGTTTTGACACCAATGGTGCCAACCTCGGTGTGTTTAGCGGTGGTG
>Ga0315901_10008785_pt1 | contig 11702 bp, 21 predicted proteins | sample LakEriMetagenome_10_FD_203761 | JGI IMG/M metagenome (GOLD analysis project Ga0315901, IMG submission 203761) | Freshwater fungal communities from buoy surface, Lake Erie, Ohio, United States - Buoy 2 MA116 | ecosystem: Environmental > Aquatic > Freshwater > Lake | place: USA: Lake Erie, Ohio...
TCTCCGATGCCCATTAACACCAACAAAGGACAGTCCTATGACTACCAAAGTAACCTTCATAATCGTTAAACGTAAATGCAAGAAGCCGCTGTTCTCTCAGTACCAGCGTAACCCTCAGTCTTTCTATAGCTCCTTTAATAACAAAGGTAACTATCATGCTTCATAATCTCAAAAGATGGTTTGAAACCCACTTCGGTGGGAAACAGGATCTTCAAAGCATAAACAGATACACAGCCAAGGGTAACCTCTGGTTCGGTAGTAACCCTAAGCTCATTGTTGTATCTTATAAAGGGAAGACATGGGGATGGGACAAAGAGGGCTTAATGTCCGGCTCGGACTACGAGAACTACACTGATATGGTGTCTGGTCTCATTAGCTTCCTCTTGGCCAATGAACACAAGGAACACCTCATGGGTCTCTTGTACGTCCTGACAGAAGCGGACTTTACCCACGTTCAGCGTAAAGGGAACATCTTACAGGATGGGTTCCTGAGTGCGGAAGAAATCAAGCAATTTAAAGAGGTTAACCAATGAAAGCAGTAGACAAACTTGTAATCACATCAGTAGCCCAAGCGATCACATCAGTAGCCGGAGGTTTCCTCGTGGCTACACAAGGCCGTGGTACTGGGCTACTTGTGATTTCGAATGACGTACCATATGGCTTCACGTTCCCAGATGGGGACGAAGAGGACTTGAAAGATTACATCTCTATGTTGTTTCTGATGTTCCAAGGGTGCGATGAACCGTTCAATGAGGAACTGCAGCGGTTCAAGGCTAAATTAGTGCCAATGTCCATGGAGACTCAAGAGACATTGAACCTGTTGATTGGTCTATATCCTATGATGCCACTGGTGTTTGTACCTAAGGATGACTTAGGGTTCGCATTGCAAGCTAAAGATAAGGTGGTTCACTAATGGAGTCTAAAGTATTCTCCGTGACGGGCGTCCTTGATGGTAAGAAATCAGGGAAGCAGACTAGACAGGTCGAGGCAGGCAGCAAAGCGGCTATCTGGAATAGACCAAAGTCCTTTGGATTCGCTAAAGTATTCTCTGTGGAAGAGAAGAAGGACTAAGAAGGGTAGGGTACTAAGGTATACATAAGTAAACTTTAGTACCCTTCGTTTTAACTAAGGAACCTAAGTAGTTATTCATATAGATAATAACTTAAAGGAGTCATTAGTTAAAACCAACGTAAACATAGGTTATACCTTATCATATTTTTAAACAGAAGTCAATAGCTAAGTTGTCTTATGGTTAAACATTAGACAACTTAGTAATTAATTTCTATCTGCTAACTAACAGGACAACATAAGGAGAACACATGGCACGTCCAATTAAGTTTCGCTTCACCATGATTAACACGAGTAATGCCTATGGGTATGCTCTGCGTGATTGTAAATTAGGGAAGACCTATGAAGGTACACTGTACGAAGTAGGGGAGTTATGTCAAGGGTACCTGTGTAGATATGACACCCTTGTATTCAAGGACGACAAAGGGGACGAGGTTGTTAAATTCGTACGTCCAGAAGACATGGAGTACGAAGAGATTTATGGACGTCCTATTAAGTTCCGTATCTTACGTATCTACAACCGAGACATTTATGGCGTATCACTTAGGGACTGTAGTGAAGGTACTGTATACAAAGGTACCCTATACGACACTGGTGAAATCGACATTGAGGGTGACATTACAGAACGTCCTACTATCTTCTTTAAGGACGATGTAGGCGATAACGTGGTAAAATACGTAGACCATAACTTTACGTACGTGGAGGTGGTCTAATGGCTCGCCGTCAGTTCGATATGAAGTTTAAAAAGAAAGCTGTTAAGGCCGTAGCAGCAGCCCGAGCATCAGGTGTTTGGGGACTCATAGGTCGTACTTGTGAGGCCTTAGAGATTCGGCCTAACATGGTGTTTATGTGGGAACGCCAGATAGCTGCTGGTCTTATGACAAAGAAAAACGCTGTGGCTTTCAGCCGTAACCCTTCAACAATGGTAAGAGGATAAAAAAATGGATAAGCAAAAAGCGTTGCAAGAACTTAAGGCTCTGCAAGACAAGGCAAAGGAACTGGAAGCAATTATTAACGCACCAGACACGCCTGAGATATTCTGTGGTTTACCTATGGTAGCCACAAATAAATTTGGGTACTACTCTGATTTCTTTGGTAAAGTGTATCAAAGTTCCACTAGAATCCAAGACGACACGTTACTCTCAGGGGACCTAATGGTAACTCGTGAAGACGCCCTGAAAGCAGCAGCACATCGACGCTTAAAGATGCAAGCGTACCAAGCGATGGTCAAGAGCTGGGGTTCTTCTTCTGTCCCTTGGAAAAATAAAAATGTTACGAAATGGGTAATAAATACAAGCTCTAACTCTGATGGCTGGTCTCTAGACTTCTTCTGCGAGACATGGTGTGAGTTCGCTTTCAAAACAAAAGAGGACTTAGAACGATTCGTCAAAGGTAAATCCAAGCACGAAATCCTGTTCTTACTTAGAGGTATGCAGTACGATGGTCCTGTCCTATGGTAGACTACAAGGTAGTTACTCTTGTACTCCTGTGTACCCTAGTGTTATCCAAGGTACTCCCTTGGCTTATGTCCCGTAAGAAAACACTAGCCACTACACTTGCGTTACTCTCAGTAACTGCTGTATACTTACCGTAACTCAAGATACCTAGGAGATTCACTGAGTCTCCTATCATCTTGGGCTACCTTGTGAGGTCTGTTTCTTTGGGTTCGCCTGACGAAGCGGTTGTAGGTTAGATTCCTACACAAGCCCACCAGTTCAACGCACCGTTAGTTCAATTGGATAGAGCATCTGCCTTCTAAGCGGAGAGTTACAGGTTCGAGTCCTGTACGGTGTGCCAGTTATTCCCTGAGGTATCACTAGAGCAAAGGTTTGATTCCTTGTGCGAGTGTACTGGCTATAGACGACTCAGGGAACCCTTTGTTCTGCTCCCAAAGCTCATGTGGTATGTAGCGACCGGCTCATAACCGGAGGGTACGTAGGTTCGAATCCTCGTGGGAGCACCATCTTTAAACATCTTTAAACATCAACCCAAGGAAAACATATGCACATCCTTACCCTGCGTAATGGCCCAAGACCTGAGTCTACTTATATCCCTAAGCAAACAGAAGCAACCCTCGACGACCTGTATGCTATGGCCTCTACATTAGGTGAGGTTAAGATGGGATTAACCTTTGAATCCAATGGTGCTGAAATCAAGTTACACAAGCACACTGTAAGGGATGATTCCATTTGGATTCGTAGTAAGGTATACCCTACAATCAAAGAAAACCTAGCGGCATGTATTGTTCGTGCCGAGAAAGTTCTTAAGTTCTATCAGTCAATCTAAACAGAAGGAAAACATAATGTCTCAAGTTAAAACCTCAACTAAGTACCGTGTTCACGCTGACAAGGTTCTTCCATTCACACATCAGGAAGGTTCAATCGTTGACGCAGTACCAGTAGGGTACTACAAGGTAGACTTTCACCCGTTCGTGGGTTACCACTTGACACGTATCAGCGAGACCATTGAATTACCTTCCAACATCTTCGGCTCCGCAAACAAGAGAGCCGACCGTATCTTTGAATCATACGACAGTTCACCAGCGTCCCTTGGTGTCGGTCTGTTTGGTAAGAAAGGCGCAGGTAAGTCTCTGCTGGCTTCTGTTATTGGTGCCCGAGGGTTAGCCCAAGGTCTCCCTGTGATTGACGTCAGTGAATCGTTTAAGACAGACCCAGATTACCTAAACTTCCTAAATAGTCTGGACGAGTGTGTAATCATCTTTGACGAGTTTCTCAAGCACCTGAGTAAACTTAAGGTCGAGGGTGAGGAACTAGTGTCTTCATCAGACCATCAGGAACGTCGATTCAAAGCACGTGACCGACAAGAAGAAATGCTGACGTTCTTCCAAGGTGCACAGAATACCAAGCGTCTTATTGTCTTGATTGATAACGAACGTCACATGTTATCTGAGTTCCTTCAAGAACGTCCGGGTCGTATGAGATACATTTGGTCTTATGATGGTGTTGAGAGAGAGGTAGTAGAACAACTAGCTAAACACCATGGGTTATCTGATGTAAAGACACAAGCAGCAACAGTGTATGCCTTACGGTTCAAGGTATCCTTCGATGTGATTAATGAAGTAATTAAGGAATGGGTACGGTACCCTGATGAAACACTGGAACAAATCACTCTGGTGTTGAACGTACCTACCTTAGCACCTGAGGTAACCTATAAGGCACGTGTTGTTAAGTTTACCTCGGAAGAAGGGGATATCCTCAAGTCCGAATTGTGTACAGTAAGCAGCCGTGGCCAAGTCACTATTCAGATTGAAGAGAGGAACCCGTACTACGGTAAACCTAAGTTAACTGAGGCACAGTTTGAGGACGATGATGATACCTACTTCCCTTACAACTATGAGTTCTATTTGGAGAACTTAGATAAACCAATGTACGAAGGAACGCGTCACTTCGATGATAATTATCTTGTGGCTCTCAAGGGTAACCAACAGATTTATCAGACACCGATGTACACCGTAGGTATCGAGATTATCGAGCGCTCTGTTAATAACGTAAGCTCAGAGTGGGGCGTACTATGATGGTAGTTGCGTTTACCTTAGGTATACTTTGCTTATGGGTTCTAGTCGGTGCTCTTACTGGTTTAATAGGGTCTATATTAGCTCCTAAAGTTTTCGTTGATTTAAATCCAGCGTGGGTAATTCTAGGAGGCCCTTTGTCTTTAATGTACCTAGCGCTAACGCTATGACACGTGAGGTTTAACCTAGGGTATCCATGAGGGTACCCTATATAAACTTAATGTGATGAATCTGAGGAGGTTCTATGCGTGTACTTCTGTTAGCTGCTAGTTTCTTCTTTCTCACAGGTTGTGAGTATGAGTCAGTTAGTGTACCTATGGATACAACAGATAAAGCAAAGGAGCTGTGTGTATCTATGGATGGAGTAAAGAACTTAAGGGTTTCAACCTACAGGAAAAACCCTAAGGTAAACTTTAATGTATTAACAACAGAAATACATGTTGTGTGTAACAGACATTCAGCTGAAGTTTCCCTTCAATGGGATTGGGAAGTAACTTATTAGGAGATAACTAATGCGGATAATTAAAGGTGACTTACTGGAACTAGCGGCCAATGGAACCGCTGGTATTATTGTACACGGATGTAACTGTTTTCATGCAATGGGTGGAGGTATCGCTGGCTACTTAGCTACTCGTTTCCCTGAGATTCCTCAGGCTGACAGAGAGCAAAGCCCGTATGCTTTACCTCGTAAGCTAGGTACATTTAGTCAAGCTACAGTTACGTACCAAATACTTCGCGGACAATATAAAGAGTTTAGTAAACATGAGTTAGACAAGCCGTTCACTTGTGTGAATCTGTATACTCAGTTTACTCCGGGACCTGACTTCATTGAGTCTGTGTTCGTCTTTGGACTACAGCAGTTAAACAAAGAGTTCGCAGGACAGCACCTATGGTTCCCTAGAATAGGATGCGGGATTGGTGGGGGCAACTGGGAACGGGTCGAGGGTTTACTCTTGGAACACCTGAAGGACTGCGAAGTTACGGTGGTGGTACTATGAGCGCAAACATCTCAGTACTGTCCCTGTTTCTCTGGTGTTGCTTAGTGGCCTTTATGCTTCCTTATGTTGACGTAGGACAAAGCTTGTGGTTGTTCTTCGCTACGGTGGTTCATGTGTTCTACACTGGTATTAAAGTGAGCGACCTGTATGGTAAGGGAGGTGAGTTATGACGGGAACTACGTCGAATCCTCCGATGCCCACTAACTTTGACCCTACGACACACAAGCGTTGCAGTTGTTGTAAGGAGGTACTCTTACGTTCTCACTTCGCTAACGACAGAACCAAGCCTGATGGTAAACGCTATCGGTGTCGTAAGTGTCTTAGGGAGTCCGTTAAGAAGAACCCGAATCGCTTGGAATCCCAACGCAAGTATGACGCTAAGCCTGAGCAACGGTATAAGAAGTACGTACGTTCAGCAGCAGAGCGTGGGTTCCAGTGGAACTTGACAAGGGATCAGTTCATGAAATTCTGGCAGCTTCCTTGTGTACACTGTGGTACTCCAATTGCAACCATTGGGCTAGACCGTATCGACAGTAAACTACCGTATCAGGAAGGGAATATCGAACCATGCTGTAGCACGTGTAACCAAATGAAGTCAGATAGAGCCACTGTTGACTGGTATACACACATGGAGAAGATTCGTAAACATGTTGGAGGCTTCGTTAGTGGAGCTAAGGGGTACTAATGAAACTTAAACTTATTGTAGTAGCAATTTCTTTGGCCTTAGTTACAGGATGTACACCTCCTAGTCAAGCGCTTGCCGCGAAACTAAAGGAACACCCTAACTATTCTAATGTAACTATAGAGGACAGAGGGTACGTTTCATACATCGTGGAACAACGAGATGGCACTCTGCTATCGTGCAGAGATCACTCAAGTAGATCTGAACTAACCTGCTGGCCTGTGGAACTTGAGTAACAACTGGAAAAACAAGAGGATAACTTATGACAGCACTATTAACTATTAAAGGCTTCCTTGCTCATTGTGAATCAATGGGAGACACAGAAGTAAACCATAGTAACTGGAGCACCTGTGCCATTGGTACATACCTTGAAAGTGTTGGAGTTCCAGTGAAACATGGGTATGATTACTTATGCGAACTAGTACCCGAGGAGTATTCTGATATCGTAGACCAATTCTTAGATGCATTCCCTAAGAAAATGTTAGATGCATTAGATGATAGGGACGAGAATCTAAATACGTATAACGATATCGCTGAATCTCGTTTGTGGTCAATGGAGCGCTAATGTTAACTTTCATAGGAACCACAGTATACCTATGGTCTCTCTGCTTCCTAGGTATCATAGCTTTATCTATGGTTGATGAGAGCAAGAGATTCGTAGTGACACTTCTGGTTGGGATTAACTTCCTAACCTACAGTATTTTATTTCTAAAAGTAATACACAAGGGGATAACTGATGATACTAACAAATCATGAAGCCGTAGCTGATACCCAAGGCTTAGAGTCTCGTGCTTTTGGTTACATGAACAACGCTAAGATGTTCGACATCGTAGTAAACAAAATGTACACAAATAAACCCGGAGCGGTAATCCGGGAACTAAGTGCTAATGCTTGGGATTCCCACAGGAACGCAGGTAACGAGAGCACTCCCTTCGATATCCAATTACCTAGTTGGTTAGACAAGACGTTCTCTATTAGGGACTATGGCACTGGTATTCCACACGACCAGTTCGAGAGTATCTACACAACAGTAGGGGCTTCAACTAAAGATGGTACTAATGAGTTCATTGGTTCCTTCGGCCTAGGTTCCAAGGTACCTTTCACAATGACAGATACCTTCTGTGTTGAGAACTGGCACGGAGGCATCAAGACAACTTGGGTTTGCTTTAAGTCAGCCGGTGTGCCTCAGGTATCCAAGGTGGACGAATGTCCTAGTGATGAACCTAGTGGTCTCAAGGTTTCCTTCACATTCGATACCGATGAAGTACGTGAGTTCACTCGACAGATTACAGAGCAACTTAAGTTCTTCCCTGTGAAACCTAATGTAACTGGAGGTGATGGACATATCCACTTCATTCCTCTGCCTGATGACTGGGAGACTAGGGACTACTTCTTTACACAAGAGAAGCAATACAGTTGGGAACGCAAGAGCTACGTAGTTATGGGTAACGTATGTTACCACTTAAACACAGCTCCCTTTGACCATAAGTATTACTACATCTTCTCTAACGGTGTTACCATCAAGGCACCTATTGGTGCCGTGGATATCCCTCCTTCTCGTGAACACTTGGAAATGACCCCACGCACTATGGCTTACATAACCTCAGTGTTGGATCGTGTACTTGGGGAGTACGAGGAAGAGACTAAGGCACGTCTTGATGCTACACAGACCCTATTGGAAGCCATGAAAGTTATGGCGACAACCAACAAGGATTTGTTAAGTAGGTCATTTAAAGACGCCCTAAGTTACCATGGTGTAGGTTATGCTACCTTATGTAGTCGCAAGGTTTACGAGCTAGCTAATAACCATGTGTATTCCCTTGAACTATATCGAGGTGAGTATAAGTACCGTTACGCAGGTATCCCTATTCAGGATATCCTAGATGACAAGGCAGTTATACTTATGAACGACTTGTGGACTGGACACAAGAATCACATTGAAACCAACGCTGCCACGTTACGTAGTACTTATCAAGGGAAGAACATCTACTTCGTTCACTTAGAAGCGGTACACAAGAAAGACCGAGCACAGGCGTTAGCCACAGCGTTAACCGATGTAACAGCAGTATATGGTGTAACCCCAGCTCTGCTGTCTTCTGTTATTGGTATGGTTCCAGTGAAAGCCAAAGGTACAGTCGTGCGTGCTGAAGCTAATCAGTTCTACAAGTTAAATGGTGAGTTTAATTTAGGACGCTCGTTCACACAGAGTAGTGTTGAAGTGACGGGTGATGTACCTACGGATGGATATTACTTAGAGGTCACTGGTCACTCCGTAGTTGACCCTGATTCTAAAATTACAGGCCTTCGTCTACTGGGCCTACTGAGCCAAGGGTTAGCTAAACAACTGGATAAACCTGTGTACTTCGTAAGAAGCAAGAGCGTATCTACGGCTCCTAAGTTAATCCGTTTGGATTCTAAGGTACTCGATAGTATTAGAGATAAGGTAACTTCGGAAGCTGCTAAGCAACACAAGTTACTCAGAGCTCGCTTCAATATACACAGGGTACCTAAGGAACAGGCAGATGTCCTTAAGAACGTTAAGAACAAACAGTTAAAGGTTTACATTAGGTACGCAAGTTATATCACTAGTGCAACAGAAGGCTGTAATAGAGAGATAGTTTCCTTGTGCACCTCTATGTACAGTGATTGGAAAGAACCAGAGTACACACCCCCTAAGAAGTTAGCTAAGTTAACCGATATGTATTGTGACGTAGCTGACTTGTTTAGTTGTATGAATACGTATTCTGAAGAAAGACGCAAGACCCGTTTAAACACTCTGAAATTAATCGCAAATATCTAAAGGAGAACATCCATATGTCAAAAGCAGTTATCATCACAGCAAATACCATCTCTTTCCACGCTGCCGGTAAGTTTAACCAAGTGAACTTGAGTAATCCTCAGTTCGCCAACATTAAAGAACTGGTGAAGCAAGGTAAACTGGAGGAAGCCTCTAAGCTGGTTGACCTGAAACCTCAAGTAGTCGCAGCCCTAGCGGGTTCCAAAGCTGAGTTACGTGGGAATACCGTGTACTTCAATGGAGAAGCGGTACACAGCGTACTCGGTCAACGTATTGTGTCGCTGGCTCAACAAGGGTTCACAGTTGAACCTATGTTACGCTTCTTAGAGAACCTTATGAGCAACCCTAGTAAACGTGCGGTCGATGAACTGTATGGTTTCCTTGAGGCTTCTAAGTTACCTATCACTGAAGATGGTCACTTCTTAGCGTACAAGAGTGTTCGTCAGGACTTTAAGGACCACCACACAGGTACCATGGATAACTCCGTTGGTACTGTGGTTCGCATGGACCGTAACAAAGTAGACGAGGATAAAGACCGTACATGCAGTCACGGTTTACACTTCGCTGCCCATGAGTACGCAAGTAACTTCGGTTCAGGTGGCCGTATGGTTGTACTTAAGATTAACCCACGTGACGTTGTGGCTATTCCAAGCGACTACAACAACCAGAAAGGACGTGCTTGTGAGTACTTGGTTCTGGAAGAAGTTGAGCGTTCTGATACCAAGTTAGTAGGTAAGGTTATCGTAGGTACACCAGCGGCTCCTAAGGCTTCACCAGTAGCACCAGTAGCACCAGTAGCACCAGTAGCACCAGCGGCTCCAGCAGCAGACGTCAATCGTGTCCCGTGTGACGCTGGTATTCCTGTGAAGGTAGGTGACAAGGTACGCCATCGTAAGAGTTCTCCGTTCTATGCGCTGAATACCAAGTACAATCCAACTAACAAGGCAGTAGGTGTTGTGACTGATATTAATCACTCAGGTACTGATACACAACGTCATGTTAAGTTGAATATCAAAGTTACATGGGACACAGGTGGTTCTAACTGCTACAACGCAATGGACTTAGAGTTCGACGTGCTGGCCCCAACGACACCATCGGTCCCAGTGTACACTCCTGAAGCAGACAACTATCAGGACACTAAACGTTGGGTATCTGCTAAGACCCGTGGTATCCGTAAGTTCATCGGTACCAAAGAGCAGTTCCCTGTGAACCGTGATGTGGCATACACCTTGTCTCGTGTATCTAAGGACAAAGAGTACCGTGGTGACTTCTACTTCACCTCATACACTACTCAAGGTAACCTTGTGTTTGTCCGTAATGACCGCACAGGTAAAGCTGAGAAGTACGTTACAATCAAGAACCTGAACGATTGGGTTATTCGTTACAACAGTAACTAATGTTACCTAAGTAATACTCAAGTGCCTTAGGGTTTCCCTAGGGTACTTCATGAATTACTTAGGAGGTTATATGAGAACCGAGCAAGAAATAAGAGCAGACATTGAGGCTGTTCAGGAAAGGTGTAAGGGGTGGTTAAGTTGTACAGATGGCAGTTATGAAGCCTGTTGTGCGGACAACGGTTACCTAGACTTGTGGAAAGAACTCAGGAAAACACTGGAGGAAAACAATGGGAAAACTAACGCTACTGTCGGTGGGAACCAATGCCAAGACAGTCAAGGGTGATGGAGATGAAACAGGATACCTAACAGCTATCTTGTACATGGCACCACACAAAGGTAATACACATGGTGTGAATTTATGCCCTAAGGCTACCGTAGGGTGTGCTGCGGCTTGCTTGAATACAGCTGGACGTGGTGCCTTTAGTAACGTACAGAAGGCAAGGATTCGTAAGGCCGATTGGTTCATATCAGACAGGCCTGCGTTCCTTAAGCAGCTACATCATGAGCTTATCATGTTCTCAAGTTACGCAAGACGTAAGAACCTGAAGCCGGTCGTAAGGTTAAACGGTACTACTGATATACTCTGGGAGAAACACTTGGACATGACTAAGTACCCAGAGATTCAGTTCTACGACTACACCAAGTGGGCTCCAATACAACGAGCTAACTTACCTTTCAATTACCATTTGACATATAGTCGAGCAGAGAACTGGGCTTCTCATATATTGCAACTAAGGGTTAACAATGGAGCCAATGTAGCTGTGGTATTTGATAAGGTACCTGAGGAATACGAAGGATTCCCTGTGTTCAATGGTGACGATAACGACTTACGTTTCCTTGACCCTAAGGGACACGTTATTGGCTTGAGTGCCAAAGGTAAAGCTAAGAAAGATACCAGTGGTTTCGTAGTGAGGTCTGTATGAAGACAGTTATTCATGTTAACCAGCACAACATCAAAGCCAACGCCAAGAACACAACAGGCCTTATGTTACCTGTGTTATCCGCTAAGACCTACCAAGATAATAGGTATGGGCAGCGTATGGATATCGTAGGAGACAATGGTGAAGTCTTAGGTACCTTCATCTATAGTCCTAACCGACCTTTACCCTGTGGTGCTAAGGTGTGGTTTGAAACGACTAAGCAGGTAAACGTACACAAGACGTTAAAATAAATCGCTTGACAAGACTGAAGGGTCATAGTAACCTAAGTTAACTTTAGAATCGAAGAG
>Ga0315901_10008787_pt1 | contig 11700 bp, 10 predicted proteins | sample LakEriMetagenome_10_FD_203761 | JGI IMG/M metagenome (GOLD analysis project Ga0315901, IMG submission 203761) | Freshwater fungal communities from buoy surface, Lake Erie, Ohio, United States - Buoy 2 MA116 | ecosystem: Environmental > Aquatic > Freshwater > Lake | place: USA: Lake Erie, Ohio...
GGACCGACATCCTCCCCGCCACGCCCGCAACCAAGTTTGCCGATGGCAAGCTGACCGGCAGCAAGCCAGCCGTGCCCGGCGCGATCAAGGCCGAATTGGCCTTGGTCTGGGCCAGCGGCGCGAATGGCCCGGTACTGGCGATTGCCGAACTGGCCGGGGCGGAGCGCAAGCCTGTTTCCAGCTTCGACAACAGCCGGCTCTATGCCGACCTGACCTTTGCCGGCACCCCGGCGACCATCCTGGCCGAGGGTGCCGCGGCGCTTGACCTTGCCCGCGAAGTCCTCGCCCGGATGGCCGTAGTGACGGCGCACGAGCAGGTCGGCGGGTCCGAGGCGCTGCTGCACATCGCGCGTGACTATGCCGTGATGCGCAAGGCCTTTGGTCAGCCGATCGGTGCCTTCCAATCGGTCAAGCACCGCATTGCCGAGATGTATGGCCTGGTGGAAATCGCCCGCGCGAACTGCATCCACGCCGCTGCCGTGGCCGGAACCGACGAGTTCCTCGTCGCCGCTGCCGACGCGCGCCTCACTGCCACCGAAGCCTATGACACCTGCGCGCGCGATTGCGTGCAGATCCACGGCGGGATCGGCGTGACCTGGGAACAGGGCCTCCATCTCCACATGCGCCGGGCTCGCAGCCTGGCGATCGAGCAGGGCAACCTGCTGTTCTGGGAAGACCTGCTGGTCGAAAAGCTTACGGGAGAAGCCGCATGAGCGAGATCGAAACCTATCGCGCCAAGGCGCGTGCCTGGCTTGAATCGGTGGCGCCGAAGTATTCGCGCGCAGCCCGTGGCAAGCTGAACCTGACGGTCGAGGAAGACCTGGCGCTTGGCCGCCAGTACATGGCGGAAAAGTTCGATGCCGGGTTTGCCGGGATCAACTGGCCGACCGAAATTGGCGGTCAGGGCCTCTCGAACATGCACAAGATCGCTTATGACAGCGAAGAGATGCAGTTCGGCATGCCGAACGTCTATTTCGGCATTTCGCTGGGCATGCCGATCCCGATCCTGATCCACTATGGGCAGGACCGTGCCTGGGTGAAGGAGCGCGTGATCAAGGCGCTGCGGGGCGAGGAAATCTGGTGCCAGCTGTTCTCCGAACCTTCGGGCGGCTCCGACCTTGCGGCGCTGCGCACCAAGGCCGAGCCTGATGGCAACGGCTGGCGCATGACCGGGCAGAAGATCTGGACCAGCTGGGCGCAGTATTGCGACTATGGCGTGATCGTGGTCCGCACCGATCCGACGGTCGAGAAGCACAAGGGCCTGACCTATTTCTGGGTCGACATGCGCGCCGAGGGCGTCGAGGTCCGCCCGATCAAGCTCGCCGGCGGTGACAGCCATGTGAACGAGGTTTTCTTCGATGCCGTGCGGCTGGAAGACAGCCAGCGCATGGGCGAAGTGGGCGGCGGCTTTGGCGTCGCGCTGCACACGCTGATGATCGAACGCTACATCGCCACCGACAGCGCCGGGTTCGGCCCGCACCTCGACCTGTTTGTCGATACCGCGCGCGATCTGGCAATCAATGGCAAGCCCGCGCTGAAGGACGGCCGCATCCGTTCGGCCATCGCCCGCAACCACGCGATGCGCGCGGGGCTGGACAGCATCACCAAGCGCGCCTTCGCGATGATGCAGGCCGGGATGCAGCCGGGGCCGGAAGGTTCGCTGCAAAAGCTGGTCGCGGTGCGCAGCCGTCAGAAGCTGTCGGAAATGGCGCTCGACCTGCAAGGCAACCAGGCCTTCGATTTCGATCCCCATGCCTATGTGAAGGAAGACTGGGGCACCAGCTGGCTCAATGCGCCCACGGGCCGCATCGCCGGCGGTTCGGACGAGGTCCTGCTGAACACCATCGCCGAAAAGGTGCTGGGCCTGCCGCAGGACCACCGTCCGGACAAGGGCGTGCCGTTCAACGCGATCCCGGCCTGATCGCGGCATGACCGAAAGCGAGGACATCGCGGAAATCCGCCGCGCAGTGCAGGCGCTCTGCGCGGAGTTTCCGGGTGAATACTGGCGCGAGAAGGACCGCACCCGGGACTATCCGGGTGAATTCGTCGATGCGCTGACCCAGGCTGGGTTCCTCGCAGCGTTGATCCCGGCCGAATACGGCGGCTCGGGGCTGAAGCTCGATGCCGCGGCGGTGATCATGGAGGAAATCCAGGCCGCCGGGTGCAACGGGGCTTCGGCCCACGCGCAAATGTACATCATGAACACGCTGCTGAAGTACGGCAGTGAGCAGCAGAAGCGCGCCTATCTGCCGGGCATTGCCGATGGTTCGCTGCGGCTGCAGGCTTTCGGCGTTTCGGAACCGACCAGCGGGACCGATACACTGAGTCTGCGGACCGTCGCGGTCCGCGATGGCGACGAATACGTGGTCAATGGCCAGAAAATCTGGACCAGCCGCGCCGAACATTCCGACCTGATGCTGCTGCTCGCCCGCACGACCCCGCGCGAACAGGTGGCGAAGAAGACCGAAGGGCTCTCGATCTTCCTCGTCGACATGCGCCAGGCCGTTGGCAGCGGCATGACGATCAAGCCGATCCGCACGATGATGAATCACTCGACCACCGAGGTGTTCTTCGATGATCTGCGCATCCCGGCCAGCAGCCTGATCGGTGAGGAAGGGCAGGGCTTTCGCTACATCCTCTCCGGCATGAACGCCGAGCGCATCCTGATCGCGGCGGAATGCATCGGCGATGCCAAGTGGTTCATCCAGAAGGCCAGCGACTATGCCAAGGAGCGCAAGGTCTTCAACCGCCCGATTGGCCAGAACCAGGGCGTGCAGTTCCCGATCGCGCGGTGCTATGCCCAGATGCGCGCGGCCGAGCTGATGGTCCATCACGCCGCCTCGGTCTATGACAGCGGCGGCAATCCGGGGGCGGAGGCCAATATGGCCAAGATGCTGGCCAGCGAGGCCAGCTGGGCCGCCGCCGACATGTGCGTCCAGACCTTCGGCGGCTTCGGCTTTGCCGAGGAATACGATGTGGAACGCAAGTTCCGCGAGGCGCGGCTCTATACCGTCGCGCCGATCAGCACCAACCTGATCCTGTCCTATCTGGCCGAGCACGTGCTGGGCCTGCCGCGTTCCTATTGAGGGGGAGACAACCGATGGCCATCAAGACCCGCATCACCGAACTGCTCGAAATCGAGCATCCGATCGTCCAGGGCGGCATGCAGTGGGTTGGCGTGGCCGAAATGGCCAGCGCCGTCTCCAATGCCGGGGGGCTTGGCATCCTGACCGGCCTGACCCAGCCCAGCGCCGAGGCGCTCGCCGCCGAGATCGAGCGCTGCAAGGGCATGACCGACAAGCCGTTCGGCGTGAACATGACCGTGTTCCCGACGATCAATCCGCCCGATTACAAGGCCTATACCCAGGCGATCATCGACAGCGGCGTGAAGATCGTCGAGACCGCCGGGACGCCCGCGGTGCGCGAGCTGTGGGAGATGATGAAGCCCCACGGCATCAAGATCCTCCACAAGTGCACCGCGGTGCGCCACGCGCTCTCGGCCGAACGCGCCGGGGTGGACGTGATCTCGATCGACGGCTTCGAATGCGCCGGCCATCCGGGTGAGGATGACATCCCCGGCCTGATCCTGATCCCGGCGGCGGCCGACAAGGTGAAGATCCCGATGCTGGCCTCGGGCGGGTTTGGCGACGGGCGCGGCCTTGCTGCCGCGCTGGCGCTGGGGGCCGACGGGATCAACATGGGCACCCGCTTTACCGCCACGGTCGAGGCGCCGATCCACCAGTCGTTCAAGGATGCGATGGTCGCCAACGACGAACGCTCGACCGACCTCATTTTCCGCACCTTCCGCAACACCGCGCGGGTGGCGAAGAACGAGATCAGCCAGCAGGTTGTCGCCGCCGAGCGAGAAGGCAAGCCGTTCGAGGAAGTCGCCCACCTGGTGAAGGGCGTGCGCGGCCGCGAAGGGCTGCAGACCGGCGACACCAATCACGGCATCTGGAGCGCGGGCATGATCCAGGGTCTGATCCACGACATCCCGACCTGCCAGGAACTGGTCAGCCGGATCGTCAAGGATGCCGAGGCGATCATCAAGGGCCGCCTTGCCGGGATGGTGGCCTAAGGCCTAGGCAAACCGCCAGGTGCGCAGCGGCTCGCCAGTGGTGATCGTGCCGCTGGCACCCACCGGCTCGGCGCCTTCGCCCTGCAGCCGCGCGATGGTTGCCACATAATTGGCAGGAACGTGCGCCAGCGTCCGCTTGCCTGCCTCGGTGCGCGCCACGACCACGCCCGAGCGGGGCTGGCCTTCGCGGTCATAGAACACGGTATAGCTCTCGACCGTGGCGGGCCCGACATAGCCTTCGTCCAGTTCCGGCACCGGCCCGCGCAGGGCATCGGCTTCGGCCTGGAAATCGTAGGCCCGGGGAAAGCTCGCCGCCGGGATCGGGGCCGTGCTGACCGCGATGGTGTGGTTGTGCGTGGCATAGCCGCCATTGGCGAAGAGCAGGCCGGTGCCGCCGCCCTCGCGCAGCTTGAGCACCATGCTGGCGACCGCGTGGCTCATGTAATTGCCGATCGGCCCACCGCCAAAGGTCAACCCGCCGAATACGGTCGCGGGCTTTTCGACAGGCCAGTCCAGCACCCGTCGCGCCATCTTGGGAACGCAGGGGAAGCAGGAATAGAGTTCGACCGCGTCGAGATCGGCCGTGCTAAGCTGGTTGAGTTCCATCGTCTTGCGGATCGAGACTTCCATCCCGGCGCTGTGGACATAGCCATCGCGGGCCAGGATCGCGCCCGGCTCGTGCGCGGCGGCGCCGTTGCCGACATAGATCCACTTGGCTTCAGGAATGCCGCGTCGCCGGGCTTCGCCAGCCGACATGACGATGAACCCTGCGCCCTGGTTGACCGCCGCATTGGCGACCTGCAGCTTGGTATAGGGGAAGGCGATCGGGCGGTTCTTGTCACTGGGCGTCACCACATCAGCGGCGCTGACCGGCTTCCTGATCCAGGCGGCCGGATTGGCGGTGGCCACTTCGGAAAAGCGGCTCCAGATCTCGCCGCTTTCGGCCTGGGCCTCGGCGAGAGTTTGGCCGAGCTTGGCACGCAGGGCATTCTCGTAGAGCGGATAGACATCGGTCGGCACGACCAGCCCGTGGCTTTGCGCATAGCCCAGCCGCACGCGATGGGTGGCATCGCGCAGGGCATCGCCCTTTTGCCCGCCCGTTGCGGCCGCCTTGCGCGCCCCGGCGGTGCGCAGTGCCTCACCGCCGGTGACCAGCGCGATGCTGATCTCGCCCGCGCCGATCCGGTTCGCAGCTTCGTTGAGCAGCAGGATCGGGCTGTCGCCATTGGGGCCCTTCGACTGGGTCAATTCGGCCTTGGCCGCGCCGATTGCGGCGGCGACCGGCGCGCTGGCGTCGGTGATGTCGGGAAAGGCGATCTGCGCCACCACGCCCAGCCAGTCCGCATCGGCCAGCAGTGGCACCCCGGCATCAGCCTCTGCCGCGCGCAGGGCATCGGCCATCAGCGCCACCGGATCGCGGCCCTCCAGCGGGTTTTCGGGCCGATCGTTGATCTGGCCGACGCCAACGATGACAGGCAGCAGGTCGGGATTCATTGCATCAATCCTTGCGCAATTTAATTGATCGGTTAAACCGGAGTCAAAGCAGGTTTGCAACAGGCCCGCAACTGCATTTCTGACCGAGGAGGAACCGCCATGGCCGAAGCCTATATTATCGACGCCGTCCGCACCCCGCGCGGGATCGGCAAGCCCGGCAAGGGCGCCCTGTCGCACCTGCACCCGCAGCACCTTGCCGCCACGTGCCTCAAGGCGATCAAGGATCGCAACAACCTGAACACCGCCACGGTGGATGACATCATCTGGTCGACCTCCAGCCAGAACGGCAAGCAGGGTGGCGACCTGGGCCGCATGGCCGCACTGGCCGCCGGTTATGACATTTCGGCCAGCGGCACCACGCTGGACCGGTTCTGCGGCGGCGGCATTACCTCGGTGAACCTCGCCGCAGCCACGGTCATGTCGGGCATGGAAGACTGCGTCATCGCCGGCGGGACCGAGATGATGAGCTTCACCGCTGCCTATGGCGCCGAGCTGGCCAATGCCGGGATCCGGCCGCTGGGCATGGGTTCGGGCAACCGCGCGCTCGACGCGATCCACCCGCAGAGCCACCAGGGCGTGTGCGGTGATGCGATCGCCGCACGCGAAGGTATCCCGCGCGAGGCGCTCGACGCCCTGGCCCTCGTCAGCCAGGAACGCGCCGCCCGGGCGATCCGCGAAGGCCGCTTCGACAAGTCGGTGGTCACCGTCTACAACGAGGACGGCACCGTGGCGCTCGACCACGAGGAATTCCCGCGCCCCGAAACCACGATGGAAGGGCTTTCGGCGCTGAAGGCCAGCTTCGATGCCATGGCCGATTTCGACCTTGGCGGCGGGATGACCTTCAAGAAGCAGATCCAGCGCGTCTATCCCGAACTCGACTGGAAGGGCGTGCACCATGCTGGCAACAGCTCGGGCGTGGTTGATGGCGCGGCCGCACTGCTGATCACCAGCAAGGAATACGCCGAAAAGCACGGCCTCAAGCCGCGCGGCCGGATCGTGGCCTATGCCAACCAGGGCGATTGCCCCACGCTGATGCTCAACGCCCCGGTTCCGGCGGCCAGGAAGGTGCTGGAAAAGGCCGGCCTCAAGAAGGACGACATCGACGTCTGGGAAATCAACGAGGCCTTCGCCGTGGTGGCCGAGAAGTTCATCCGCGACCTCGAGCTTGATCGCGACAAGGTCAACATCAACGGCGGCGCGATGGCGTTGGGCCACCCGATCGGCGCCACCGGCTCGATCCTGATCGGCACCGCGCTGGACGAGCTTGAGCGTTCGGGCGGCCGCTATGGCCTCGTCACCATGTGCGCCGCCGGCGGCATGGCTCCGGCGGTCATCATCGAGCGGATCTGAACCACATGAGCGCCCTGATCTGCGAGGTTTCCGACCACATCGCCACCATCACGCTCAACCGGCCCGAGCGGATGAACACCATCTCCTCGGCCATGCTCGATGAGCTGACGCGGACGCTGGTGGCAGTGAACGAGGACCCGCAGGTCAGGGTGGTCATCCTGACCGGGACAGGCCGGGCGTTCTGCGCTGGTCTTGACCTTAACGAGGCATCGTCGGGCGAGGGGATCGGCGGTGCCAATCGCAAGTTTCCTGCCACGATCGACTTGCGCAACACGCCGCCGACGGTCCTCTTCGCGATGGACAAGCCGGTGATCTGCGCGCTCAATGGCTCGGCCGCGGGTTATGGCATGGACCTCGCGCTGGGCTGCGATATCCGCATCATGGCCGACAATGCCAAGCTGGCCGCCGCCTTCGTCAAGCGTGGGATCGTGCCTGAAAGCGGCGGCACCTGGTTCCTGCCGCGCATGCTCGGCTGGGCCAAGGCGGCGGAAATCATCTTCACCGGCCGCACGCTCAGCGCGGCCGATTGCCTGGCCGAGGGCCTCGCCAACCATGTGGTTCCGGCCAACGAGGTCGCTGCCAAGGCTCGGGCCATGGCCGAGGAAATTGCCGCCAATGCACCTCTGGCGGTGCTGGCATCCAAGCGGATGATGCGGATGGGGCTGGATGAAAGCTTCGAAACCCATGTCCAGCACGTGTACCTGCAGCTGCTCCCGCTGTTCGCCAGCGAGGATTTCAAGGAAGGCGTGCAGTCCTTCCTCGAAAAGCGTCCAGCCGCCTTCAAAGGGCGCTGAGCCTAGGCCTCAATCCAGCGCGGCGAAGGCCTCGCAAGCCTCGTTGCAACCGGCGACGACCAGCAGGTCTTCCGTCTGGATCACGATGTCCTGCGTCACATGGCGGAACGGGCCATCCTTCGGCTTCACGCCGATGATCGCCACGCCGTGATCCTTCATCGTATCGATGATCCCCAGCAGGCTGCCGACCAGCGCCTTGGGCGCGCGGGTCTTGATGATCGAGAAATCCTCGTCGAATTCGATCGCGTCGATCATCTTGCCGGTGACCAGTCGGGCCACCTGGCGGCCCATCCGCTCTTCGGGATAGACTACGTGATGCGCGCCGACCCGTTCGAGGATGCGGCCATGGGTGCGGTGCACGGCCTTGGCCCAGATCTGGGGAATGCCGAGGTCGGTCAGCCCCATCACAGTCAGGACGCTTGCCTCCACATCGCTGCCGATGCCCACCACCACGCGCTGGAAATCGGCGAGGCCGATCTGGCGCAGTGCGTCGGGATCGGTGGTATCGGCCTGCAGCACGTGCGGCATTTCGTCGGCCATCAGCTGGACCAGCTTTTCGTCGGAATCGATCGCCAGCACGTCATGGCCGGACTTGAGCAGCGCTTCGGCCACGGCCGTGCCGAACCGGCCCAGGCCGATCACGGCCACGGCTTCGGGGGCGGGTTTGCGGCGTCTGGATTTAGCCAACAATGGGTTGCTCCTGCGGATAGCGATAATGAACCGAGCGCGGCGCCAGGGCCAGCGCTGTGACGAAGGTGATCGTGCCGACCCGGCCGACGAACATCAGCAAGACCAGCAGCAATTGCGATGGGGTTGAAAGCTGGGCGGTAATCCCGGCGGAAAGGCCGACCGTGGCAAAGGCGGAAATCGTCTCGAACAAGATGTAGCGGAAATCGATCGCCGGTTCGATCCAGTCGATGATCAGCGTGACCATGCCGATCAGGCCGATCGCGATCAGCACGATCGACAGGGCCTGGCGCACCACTGCGGAGCCGACCCGGCGGCCGAACATGGTCGTTTCGGCATGGCCGCGCACCTCCGACCAGACGACGAAGCCCAGCAGGGCAAAGGTTGTCACCTTGAGGCCACCCGCCGTGCCCGCGCTGCCGCCGCCGATCAGCATGAAGACATAGTTGATCGACAGGGTGGGATCGGCAAAGGCGGCGATGTCCACTGCGTTGAACCCGGCCGTGCGCATCGAGACCGAATGGAACGCGGCGTTGAGCAGGGCCGTGCCGAATGGCATTGCGCCCAGTGTTTTCGGATTGGCCCATTCAGCCACCAGCACCAGCAATGTGCCCATGACCAGCAGCACGACCGTGGTCGCCAGCGTCAGGCGGCTGTGCAGCGACCAGGGCCGCCGCCGCCGATCAGGATTCCGCCGCGCCCAGACCTCGTGCAGCACAGGAAAGCCAATCCCGCCGATCACGATCGCGGCCATGATCGGCAGCAGGATCGCAGCATCGGCCTGCCAGTCGATCAGGTTGGCCGAGAAGGTCGAGAAACCGGCGTTGTTGAAAGCCGAGATGGCGTGAAACAGGCCGTGCCAGGCCGCTTCCCCCGCCGCCATGCCATAGCCCAGCCACCAGCGCAGCCACAGCGCCAGCGCCACGATTGCCTCGATCGCTATGCTGACCACGAAGACGAGCTTGACCAGGCTGATCGCTTCGGCCCGATTGAGATGGCCATGTTCGGTCAGCGCCACGGCCCGGTCAGACAGGCTGAGCCGACGTCCGGCCGCCAGCCCCAGCAGGGTAGCGGCAGTCATGATGCCGAGGCCGCCGATCTTGATCATCAACATGATCGCCACCTGCCCGAAGGGAGACCAGAAGGTGGGTGTGTCCACTGTGATCAGGCCAGTGACGCAGATCGCCGAGGTGGCGGTGAACAGGGCGGTCAGGAAGCCGGCGCTCTCGCCGCTGCGGGTGGCAATCGGCAGCATCAGGGTGACGGTGCCGAGCGCGATTGCCAGCAGGAAGCCAGCCGGCACGATCCGGGTGGGGTGCATCAGGCCTTTGTTCATCGCTCGACCAGACTGACCCCTGATATCAGATGATGTGAACATAATGATACGGCGCGGCGATTCCTAGGAGGGATCGCCGCGCCATCACCTGACGATTGCAGGTCAGGCTATTCCTTGGGCAGCTGCCAGCGCACCGCGCCGTTATAGCTGCCTGCGACCAGCGCGCCGCTGCCATCGCTGGCCGGTTCGAAGCGGCCGCGCTGGATCAGCTTGGCGCAAGCCGCCTGGTCGAGCGCCGGGTGGCCGCTGGAACCGGTGACCTCGCACCCCGTCACGCGGCCATTGGTGCCCACCGTCAGGCGAAACCTGACCACGCCCTCCAGTTCGCCGCGGATCGCGCTCTGCGGATAGTCGTTGGTGGTCACCCACAGGCCAGGGTTGCCCTTGGGTCGGGCCGGACGGGTGCTGGCCAGTGGACTGGGGGAGGGGCTGGGCGTGGGAAAGGCCACTTCGCCCAGCGCATCGCCGCCGCCGGGGGTCGGAATGGGCGCGAAGCTGGGCAGCGGCAGCGGTCCGGGGGTCTGGAACGGGGTTTCCGTCCGGGGCGGCGGCGGGGCCAGCGGATTGCTCTGCTCGGGCCGGGTCGGGGTTACCTCGGGGCTGGGTTCGGGTCTGGGCGGCAGGGGAACGAAGGTGGAAGTGACGCGATTGTCCTTCGGCGGGGCGAATTTCGCCGCCAGGCCCATGATCAGGGCATATCCTACCGCCAGTTCGACGGCCCCGACCAGGACCAGGGCGGGGTAGTTGCGGCGGGTGTTGCGGGTATCGACATAGGCCATGGGTCACCTCTCGCTGGTTGGGCGCCCTGGGCCTTCGAGTCGCCCAGGGCGACTGACTGCATATGTAACAGAATAACATGACCAGTCGATGAATAAAGTTCAGGATTCCGTAGCGTCAATCAGTTGCCAATCGCAATCCTTCGCCGCCCTGCTAGGCTGCTCTGCAAAGGAGTGACCGATGCCGATTCTCTATGATTACCCCCGCGCTCCCAGCCCGCGCCGGGCCCGGATCCTGCTCGCCGAAAAGGGCATCGCGCATGAAACGCGGATCGTTGATCTGGCCGCGAACGAGCACTTGAGCGACACTTACCGTGCACTCAACCCAGGCTTGACTGTACCTGCGCTGGCACTTGAGGATGGCACGGTGCTGACCGACAATGCCGGCATCGCCGCCTGGGCCGAAGCCTACAAGCCGGAGCCACCGCTGTTCGGCACCAGCCCCACCGACAAGGCCGAGATCGCCAGCTGGAACAGCAAGGCCGAAGGCGAATGCCTGATGGCGATTGCCGAGGCGATGCGGAACACCGCCCCCGCGATGAAGGACCGCGCTCTGCCCGGGCCGGTCAACTATGCCCAGATCCCCGAGCTGGCCGAACGCGGCAAGGCGCGGCTGATGCATTTTCTCGACAAGCTCGATGCCCACCTGGCGGATCGCGATTACCTCGCCGCCAGCGGCTTCTCGATCGCTGACATCACTTGCGGCGTCGCGGTCGATTTCTCGCGGGTGCTGCGGATCGATCCGGGCGAGGGGCGGCCGAACGTGGCGGCCTGGCGCGCGCGGCTGGCGGCGCGACCGAGCTGGTCGCTGTAGGGGGCTGATCTGGGGGAGTGGTGCCCGGAGGCGGATTCGAACCACCGACACGCGGATTTTCAATCCGCTGCTCTACCAACTGAGCTATCCGGGCAACTCGTCCAATGAAGGCCGCAAGGGCCGTCAGGCGGTTGGAAGCGCGCCTATGGCGAAGCGAAAGCAGCTTGGCAAGAGGCTATCACGCCTTTCCTTCTTCTTCATCGAAGGCGGGCGGACCGGGCAGGGCATAGCCATCGTCCAGCCAGCGCATCAGGTCGCGGTCCTTGCACCCTTTCGAGCAGAACGGCGCATGTTCGGCGCTGCGCGGCTTGCCGCAGAGCGGGCATTTGCGGGTGGCGGGACTGGTCATGCGGCCAGCGCCTGCGCGAAAC
>Ga0315901_10008790_pt1 | contig 11696 bp, 20 predicted proteins | sample LakEriMetagenome_10_FD_203761 | JGI IMG/M metagenome (GOLD analysis project Ga0315901, IMG submission 203761) | Freshwater fungal communities from buoy surface, Lake Erie, Ohio, United States - Buoy 2 MA116 | ecosystem: Environmental > Aquatic > Freshwater > Lake | place: USA: Lake Erie, Ohio...
CTAACTTGTTTGCAGTCCAATTACCAATGTTCAACTCCACCAACATCGCTTGATTTGAGATACTCATTTTTACTCTCCTTAGATTAAAGATGAATTACTTTACCAACAACATCTACTGACTTCGCACAACTTACTATCCAAACTGTCGGAGGCATGCCTGACCAATCCGTTGCACTAACCTTACCAATGTAACCATCAGTTAAGACAATCATCACCTGAGATGTCACATTGTGATTCCTCATGTAGTTAGCCACACACATAGGATCAGTACCACCACCACCGGAGGGCTTCGTACTACTAGCAATCTCAAGCACTCTGTCCTGCTCATACACCTCATGCTTACACACATTAGTATCCCAATACATGAGATGCACCTTCTGTGGCATGACCGTACTACAGATATGCGCGGTCTCGGTTAGAAACTCTTGCAACTCTCTGCCACCAATGGAGCCTGACGTATCAATAGCAATCACAATACTGTCGATAGCCTCGGCAATCTGCGTTGGCATATAGATATCTTGTGACAAGAACCTACGGCTAGGTCTGCGCCATGAAGAATCACTTCTGTTACTACAGGTCGAAATCATGTATTCCCGCAGGAGTTCATAAGGATTGATCTTCGGATTAAGAAGTTCTGCAAAGGCACGGTCTCCACCACTACCGGCCTCACCTTTCTTCTTGAGCAACACTTCTCCTTGGCGCAGTGCCTGATCGATCTTGCGCTCAACCTCTTTGATCTTTTCCTTATCCCAACTCTTGGCCTCATCCCAGCCATGCTCATCAAAGCCATCACCATCACCATCGCCACCTTCGGGATTACCACCCTCTTGTTTCTCTTTCATCAGGATGTTAAAGACCTGTCTTGTGTCCATGCCATCAAACCGCTCATCCATCAGACCACCTTCGGGCATAACACACACTTCGCCATGCGGGTCGTACTTCTTGATTTGCAGGTTGATCACATAATCGCAAGCCATATTAGCAACTTTAGCGTCGATGTCATGTAAGTCACGCCAGATCAAAAGATGTTTGTAAGCCTTGTGCCAATTCTCATGCAAGACCACAAACGCCAACTCTTTCTCGGACAACTTACTGACGAACTCGCGGCCATACTTGACGTTAAGACCATCCGTATAAGCCGTTTTTGTAGGTGAATCAATAACATCAACATCACCAGACACCAACACACCTGACATAAGAATAAACTTCTTATGCGCCATGAGAGACACATGAACTCTGTGCAGTCTCTCTTCCACGCTCAACTTTGTTATATCCATAAACTTCTCCTCATAAATAACATTGTGACTAACTCGTGCGGCTTGTCACTTACTTAGCAAAGATGTAGTTGTTTTGGGTAGCCCACTCAATAAACTCTTTGCACCCTGCTGACTTGGAATTATTTGAATCAAGCAACTGACGGGCAAATAAGCCTTGGTTCTCTTTCTTCAAACGATTCATGTACGTCACCCACTTCGGCATCTGTTGAGATGTAACATGAGCCACCGCTTTGTACACAAGAATACAAACTGCGATAGGATCATCCGGTATGGGAGCCGTATCGGGACTAGCGATCAACGATTCAAAGGTTGGCAACTTGTCATCGAGATTCACAAACGCATGAAGATCCCTAGCACCCGCTTCACCTAACAAACCAATCAGAGATGCAAGCATCGCCTCATCACCAATGGCCTTACGCTTCTTCACAATGAAAGATGCTTTCTCAAGGGAACGTGGAGAAACGAAACCTAACTGTTGTTCCTTCGGGTTGTAGACGTACTTGTTCTTGTCCTGACCGCCATCCATGTACGAATACATGACCTCGGGATACTGATCAACAAATGCCAAAACTTCTTCTGTCACATTGTTATTCATCGCCCACTTTACCCATTGTTTAGATGTAGGCTTACGGAACACAACGGGGGCCATACGGTTTTTAGCATGCGCCTTGAGATGATCACCTACGTTATCTGCAAACAAGTTACCCGTAGCGAATACAAGAGACCCTTCCGGCAACTTGATGTCACCAATCCTACGCTCTAAGATCAAAGGCAATAACATGTTTTGCACAGATTGACTCGCCTTGGTCAACTCATCAAGCATGACAATCACAGGCTTACCCGTATGCAACTTGAAGTGTGAGTTCGGATAATACTTAGTGCAGTTCAACTCACGATCAATGAACGGCATGGCGATGTCACCAAGGTCAAGGTTGGCACAGTCGATGTATGCAATCTCATGTGCCGGGAAACGCTTGGCAAGATCTTTCAACATGCTTGACTTGCCAACGCCCGGCTCGCCTTGAAACAAATAGCAAACGTCACTACCTAGTTCTGCGACCATCGATACTGCTTGGTCATAATCTACTGATACTCCAAATGATACTCGGCTCATATAAACTCTCCAAAAGATGTTAATGATTTAACTTCAAAATAAAAATCACAAATGTGATTTCCCGTCTACTGCAACAGCAACTACCAAAAACAAAAGCAAAGAAATTTATTCTCATACATATAAGACAACAAACAGGAACTTTAGTTCCCCATCAGGGGCATTTGGCTCGTCTTTTACACCTCCACTAGATTTGTTATCACCTCATTGATTGTGTCTGCCAACTCGGGCCAATCAGTCTTTAAGTGTTCCACGATTACCCGCAGTCGCTCTACGTCATCACCACTTATGATGTAATCAGAACCGGAATCCTTGTCTACCATCAGGGTCTGGTTGTTGTTCTCATACATGGTTGTCCAATTCCTATTATTTTTTGCCATCACGTTTGTCCTTTCTGATGTCGTTCCATATCAATAAGCCAATCCCTACAAAAACAATTACTACAAACCACACTAACTCTTGGGCCGCTTCTGCCGCCATACCTGATTCATACCACCAACTTGTTTTCATTTCACTCTCCTTTATTGTGCATGCTCACGTTCAAAGTCATCAGGCGGTAAGTGCATCGACAACCATAAATCCATCTCGTAGGAATCCTCTACCTCTGCCCAAGATTGGTCGTCATCCATAGCCTTCACACACCGCTCTGCCCACACCTCCGCATCTTTCTGTAGACGGAAAATCCCCGTTGCTACTTTTAAGGGAATCGGAATAGTCGGGTATTCTAAGTAGACGTGTGCTGAGAACTTATACCTTGCACGCCCATCCCCTGTCTGCCCAATCATTGTCTTAATCTTCATCAGGTAACTCTCCTTTCTCACGCATCTCTTGCAGTACGTGCTTGGCTATCGCTCCGAGATTCTTCTCGTCATAGTTTTTCTCAGACACATACCGCATGCTTGCCTCGCCCAACTCCATGCGAGCCAACTGTGTCTCAGGTCTGCACAATCCATAATGATGGATCAATGCAGTTAAGTGCGTTACTGTTTTCTTTAACTGGTCAACATCTCGATTTAATTTAGATGTAGTAATCCACCCCCCAACGGTGTTACCCATCTCCTCCATCTCATTGGTTTCTAACAAGTGATTGATTTCCTGCTGTAAGTCAACATACGTTCTACCTGTAACACCTTTAATCTTCATTTAGTTTCTCCATGTTTCTTGCACATACCAATTGTGGTTCATCGTACTGCGGAAAGATGACGTATAAACCTGTGCGCTCAAAGAACCTAGCCACGACCCCAGCACACTTAGTAACACGATCCAAGACAACTTCGCCAATTGCAAATCTCCTATTAAAATATTTTACGTGCTTATGATCATCGGCGTGCATACACTCCGTCACCACCGCCTTTTCCTCATGGGCATACTTGTGCATATAATTTAACTCTGCCTCAGTAAATTTGTCCCACCTCTCCATCTCGGTAAAAATGTGTACTAATTGTATTGGCTCGGCTTCCTCTCTCATGTTGTCTCCAACTTAGAAAGTTCTCTACACCAGCACAACACGTTAGCCTCACTATCAAACACCACCCTGACTGCATTTAGTAAGGGGATGTGCTTTACAACCACACCCTTTTCACCATTGAACTTCCACACCACAACTTCTCCAACCTGAAAGTCACGTTTGTGATTGTCGGTCATCTCACTCCTCCTCCACTTCATCTGTAACGCAAAATCCGATCTCAATCCACCCCTGTTCCGAGCGCACCACTTCGTATGGGATACCCGCATCTTCCAAGGCTTTGTAGATTGCTTCTGCTTTAACTTCTTTTACTTTCATTTGTCACCCCTCTTTTATCCATCTCGTTCTCTAAAATCCAAATATAAACTTCATCCCCCACCCCTTTTGATTGCAGTCCCTTGTACAACTCGTAGGTCTTGAGCAACTCAGCGTCACTCATTGTTTTCGGATTTTTCATCTCACTACTCCTCTTGATTATTGACGCATCTAAACGACCCGCAAACCAATTGAACAACTTGGCCTCCAAGTCTTGACATAAGAACTCACTCACTCTCCATCCCCCCTCCCCATCACAATGCACGCTAAGAAGTAAACACAAAAGGCAATCAGGATCAGTCCCAGTGCGTCGTTGAACATCCGTAGAAATTCAGCAAACTCTCTCATTTCACCAACCCTCCCTTGTTGTTAATCCCTCTAGCCGCCTCAAAGGCAAACTCCCTTGTGAAGAACATCGGCCCTTGCTTGTGGGGGGTAAGTACGCACCACCCCTTGCGTTCTTTTACTGCCTCCTTGTCGCCACACTCTAGGCATGTTTTCTTGCCTATCTCCCACCTCCCTGCGGTTATGTATTCACCGCAAAAGATGCATTGGGTTTCTGTACTCATAGAACTCTCCAATCCAAAAGTCACATTTGTGATTTCCCGTCTGATGTAGTGCATCGGTTGACGGGTTCGTAGGGAGCGCATCTTGTCCCATATATGTTAGACAGTAGGCGGGGATCTTAGTTCCTAGAGGGGGGAGATCTTAGGGGCGGTTTGGTCTTGTGATGGGTTGTTATAGAGCGTGGTGTTTTTAGGGGTGTCTCAAGTGGCTCACGTTAGGGGTTTTGGACTTTTTGGACTTTTAGCATCTGTCGTCTTTGTCCTCCTCGCTCCACTTCTCTAGCACCTCCTCGCGCCTAGCCTTCTCGTTGCGCTCGGCTATCTTTATGGCATCAGACTTACTTAGCCTTGCCACCTGCATATCGGGGTGACAGTAACCAAACTCTTTTTCTAGTGCTACCTGCATCCTCACCTGCGCCTCTACATACCTCAGTCGCGCCATGAGTTCTTCTTTCTTAATCTTCTTGAGTTCGCGGCGCTCCATCTCCTCAAACATCTCGTCTTTCGCACTACCCATTATTTCCCCCTTATCGCCTTGGCAACCATCTCGTCGAACCGCACCCGTATTAGTTCAGCCACCACACCTTCGACTATCGTTTTCTCTACGGCGCGGATCTCTCGGGCTACGCCTTTGTGGATCTCGCCCACCACCATCTCCACAAGTCTGCCCCCCAATAGTTCTTTGACTTCCTCAAATTGGCTCTTGGATAGCAACGTGCCCCCACTTAGGGTTTCCGCAAGCCTGACTTTCGACTTGGTTCTTGGGCCGACGGCGACTCGGGAGTGTTCGGGGTTTACGCATAAGTTGTTATTGCAAGTGCGGAATATGCGGCCCGGCTGGTGGTCAGGCACTTTGTTGATGGTCTTGAAGATGTAGGTCGCGGCAGAGCCATTCTTGTATCGGGCTACGTTGGTGTTCTTATCGACTGCGCCTTGCCAATCCCAGCAGTTAGTGACGGTGTTGGGCTTGGTGTTCTGATGTACCCAATCTATAAAGATGTTTAGGTGTTCTTCGGTCTCGGGCTTGCCGGTGCTTGTTTGGTAGTTGGGTTCGCGGGTGGTTAGCATGGTTGGGTTCCTTGGTAGTAACGGTGTGACTGTTGGGGGGTGGAAAAGTTCAAAATGCACCAATGTGGAGCCTAATTTTTTGTATCTTATATTAATTTATCTGTATCTTATTGGAGGTGTGGTGCATAAAGATTATATCTTAATAAATTATGAAAAAATTGGGGAGCGCAAACATGGCGTGAAGGAGAGGGGCTTCTTAACCTTTTTTGCTCAATAAAAACCCGTACAAAATCATTGTTTAATTGGGAGTTGGCCGAGAGAGACTAATAAAAACTAAAAAATTAATAAGATATAGTATAGTATTAGTATTAGTATAGATAAGATATAAATAAATTAAAGTAAGATACAAAAAAATACCGTGAGTGTCTGCTAACATTTGCGTGCCTGAGAAATCACAGTGTGATTGCGTCTGCGTGGCTGGGCGAGAGAGCATATAGATACCCGTTCTCTAGGGCGGTAAAGGGCTGGGTAGTGCCGGATAATCACATTGTTACTTTTGACGGGAAACGATAGACGCAAAAAAGCCCACCGAAGTGGGCTGTTAAAGACTGCTAAAGATGTTTAGGCGTCTGCTTTTAGCAAGCCGTCTTCGAGAAAGGCTTCTTGCAATTGCTCCCACAATTGTTTTGTGGAGTGGCACTGCCCCTCATCCGTTTTGAAAAGGTGATTCTGAATTCCACGTGCGAACTGCTCCATGAACTCAAATTCTGTTGTGGATGATCCGTCTTTAGCGACTACTAACCCTTCCATTTCTTTAGCCGTATCAATAATCCGTTTCCACTTTTGATTCGGATTCTTTTCCCCGCGAGTCTTAGCGCGAGCCACAGCCGTATCGCGTGCCCATGTAAAGAACTGCATAGCCTCTTTATTACCGGTGCGCGAAGTTTTCAAAAGCCACCGATTTTTCACAGTGGGATTTTTATGGGCAAGGTCAATAAGAAGTTTAGCCACATCGGAAACGGAAGCCTTTACTTTCTCATCTGCTATAAAGAACTTATCAAGCAATTGCTCATACGTGGACAAAGACTGCTGTACTACTTCGGGGGAAATCACAGTTGTTACTTTTGCGTCGTTACTCATTTTTACTCTCCAAAGTAAATCCGGTTCTGCCGGAACAGATGAAACAATTATTTGCTTCATAAGATATTAGAGAGTGATAGTGAGCATTAGTTCCAAAGCAGGGGAAATCACATTGTGATTCGTGGCGAGTGTGCCCGCAGACTGGGCGAGAGAGCGCACGGATACCCGTTCCCGGCGGGAAAATCGGGCCGTAGTACCTGATCGGTCACTTCGTTATTTTTGGGCGCAAAAAAACCCCGGAGGGTTAGTCCGGGGTGTTAAGGGAGGGTTGAGGTCTAGGCGTCAGCCTTGATAACCCCATCCTCGATGCAGGCCTCTTGGAAGTGATCCCAGAGGGTTTTGAGGGCATGACATTGACCCTCGGCGGTCTTGAATAGATGGTTTTGAAGCATCCGCGCGGCCTCCTCAACAAACTTGATCTCCTCCTTGCCCGAAGATCCGGCCTTGGGTTTGGCGATCCCTGCGGCCTGTTTGACCTCATCCATGAAACGCTTGAGTTTCATGTTGACGTTGACCTCGCCTGCGGCCTTGGCGCGATCCTTGACTTGGGTTGTTACCCAGTCATAGGCCAATTGGGCGGGTTTGTGACCCGTCCGAGTGATCTTCAGGATCCAACGGCGCTTGACGCCATCATCCTTGTCGAAGATCTCAAGCGCCATCAAGGCCGCTTTTCTGACCGCGCCCTGTTCTTTCTTGGATACATCTAACCAAGTGTCGAGGGTTGTTTGAAAGGCCGTCAAAGGGACGGGCTGGGTTGCGCCAATGGCGCTCGCGACTGCGGTTTGATCTGACATTTTACTCTCCAGTATGTTGTCAGGTTGCCCGGTTACCCGGGATGTCATGCGGAATTGCAGGACATAAGATTAAGACCGGGTTGCGGGTTGTTTGTTCCCTAAGATGTCACAACGTGATTGTCTGACGGCATGGAGGCTAGGCGAGAGAGCGCACGTATACCAGTTCCCTAGGGACAATAAAAAACCCGGCGATGTTCTGCCGGGCCAACTTGGAAATCAGGTAATCAGGTGAGCATGGAGTATTTTTTGTTGTGGTGTCTGATCATCCGCCACGCTACGAATATTGCCCACAGGTCGTTGCCCATCCAAACACAGTACCAAAACCCGTGGTCTCTTAGATCATCTTGCAATTGCCATATGTTGTAGGTTTTCATATTAGTCCTTTAGTTTAGTTTTAGGATGATGACCTTGGTCATCAGGTTATAGCGGAGTTGAATCGCCGTTATGCCGTCGCGGATTAGATCGGGCACTTGGGCTTTGTTGACATATCCACTTAGGCGCATGTCCTGAATAATGAAATCCTTGTTAGCATCCCAGTCGGCTAGGACATTAGCCTTACTAGAGTAATCGCGCCCGTAGGCTGGGGTTAGGGTAATTGTTCTCATGGTTTTACCGGGCGGGTTTCCCCGCCCGTCTCCGGTTATTGTTGATTGAATGCCTTGACCAGTCGGTTCAAGATGCGGATGGCATGCTCTGCTTGCCGTTGACGGGCTTTTAACCTATCAGAGTGCATTGCGTCGTGAACAATCCAATCCATAAAGTGCTGAACCTCTTCAGCACCGCCGCGAGCATTAGCCTCATGCAGATTCTCCACAAGGCCTTGGATATGTGAGCGAACCCTGCCTTGCTCACGCTTTAGCCCGTCTAGGGCATAGAGTAATTCACCGGTGGTGAACTCAGGGGTATTGCGATCATCCATGTTAATTCTCCAAGTTAACGCCAAGCGAATTGCTTGGTAAGGCTAAGACCGGGCTAAACCCGATTTGTTCCCGGAGACCCCTACCGGTGGGGTATCCCCCCCTATGGCTGACTGGGCGGGACTCCGCTATAACACATTAATCCGCGCACCCGATTAGCATTTTTTAAAACCAACTGTCCGTGAAGACGTACCTAACTCAGTCCCACCAAAAGAACTTATAAAGAAAAAATTGGGACAGAACATAGCCAGACTTGCCAGAGGATAAGTAGAACTTTTCAAAGCCGCCCCTTATCCAAACTTCTCTAAACATCTCATCACATCTTTTACTAACCCCCTCCCCTAACTCGCGGTTTTCCCAAGCCCTTAATTAAGTTCCCACAGACCCACCCCCCTTCTTTTTGTTTACCTCCCTACCCCGGGGTACTCCCCCCGGAAACTCGCCATTTTTTAACTCCCCCCGGAAACTCACCATTTTTAAAACTTCTTCACATTTCCCAATAATTTCTTTACACTCCCCGCTCATGCAACTACTCGAACCCGAGGCAAACGTCGATATCCCTTTGAGGGACTACGACTACAAAGATGTTTACGAGAAGGCCAAAATAGCCTGTGCTACGGCGTTGCGCCTAAACGAAATGGGTATGCCTATAGAACTTGAGGAAGAGGACGATCTCTTTGCTAAACAAGTTATAACCCAAGAGGTAAAGCCCACCACGAAACAAATATTCAAACCCGGGGTGGCAATCAAGTTAGGAGCACTATTAGAAGAGTATGAAGTGCAAGTGGCAAAAGATGCCGCTCAGTTACGCACAGTCGCTACTAATAAACTAATTGAGATGTTAGATGACCCAGACCCCAAGGTGCGTCTCAAGTCTGTGGAGTTAATTGGAAAGATTGCAGACGTTGGGCTTTTTGCCGAGCGCACTCAGATCACGATTATCAATAAGTCAACCGAAGAGTTAGAGCGAGAGTTAGTTGGCCTATTTAAAGATTACGTTGACGTAGAGGCAAGAGAAGTAACAAAGGTAGAACAGTTGATGTCTGAAGAAGTGCAAGACGTTGAAGAGATTAAGTCAGAGGAACAAGAAGTAGAAGATGTGGATGCGGAAGATAAATAATGGGTGCATCCGAACTTAGTCCTGAACTGCTTGAGCAGATACTGCCCAAACTACCGATAGATAAACAAGCGGTTGCTAAACAGATCTTGGAGGAACTCTCCAAGCGCAAACGCAAAAATAAAGCACAAGACAAATTTTTAGATTTTGTCGGTTCAATGTGGGAGACATTTATACATGGACGGCATCACGAGATCATGGCAGAAGCCTTCGAGCGAGTGGCTCGCGGGGAACTCAAGCGTCTCATCATCAACATGCCACCCCGACATACAAAATCTGAGTTCGCCTCTTACCTGCTACCCGCGTGGTTCCTTGGAAAATACCCTACAAAAAAGGTCATTCAGACCAGCCACACCGCAGAACTTGCAACAGACTTCGGACGTAAAGTGCGAAATCTCGTTGACAGTGAGAATTACAAAGCCATCTTCCCCAACGTCTCATTACAGTCAGACAGCAAGGCTGCTGGACGATGGAACACTTCCCACGGCGGCACATACTTTGCTATTGGTGTGGGCGGCGCTGTCACAGGTAAAGGTGCAGACCTCTTGATCATTGATGATCCGCACTCAGAACAAGAAGCGATTCTTGCTGAAGTCAATCCTGACATCTACGACAAGGTGTATGAGTGGTATTCGTCTGGCCCACGTCAGCGTTTGCAACCCGGTGGATCAATCGTGATGGTGATGACACGTTGGAGTAAACGTGATCTAACAGCGCAAGTAATTAAAGCAAGTGTGCAACGTGGTGGTGAAGAGTGGGAAGTAATTGAACTACCTGCGATCCTACCAAGTGGCAATCCACTGTGGCCTCAGTTTTGGAGCCTAGAAGAATTAACTGCACTGAAAGATGAACTACCAATTCACAAATGGAACGCACAATACATGCAAGCACCAACAGGTGCAGAAGGTGCGTTAATAAAACGTGAGTGGTGGAAGGTGTGGGAGCACGATAAACCACCTAAGTGTGATTACATTATTCAGTCATGGGATACAGCGTTTAGTAAAACTAGCCGCTCTGACTTTAGTGCGTGTATAACGCTTGGCATTTTTCATCCAGAAGATTCACCGAACCCGCAGATAATTTTGCTCGATGCGTTTAAAGAGCGACTTGAGTTTCCAGAGTTAAAAGAAAAAGCGCTTGAGTTGTATAAAGACTACGAGCCAGACTGTTGCATCATTGAAGCAAAAGCAGCCGGTGCTCCGCTGGTATATGAACTGCGTTCTATGGGTATCCCTGTGCAGGACTACATACCAAGCAGGGGTAATGACAAGATTACCCGGGTCAACTCAATTGCTGATATTTTTGCTTCGGGTCTGGTGTACGCCCCGGATGCTCGGTGGGCAGAAGAGGTAATAGAAGAGTATGCTTCGTTCCCAGCAGGGGAGCATGATGACTTAGTGGACGCAATGACACAGGCTCTGATACGCTTTCGGCATGGCGGGCTTATTCGCCTAGAATCCGATGAGCCGGATGATCCTAGTTTTTTCAAGTCGCGGCGTTCCAAGGGGTATTACTAAAGGATGAAATATGGCAATCGATAAGGCTATAACGCAAGCCCCGTTGGGGTTAGATCAAGAGTTAATGTCCTCTGAGCCGGATATTGAGATTGAGATTGAAGACCCTGAATCGGTAGAAATACGGGCCGGAGGGCTAGAAATTGAGATTGCCAAGGGTGGCAGTGGCGAGGGTATTGATGAGTTCACCGCCAACCTAGCCGAGTATTTGGACGAAGGCGCCCTGTCTGACCTAGCAGGGGAAATGCTAGAGAACTTCCAAACGGATAAGGACTCCCGCAAAGATTGGGAAAAGACGTACTTTGACGGGCTAGAGTTGCTGGGCTTAAACATGCAAGAGCGCATGGAGCCTTGGGAAGGGGCATGCGGAGTATTCCACCCGATCCTGTCTGAGGCCGTAGTTCGCTTCCAAGCCGACTCCATCATGGAGACTTTCCCTGCCAGTGGCCCCGTGCGAACACAGATTATTGGG
>Ga0315901_10008791_pt1 | contig 11696 bp, 11 predicted proteins | sample LakEriMetagenome_10_FD_203761 | JGI IMG/M metagenome (GOLD analysis project Ga0315901, IMG submission 203761) | Freshwater fungal communities from buoy surface, Lake Erie, Ohio, United States - Buoy 2 MA116 | ecosystem: Environmental > Aquatic > Freshwater > Lake | place: USA: Lake Erie, Ohio...
TACTCCGCGTGCACACGTATCGGTACCGAAGGGCAAGCGGGATGCCAGCACGGCGGGGTTCGCCGGATGGCATACGGGCACACGAAACGGCGGTACCCCCGGCGCCCCTCCGCACCGGACATACCGCCGTTCGTGCGCACCCGAAGGTGCGACCTATCAATCCGCGGACACTACCGGGGATCTTCCTGGCATAACTAGCAAGGATTGGTCCACGAGCAGACAAAGCTGTGACGGTCCTGTCCGCTGCCGTGACCACCCGCTATTTTCCGGGGATTCATGTGCTGTGCGATGCAATGATGGTTATTGGTGAGGAAATCATGGGTCGTATTGTTCGAATCGATGATCTGTTGCCGGAAGTGGCGGAGCGATTCCGCGCGCTCGCCGAGCCGGCGCGCCTCCAATTGCTGAGAGTGCTCATGCGAGGTGAGCACACCGTCACCCAGTTGGTTTCCGAGACCGGGCTGGGACAGGCCAACGTCTCCAAGCATCTGCAGCTTCTGCACCAGCAGGGGTTTGTTCGTCGGCGGAAGGTTGGGCTCTTCGTCCACTACACCTTGACCGACCATCAGGCGATGGAGTGGTGCGACGCCATCTGTGAGCAATTGCGACGTGCCGATGCCGGCGAACGGCCTGAGGTGCGGGGATAGGCTCGGGGACGATCCGTGGTGCGGTAGGCGGTACAGGTGATCAAATTCCCCGAATCCTCACCGGACACACCAGCCATGCACATCGAATTTTCGGGCGCCGCTCAGGAAGTCACCGGATCCTGCCATATCCTGCGGGTCGGGAAGCGGACGGTCCTCCTTGATTGTGGACTCTTTCAGGGACGGCGCAGCGAATCGCGCGCGAAGAACGCAAAGCTCCCTGTGCCGGTGGACGAAATCGATGCGATCGTGCTGTCTCACGCGCATATCGACCACGCGGGTCGCTTGCCGTATCTGGTCGCCGAGGGGTACCGGAACAGCATCTGGGCGACCAGCGCCACCCGTGATCTCTGTGCGATCATGCTGGCCGACTCGGCACATATCCAGGAGAAGGACGCGGAGTATCTGGAGAAGCATCGCCACGAAGTCATCGAGCCGCTCTATCGGGTTGAGGATGCGACACGCACGCTCGATCGCATGATCGGCATGCCCTATCACAAGTGGTTCGACGTGACCGATGGGGTGCGGGCGTACTTCACGGAAGCGGGGCACATCCTCGGCAGCGCATCGGTCGTGCTGGAGCTTCGCGAGGGCGACCAGTTCCGTCGCGTGGTCTTCTCCGGTGATGTTGGCCGTAATGGTTTGCCGATCATTCGCGATCCCGAGCCGCCGGCGTTCGGCGCCGACGTCATTCTCTGTGAAAGCACGTACGGCAATCGGGATCACGAGCCGGTGGAGGGGGCGCGGGCAGAGCTGGCGCGTGTAGTACGAGACACGGCGGCCCGCGGCGGTCGTGTGCTCATCCCGGCCTTTGCGGTCGGGCGCACGCAGGAGCTGGTGTACGATCTCCACCTTCTGCGTCGCGCGGGCGATATCCCCGAGATTCCGATCTTCATCGATTCGCCGCTCGCGACGGATGCGACGGCGGTATTCGCCATGCACCCGGAAGTGTTCGACGAGAGCGAGGCGCTGATCCGGCGTACGACCAACCTCTTCGATTTTCCGATGGTGCGCTACACGCGCGATGTCGCGGATTCCAAGAAGCTCAACAGCACTCGGGGCCCCATGATCATCATTGCGGCCTCCGGAATGGTCGAGTCGGGGCGCATTCTGCATCATCTCCGAACCGGGGCGAGCGATCCGCGCAATACGATCCTGATCGTGGGGTTTCAGGCCGAACACACGCTTGGCCGCCGCATTGTGGAACGTCGATCGATGCTGCGGATTTTCGGTGACGAGGTGCCGCTGGAAGCGCAGGTCGAGGTGTTGAATGGGTACAGCGCGCATGCCGATCGGACGGAGTTGCATGCGTGGCTCCGCGCTGTTCGCCATACCGGTACGCGCGATGGGCGCAGTGATCCGATGGTGCACCTCGTGCACGGGGAGCACGAAGCCCAAAAGGCGTTTGCCGAACAGCTGCGCGAGGATGGCTTTCGTGTGGACATTCCGGCGGCAGGCACGCGCATCGCGCTCTGATCGGCTAAGTTGGGGAGTATGGCACGCTCTCGCCGCCCCTGGCATGTTCCCCTGCTCGTGGGGCGCCTGCTGTTCGTGCTGTTCGGGTTATGGGTGGTTGGCCTCGCCGCCATCGGGGTCTGGTCGCGTCGCAATGCCGCCGGCCATGCCGATGCGATCATTGTGCTCGGTGCTGCGCAGTATGGTGGGCGTCCTTCGCCGGTGCTCCGATCCCGCCTCGATCACGCCCTAGCGCTGTGGAAGGATCGGCGCGCACCCCGGATCGTCCTCACCGGAGGCCGCCGCACCGGCGACCTCATCAGTGAAGCGGCCGCCGGGCGCCGCTATCTGATGCGTCGCGGGGTGTCAGCATCGGCCATTCTACTGGAGCCCGATGGGCGGACCTCGCTGGCGTCCATGCGGGCGGCCGCCGCGCTGCTGAACAAGAGCCGAGGGCGTGGGTCCAAGCCGCGGGTGCTCCTGGTGAGCGACCCCTTTCACATGCTGCGATTGTCCGTTCTGGCGCGTCTGCATGGCCTGACCCCGATGTCGTCGCCCACGCGTACGAGTCCGATATCAGGAAAGCGCGCGGTGCTGGAGTACATGGTGCGCGAGAGTCTGGCGATTCCAGCTGACGTCACGGCGGTTCTGCTTCGCCGTTCGAGGTAACACCGCGTTCCTATCGGTGTTCCGGTGGGATGACGGCACGAATGGGTACGCGTTTGACATCGTCGCTCAGCGGCATGGCCGGTGTGCTGGGGGCCATGCGCAGCGCTGTCAGGAACGTGAAGGGGTCGGCGCCGGCTTCTGAAACGGTGTATCCGAGATCGCCCAGGGACTGCACGGTCACCCGACTGAGCGGCATGCCGCCCGCCTGTGCATACCCCTGCATCAGTTCGTGGTCGAAAACGGAGCGACGCCAATGGGCATCGCGGGTCCCGGTGCCTCCCGTATTTTCGACCGGCACGCCGTCGCGGGTCACCGTGTTGCCGGGAATTGCGGCAAACGCACGCTGTGCGCCGGCGCCAATGAACAGCGGATCCTCACTCCCGGCGCCCTGCAGCAGGGCGCGCTTGTAGTTCCAGAGCGTCCCGATTCCCAGTACGTGACCGATCTCGTGCAGCACGACGTCATTGAGCAAGCCAGACTCGGACAGGCGCGACATGTCGTCCAGATCGAGCTCGTAGAATCCCATGACCGGGAGCCGTGTGTCCCCATTCACATAGCAAGGGCTCGCTTGACCCACGATCTTGCCGACGCCATCAATGGCACGAAGGCGCACAAAAATGAGCAGATCGTCAATCGCTTCATCAACAGCGGGAAGCCACGACTCGCATTGTCCCGACGGCACCTGAAGAACCGTCGAGGCGATGTCCCCGATGATGACCTGTCGCCACCGCGTCACGGCATTGGTAAATGCCTGGCGCTGGACCATCGTCCCACCATCACCGACGAAGCGCACGGTGATGTCGAACGCGGAATTGTGCACTCGCGATGGCGCGACGGGGGGTGACGACGGTTGCTGCGTCGCTGCCGGGGGCGCCGTGAGGGATGGCGCGTCACCGCATGACGCTGCGAGTAGCAGCGCAGCCAGTGCAACGAAGCGGGGGGCACGTGAACGAGCAGACGTCATCGTGTCTGCTGCTACGCACCCCCCAACGCCCGGTTCCGCTTCTGATCCGTTGCCGTGTGCGCCTGATCACGAACGGTGGTGCCGCCCGTTGGAGCGGCCTCGAGTGTGGCTTTGAGTGTGGCCCGTTTAGCGGAGGCTCCCGCGCGACGATGCGGCGCGCTCGAGACGGATCGATCCGTCAGGCGCCACGACGTAGAGTGGAACATCCGCGATGTCGTCGCGCAGATCCCACATCGGTTCGACGAAGGGGAAGGCGTATCGCAGCGACGCGGTGATCGAGAAGGGATCCGCCCCGCTGAGATTGACGAGATACCCCATGTCCTGCAGCGATCCGATACTCAATCGGCTGAGCGGATTCGCGACGTTCCGGTTCAGGAAGCCGGTCATGAGCTCGCGACCAAGGACCGTCTCGCGCCAGTGGGCATCGCGCGTTCCCGCCGACCCGGTATTCTCCACCGGAACGGGATTGCCGCTGTAGGTCACCGTGTTCAACGATGAGAACTGCGCGCGTGCCGAGGGTCCCGTGAAGTAGGGGTCGTCACTGGCTGCTCCTGCAAGCAGGGTGCGTCGATAGTTCCAGAGCGTGCCGATGCCGAGGACATGACCCATCTCATGCAGCACGACATCGGTGAAGCTGCCATTGGCCACCATGGCGGCGACATCGGCTTCGTCGAACTCCATCAACCCGAGTGACGGCAGGTTCGTGCGGGAGTTGGCGAAACAGGGTGCAGCCTGACCGAGCACCTTCCCCTCGCCGTCGATCGGGGCGATGCGTGCGAGGATGACTACATCATTGATCGACTCGTTGATGGCCGGGCTCCAGGAGCCGCAGGTTCCTGCTCCAACATTGAGTGGGGTGGTATGCAGATCGCCCACGATGATCGATCGCCACTTCGCCGCTGCGGTCGCGAACGCTGTACGCACCGCGGTGTTTGCGCCATCGCCAATGAAGCGCACGTCGACGTCGAAGAGCGACTGGACGATGGAGGCCGAGAAGGCCACGGTCTTTCCGGCAATGCGTGGGGAGGAGGCCTGGAGGAGTTGGGCTCCCGATGTGCCGAGGGACCAGCTCCCGACGAACGCGGTGCCGGTGGCGGGATCACTGAGCACGGTGTTGCCGGTCACGGTGCCGGATCCGCTCGCCGGCGTGAAGATCACCGGGATATTGCCAACGGGATTGCCGAAGCTGTCAACGACGCGCACCCCGGGGCTGATCGGTACCGGGATGCCGGAGACGGCCTCTTGTTTGTCACCCGCAATCTTGACGAGGTCGGCGGCGGGTCCTGCCACGGCGGTGGCACTGAAGGCGATACCCTGCGCGCCGGTGGCTGACGCCCGCACGATCTGCTGCCCCGCCTGTGTGCCAAGCGTCCATCCGTCGACGGTGGCCACCCCGACATCGTTCGAAGTCTGCTGTGCGCCGGTAACCGATCCGGTGCCCATCGACACCGAGAAGGTGATCGGCACGCCGGGAACCGGGTTGCTGTAGACGTCTTCAGCGCGCACGCTGGGGCGCGCGGTGACCGCCGTGTTGACGACGGCCTCTTGTGTCGTGGCGCTCACCGCGATCAACTGCGTGACCGGTCCTGGTTCGGCGCGGGCCGTGAAGGTCACGGGCGTCACGCCGTCGACGGTGGCCTGCAGCGTCTGGAGTCCGGCGGTTGTTCCGAGTGTCCATCCACCGGAGCTCGCTTCACCGGACGGTGTGGTCCGAACGGAGTCATTGACCACCCGTCCGTTCCCGGCCGTCACGCGCCACCGGACCAGCACATTCTTCATCGCCTTCCCTTTCTGGTCGAGAATGCGGACGCTCGGGACGGAGCCGACGCTGCTGGCGACGGTGGCGCTCAAGGTCGACACGAGGGTGGTGGTGGCGCGCGTTGGCACCTGATCCTCACCACAGGCAGTCAGTCCCATCCCAAGCGTCAAGGCGGGGATGATGCGACGCAGGAAACGAAACGAAGAGGAAATCATGAAGACAACAGGAAAAAGAACGATGTCGGGGTTCCGGCTTTCGTGACCAGCTTCGAATATTGACCCATGAACATCCCGGTGAAGAGTTACCAGCTCCCCAATGGGTTGCATGTGGTCCTGTCGGAGGATCATACCGCGCCGATCGTTGCGGTGAATCTGTGGTACCATGTCGGATCGGCGAACGAACGCCTGGATCGCACCGGCTTCGCGCACCTCTTTGAACATATGCTCTTTCAGGGCTCCGCGAATGTCGGGGCGAACGAGCATTTCGAATTGGTGCAACGGGCCGGAGGCACCCTGAACGGGTCCACGTGGCTGGATCGCACCAACTATTACGAAACCGTCCCCTCGCACCAGCTGGCGTTGGCGTTGTGGCTGGAGGCGGACCGTATGGCGCGCCTCCTCCCCGCCATGAATCAGCAGAAGCTCGACACCCAGCGGGATGTGGTGAAGAACGAGCGGCGCTGGTCGGTCGACAACCAGCCCTATGGCACCTGGTGGGAACGGCTCCCTGCCCTCGCCTTTCCGGAGACGCATCCGTTCCATCACTCCCTCATCGGATCGATGGAACATCTGGACGGCGCCTCTCTCGAGGACGTGGCGGATTTCTTCCGGACGTACTACACCCCCGACAACGCTGTCTTGACGATTGCCGGCGATTTTTCGCACGACGAGACGGTGCGGCTGGTCACGGAATATTTCGGCGGTATTCCACGCGGGAGCGGCCGGCCGCCACTCCCCGATATGGACCTGCCCCCGACCCTTGGTGAGACGCGCCGGGTGGTCGTGGAGGATGCCGTCGCGCTCCCTCGGCTTTTCGTGGCGTGTCGGACGCCGGTGTTCGGCACCGACGGCTACTATGCCGCCAGCCTTCTGTCCGCAGTGCTCGGGCTCCGCACGGGAGCACGCCTCGAGCAGTCCCTCGTGCGTCGGCAGCGTATAGCGTCGCAGGCCAGCGCCTTCACCTACGATCTTGCCAAGGGAAGCGATCTGCTGGTCGTTGATGCCACCGCGCACCCCGACATCACACCGGAGCAGCTCGAAGCCGCCGTGCTTGCAGAACTTGATGCGGTGCATCGCGACGGCGTGACGGACGCCGAAGTGGCGCGCGCGCGCGCCCTCATCGAAACAAGCTTCGTGATGAGTCTGCAGTCGGCCGCGGAACGCGCCGACCAACTGTCGCGGTTCGCCACGTATTTCGGGGATCCCACGCTCGTGAACACGCAGGTGGCGCGCTATCGTGCTGTGACGACGCGCGCCGTATGCGACATCGCCCGCGAACGGCTCGGTGCCGATAATCGGGTGTTCTTGCTCTATATCCCGGCCGAGATCTCGGCAGACGCCCCCATGGACGACGTGGTGTCCGGAGCTGCCGCATGAGCGCGTCCATGATCCCCGAGGCGCTGCCGCGCCCGACGGGTGGTACGCCACGCCCGTATCGATTTCCGTCGTTCGAGACGCGAATTCTGGCGAATGGGCTGCGGCTGATCGTGGCGCCGATGCCGGCCTATCCCGTTGTCACGACACTCGCCGTGATTGAGGCCGGTGCCACGCGTGATCCCCGCGATCGCGAAGGCCTCGCCCAGCTTGCGACCCGCGCATTGATGGAAGGCACGCGCGACATGGATGCGCTGGCGCTCACGATGCGCCTCGAGACGCTCGGCACCACGCTGGATACCGGAGCGGATTGGGATTCGGCGATCGTGCAGCTCACGGCCCTCTCGAGCCGAGTGGACGACGCGCTCGCGGTCCTGGCGGAAGTGTTGCAGCATCCGGCGTTCCCCGAAACCGAGCTCGCGCGGTTGCGTGCCGAACGGCTGGCCGATCTGGCGCAGTTGCGCAGCGAGCCGCGCGGTTTGGCCGACGTGTATTTCTCGCGGCTGTTGTACGAGGGCACGTCGCGGTTTGCCCGTCTTGCCGGTGGTGACGAAGCGAGCGTGGCACGCCTGACCGGTGAGGCCGTGCATGCCTACCATCGCTCGTATTTCCAGCCCAATGCCACGGCGCTGATGATGGTTGGGGATGTCACCATCGAACGCGCGGTTGCGCTGGCCAATCAGCACTTTGGGAGATGGGAGGGCGAAGCACCGCCGGTGACGGAGCCTCCAGCCGGGCAGCGTCACCTCGAGCCGCGTGTCCATCTCGTGAACAAGGCGGGGACATCGCAGTCGGAAATTCGGGTGGGGCATGTCGCGTTGCCGCGCCTTCACGACGATTACTTCCCCATGGTCGTGATGAACGCGATCCTCGGTGGCCTGTTCTCGTCGCGGCTCAACCTCAACCTGCGCGAGCGGCATGCGTTTACCTACGGCGCCCACTCGGCGTTCGATTGGCGTCGCGCGGCGAGTCCCTTCGAGATCTCCACGGCGGTGGAAACGGCCGTGACGGCCGATGCGCTCCGCGAAATCCTCGCGGAGTTCCGGCAGATCCGCGAACAGCCCGTGAGTGAGACGGAGCTGTCGCTGGCGGTCAGCTATCTGATGGGGGTCTTCCCGATCCGCTTCGAAACGACCGCCGAAGTGGCCGGCGGTCTCGCCAATGTCGAGATCTTCCGGTTGCCCAGCAACTACTTCGACAGCTACCGCGAGCGGATCGCGGCCGTGACGGTCGATGAGGTGTTCCGCGTGGCGCAGACGCATCTGGACCCGTCGCGCCTGCAGGTGGTGATCTGTGGCGATGCGGACGTCATCCGCGAATCGGTCGACGCGTTGGGCATCGGACCGATTACCATTCACGAACCTGCCGCGACCGAAGATGCCGCGGCGCTCATTGGATCCTGAACGCGTGACCTTGTGAGCCCAGTCAAGAAGAAGGCGGTCGCCAAGAAGGGCGCCGCCAAGAAGATCGTGAAGCCGGTGAAGTCGCCGCTGTATGAAGTGCGTCGCTCGAAGATCCAGGGGCGTGGTGCGTTTGCCATCGCCACCATTCGCAAGGGGCAGCGCGTCGACGAGTATCTCGGGCAGCGGATCACCCACGAGGAAGCCGATCGCCGGTACGATGATGCCGAGGGGCGTCATCACACGTTCCTGTTCGTTCTCGACGACGACACGGTGCTGGATGCGCGCTACGGCGGGAGCGATGCGCGCTTCATCAATCACTCGTGCGATCCGAATTGCGAGACGGTGATCGAGCGGGGGCACATCTACATCAAGGCCATCAAGGCCATTCAGCCTGAAACCGAACTGACGTACGACTATCGCTACGAATGGCAGGATGACCACGGGCCCGAGGACGTCCGCACGTATCTCTGTCGCTGCGGGTCGAAGAAGTGCCGCGGGACCATCCTGCGCGTGCCGGTGTATCTCCGTCCGACGGTCAAGGCGTGGCTCGCCGGCGACGATGTGAAGAAGCCCCGTAAGCCGGTGCGTAAGCCGGCGCGCACCCGGAAGACGACGGCGTAGCGATGTCAGAGTCCGCAGCACAGCCCGGGAAGATCGGCGGCACGCGCGCGTACACCGGGCGGATCATTTCGCTCGATGTCGACGAGGTGCGTTTTCCCGATGGTTCGACCGGATCGCTGGAGATGATCCGGCATCCCGGGGCGAGTGCGGTGGTGCCGCTGCTCGACGAGGCGGACGATCCGACCGTGCTGCTCATCCGTCAGTATCGGTATGCGGCCGAGGGCTACTTGTATGAAATCCCGGCGGGGCGGTTGGATCCGGGGGAGTCACCGGCCTCGTGTGCGACACGGGAGCTGCAGGAGGAAACGGGGTATCGGGCGTCCCACGTCGAGCATCTGTTCACGATGTACACGACCCCCGGTTTCACCGACGAACAGATCCACCTCTTCCTGGCGGTCGGGCTGACGCCGGGGGAAGCGGCCCGCGAAAGCGACGAGTTCGTGGAGCTGGTGCCGATGCCGCTGTCCCAGGCGCTCGCCATGGTGCAGCAAGGGGAGATCAAGGACGCCAAAACGGCGCTCGGACTGCTGTACGCGGCAGGTTTCCGACTCGGCTGACAGTCGAATCGGCGAGAATGGTGTCCTCTATTGGGGACATACCATGTCCGAAATGGACGGTTCTGGGCGCGCCGATCGCGCCCGCTGCGGTTGCCGAGAAACCGCACAAAATGTTATGCCGCAATCGTTTGCGGAATTTCCACCTCCGCCGTTCGGATCGGCACGCGGTGTGCGATGTCTCCGTGGTGAGCGCCAGGACATGCTGAGCCGGAGTGACCGGCGGCTGGTCCAGGCGCCGCGGACCCACGGGGTCCGCGCCACTGTTGGCGGAGGACGTGATCCATGGCTGAAGCGGCTCGCACCCAGACCCGATCCTTTTCCCGTACGCATGTCATCGTCGCGCCGGTGTCGGTGCGCGAACAGTTGCGGACGCTGGATGACGCGGATGTTGTGTCGGCGTTTCTCGCGGGTGAGGAACGCGCGTTCGAGGAGCTCGTGGATCGGTATCAGGGACGGCTTCTGAACTTCGTCTATCGCACGATCGGCGATCGCGATCGGGCGGAAGATCTGGTGCAGGAAGTGTTCATCCGGGTCTATCGGCACATCGCGCGCTTCGATCGGACGAAGAAGTTCTCGACGTGGATCTATACGATCGCGTCGAATCTGGCGAAGAACGAATTGCGGAACCGTTCACGGAACCCGCTGGTGCTCTTCCAGACGATCAAGGCCAAGTTCGAGGACGAAGATCGCCCGTTGGAGTTCGAGGACCAGCACTCGCGCCCCGATGATCTGTTCCGCAAGCGGCACCTGCGCGACATGGTGGAGCAATCGGTTGGTCAGCTGCCGGCGCATCACCGCGAGGTGTTCGTGCTGCGGGAACTGGAAGGGAAGTCGTACGAGGAGATCGCCGAGATCACGGGGGTGAATCTCGGGACGGTCAAGTCACGACTGAACCGCGCGCGGACGGCGTTCGCCGACATCATCGCCCCGCTGGTCAGGTAGCATCCTCCGTGGAGGGAGGGGTGGAGGAGTGGAGGGGCGGGGCCAGTGATGGTTCATCACTGAGCTTCCGCCCCTCCCTCTTGCCTGCCTGGGTCTAGGCTGGAAATTTCCCGGAACCGCGCACACGATGACGGGTATTCCGCCGGACATGGACTGCAAGCACTTCCGACACCTTCACCTCGCGTATCTCGACGACACGTTGCCGGGAACGCAGATGGCCGCGGCGCAGCGGCACGTGTTGCACTGCGATGCGTGTGCGGCCCACGATACGCTCGTGCGGCGCTCATTGATGATTGCGCGCAGCATGCCGACGATCGAGCCGACGGCGGCCTTCCAGCGGAAACTCCGCGAGCGACTCGCAACGTGCCGCGAGGAATACGGCGATCCGCGGTTGACGCCGATTCCTGAATCGAGGCGGCCTCGATCGACGCGCGCGCTGGCGGTGGTTGCGGCCGGCGCCGTACTCGGGGCCTTGGCGTATCAGGGGTGGCGCGGGGCGCGCATGACGGCGATGTCGCCGCCCCCGATGATGGCGTTGGACGCGCGGCCGATGCAGCCAACAGGTCTTCCGATCGCGCTCGGCGGGCTTTCGGTCTTCGGTGGTCCCGCTCCTGAGGCGTTTCAGCCGACGAACGGGTTTATCCCAGCATCGTTGAAACAGCCTTCCGCAGACGGCCACGGACGGACGCAGAGGCTTTCCGGGAATGTGGTCCTGTACCAATCGACATATTGAAAACATGATGCGAGGCCACGCACATGACTGCGGTGGCCTTTTCTGTGTCCGTCTGCGGCCGTCTGCGGTAATCTCTTGCGGCCCCGATCGGGCATTCGAGCGCTGGGGATGACCCGCCGTGGCCATTAGATTGACTGGATGCCGCCCCGCGCCCCTGCTCCCGCCAAGGATGCGTCGCCACTGCGCGTCGTCCAGGCCGCGGTCCAGTCGCGCCAATTCGATCCCGCGTACTACCTGCACGGGGACGATGATTTTCTGAAGGACGGGGCGATCCGCGACCTGCTCGATGCCGCGCTCGATCCCGGGACCCGCGATTTCAATTTCGAGGCTCGCGCCGGTGCGGATCTCGATGCAGAG
>Ga0315901_10008795_pt1 | contig 11694 bp, 11 predicted proteins | sample LakEriMetagenome_10_FD_203761 | JGI IMG/M metagenome (GOLD analysis project Ga0315901, IMG submission 203761) | Freshwater fungal communities from buoy surface, Lake Erie, Ohio, United States - Buoy 2 MA116 | ecosystem: Environmental > Aquatic > Freshwater > Lake | place: USA: Lake Erie, Ohio...
ATGATCTTAGACTTTGCCCCATGATAAGGATACGAGATAACAGGCACGTCCTTAGCCCAACACGCACGACAGTCTAGACACTTCCCGCCTTGCTTATATGCAGGGCATTCGTGGCCTATACCAGCGCCAGCGTTTGGCACGATTGTAGAGCTATTTTTAGCCTCTACAGTGGCCCCATTAATGCTATCGCTACTATAACGCACTACTACATTCGGCAGTGCCTCTAGTGCCTCTATAATGGGCCTATACTTAGCGAATTTATAGGTCCTAGTCGGTAGCCAGTGGCGCACGTGTGGCGTGGCTTTGCATACCTCGAGGATCTTCTCGCCCAGGCGCACTGATACAATGTCGCCAGAATCGAACCATCGAAAATGCGTTTGGCGTTGCAATGCCTTGACCATACGAGACACCCAATCGCTAGACTTCCAATCTTCACGATTACGATCCCGCAATGCCTTAGCATCAGGCATATGATAAAACCCACCTCTGGCATAGCATACCTGGCAAGCATCAACAATACTGCCATCAGGGTTAAGCGCCCCATGACACGTAGTGAATGCCTCCAGTGACCAGGACAGACAGCCTAGTTTACTAGTACGAGACAGCATAGCACCTCCACTAATTGACTAACTGAAGAGGATCTTAGCAGATCCTCTTGGATTAGTCACCTAGTTTAAACCCTGATTAATTCGTGATCAGTGGCGACCAGGTCAATATTCCGATTAGATACTAGGGTTATCCCGCCTTGCGCTAACTGTACTTTGGTCCTAAGATATCCGGCCTTTAGTACTTTGCCGTTTTTGTACTTGCCATTCCCTAGGTAGACTGTAAGGAATCTACCGCCACGCTTGTCCAGGGTTTTCTTGCCTTGCACCATTTTCTTGATTGCTGCGAACATTTGAAACCTCCAGGGTTTATCGCATTGCACTATTGCCCTGCGATGAGTGGATATTACGCTTGTGCATTGCATCAATCAATTAGGGGAAACCCTGATATATATTTATACAGTAGTGGCCTAGGCTCTAGCATGGTGATATGGTCCATGTCAAATACTTTTTCTCTATCGCTAGACAGTCCTTGATAGCTCTAGACTATTGGCATAGTTTTTGCCTATGCAAGAATCGTGCCATGTTGCAGCACCGCATTGGTGCATAATTGTCGTATTTTAGAGACACGGGGGAGGGGGTAACACAGACAACGGCTGCGTTATGAACCCTACAACACACAAGATAGGGCAAAATAGGGATAAAATAGCTGGAAACTTGCCTAAATAGGGCAAAATAGGGTTGAATTCCCACCATAGGTTTTCCTTTATAAATCAATGACTTACAAAATTGTAGGAGAATCTGGACAACTGCCTACAAAAAGGTACAGAAATTTAGTAGTAACTTGTACAAACTACTTGACTTTTTCTAAAAAATATGCTATAATAGGTGTCATAGTAGAAAACATTATGTAGATCTGTGCAGTTGATCGCTTAAGCAATGTATCAGCGGTAACTATGAATAATAATTAATATTTATTTTTCTGTCTTACTTAGAAGTTACATCTACTACATACCTAATGCATTACTACTGCATAGCTATGTAGGAATTATGTAGAGGAGAATTTAGTGTCTAGCACTGAACCTCTGTCCCCTGTAAAAAGGAAACGTGGCAGACCCCGTAAAGAAGAGATTTTAGCAAAAAAAGCTAGAGGCGTAGTCGGTAGACCTCCAGGTGAAGCTGCCAGAATCAAAGAGTTTTATGCACGACTGCTGTCCACCAGCGGAGAGAAGGTCATAGAGACTGTACTCCGCAAGGCTATGGACGACACAGACAAGGATCAGGTTGCTTGTCTTAAGATGTGTATCGATAGGCTACTACCTTTGAGTCACTTTGAAAAAGACAAGACTGGCAGGTCTAATGCAATTCAGGTTCAGATTGTTACCACTGGTGCTCCTAAGATAGCTGCCAGGGAAACTGAAGAGATTGGTTATGAAGTTATAGATATGGAGGCCTCTGATGGCGAACCTCAGAGTTGAACTCCATCCTAAGCAGACAGAGGTATTTAATGATAGTCACCGTTTTAAAGTGGTTGCTGCAGGACGAAGATTTGGAAAGTCTCGTCTTGCTGCTTGGACCCTCATCATTGAAGCATTAAAGAGTACAGAAAAGGATGTCTTCTATGTGGCTCCAACCTTTCAGCAAGCTAAAGACATTATGTGGTCGGTTCTTAAAGAACTTGGTCACGAAGTTATCAAAAGCGTACACGAGAATACGGCTGTCATAACTTTAGTAAACGACAGGAAGATCTACCTTAAAGGATCTGACCGTCCAGATACAATGCGTGGTGTGGGTCTAGCGTATGTCGTGATTGACGAGTATGCAGACATGAAGCCACAGGTGTTCGAGCAGATCCTAAGACCAGCCCTTAGTGATGTTAAGGGAGGCGCTCTGTTCATTGGTACACCAAAGGGAAGGAATCACTTCTATGAGTTGTATCAGATGGCTCAAAGAGAAGAAGATGAAGATTGGGTGTCTTTTCACTTCACTAGCTTCGATAATCCGCTGCTTGATCCAAAAGAGATTGAGGCAGCAAAGAAGTCCATGTCTTCCTTCAGTTTTAGACAGGAATACCTTGCTAGTTTCGAAGCCGCCCAGTCAGACCTCTTCAAAGACGAATGGATTAAGTATGTTGATAGCGATGATACTCCTGGGGACGGTCAGTTTTACATCGCTGTTGATTTGGCTGGCTTTGAAGACGTAAGTAAGCAGGCTGCTAACAAGAGGAAGAACCTGGATGAAACAGCGATTGCTGTGGTCAAGGTTTGTGAAGACGGATGGTATGTAGATACTATTGTGGCTGGTAGATGGGACATCAAAGAAACAGCAAATCGAATCTTAGAAACAGCAAAAAGTTACGATGTTCGTTTAATAGGTATAGAGCGAGGAATGGCAAAGAATGCCGTACTCCCGTACCTACAAGACTTGATGAGAAGGAAGAACTATTTCCTGTCAGTGATAGACCTCACTCATGGGAACAAGAAGAAGACAGACCGGATTGTTTGGGCTTTGCAGGGACGCTTCGAGCATGGAAGGATTAAGTTAGTTAGAGGAGAGTGGAATAAGCAATTTGTGGATCAGTTACTTAACTTTCCTAATTCACAGGTCCACGATGACTTAATTGATGCACTGGCTTACATTGATCAAATTGGCGTTACAGAGTTTACTAACCTTATTGAAGAAGAAGAATACGAAGCACTAGACCCTATCTCAGGATACTAATATGGCAATCGCTAGATTATTTGATGGATTAGTACCAGCCAACCTGTTGGAGGCTGCTTCGTCTGGAATGAAACGAGGTCTGTTTCAGTTTGAGGACAAGCCTCCTGAGTTGATGATGCCGGAGATTGTAGGTGGCTCAAGAGGACTGGCTACCTTTACTTCTACTCTTGACCCAGAAAAGCAAGAAAGAGCAATGAAGTCTCTTAATCTTGCCAACGATATGTTTAAGCGAGGCCAGTCTAACGAAGACATCCTGGCTAGGACTGGATTCTGGTTTGATGAAGAAGGCAGAATCAAGTACGAGATTGATGATTCCAAGGCTGAGTTAAAGATTCCGTTTGAAGACCTAAAACCAAACCAACCAATACTTGCTTCTGACCTGATTAAGCATGATTTGTTTTTCCAGTTCTACCCTGAGTTAGCAGATACGCCAATTAACTTCTACAGAGGTAAAGAAACAGAAGTTGGTGGGTTTAACTTAAAGACTGGAGAGGTCGATTTAAACCTGAATAGCGCCAGTATGATCGATGGAGATCCTATCGGGGCTGTTTCTGACCTGCTGCACGAGACACAACACGCTGTGCAAAAGTTTGAGAACTTTTCTCAGGGCGGTTCTCGCCAGCAGTTCCTTCGAGATATCGCACAGCCTTCTGACAAAGAAGTCGAAGAGGCATTTAACAAATATATGCGCCTAGCTGGTGAGGCAGAAGCACGCAACGTAGCGTTTCGTTACGCAGAACCTAAATATCATGCAGTAGCCAAGGCAGTTGGAATGAAGAGTACAGACAAAACTAAAGGCACTACATTTCTGCAAAGTCTAGCACAAGACCCCATGTCACAGAAATATAATGTTACTGTTCCACAGTTAACTGACAACAAGGGAAACCCAATCGATATGCGTGGTGAAGTAATGGATATCAATGATTTGCGGTACAGAGAGCCAATTGAAAGGACAATCTAATGGCTGAGTTCAAAGAAGATCCAGTAACAGAATCAGATCGTGAGTTAGTTCAGTTCGTAACAACTCAGTGTGATTTGTGGAGAGAGCATAGAGACACCAACTACGAAGATCAGTGGGACGAATACGAGCGTCTTTACTACGGTATTTGGTCTGATGAAGACAAGACTCGTGAGTCCGAGCGCTCTAAGATTGTGTCGCCTGCTATCCGACAGGCGGTAGAGAACAAAACCTCCGAGATTATGGAGGCTACCACTGGTCGAGGAGAATTCTTCGAGCTTAAAGACAATGCAGTGGACGAAACTGGAACCGAGACTGATGTCGAACTTGTCAAGAAGCAACTGCACGAAGACCTAAAAAAGACCAAAGCAGACAAGACTTGGGCTGAAATCAACCGTAATGCAGAGGTTTTTGGTCTTGGTATAGCTGAAATCCAAGTCAAAACACAGGTTGAGTTGATTCCTTCAATGCAGCCGCTGCCTAATGGTCAAGGTGCAGCCATTGGAGTTAATGAAGTAGATAGAGTAGTTGTTCCTGTTAAGTCGGTACATCCACGTAACTTCCTATGGGACCCAAATAGCGACAATGTAGATGATGCTTTAGGTGTTGCTATTGAAGAATATACCAGCCTGTTTAAGGTAGTGCAGGGGATTGAGAGTGGAATCTATCGTAAAGTTAATATTGGTCCTGAGTATAGTGATAATGCTCTTGAGCCAAACCAGTTGGATACGCTCTATGAAAACGATAAAGTACGTATCTTACGTTACTACGGCCTAGTTCCTCGTGAATATCTTGAGCAGTTAGAAAACGAAGGTGGAGAAGTAGCTGATTTATTCCCAGAAGACAGCGATGCTGACAAATATTCTGATCTTGTAGAAGCTGTTATTGTTATCGGTAACGGACAATACCTTCTTAAAGCAGAAGCCAACCCTTATATGATGAAGGATCGGCCTGTTGTGACCTACACACCTGAGAAGGTTGCTGGTCGCTTGGTTGGTATGGGAACCGTGCAGAAGGGCTACAATATGCAGAAAGCTATTGATGCCCAACTCCGTAGTCATCTGGACTCTTTAGCACTGACTACGGCCCCTATGATGGCGGCAGATGCTACTAGACTGCCTCGTGGTGTGTCCTACAAGGTTCAGCCTGGAAAGACACTGCTTACTAACGGCAATCCTAACGAGATTCTGTTCCCGTTTAAGTTCGGTTCTACTGATGCTGGTAATATTCAGACCGCAGAACGATTTGAAGTAATGTTACTGCAGGCTACTGGTACGCTAGACAGCCAGGCTATGACTCGTTCTGTGGCTCAAGGAGAGGCTGGTGGGGCTTCTATGAGCCTTGCGATGAGCAGCATCATCAAGAAGAACAAGCAGGCACTAATTAACTTCCAAGATGACTTCCTAATCCCATTGATTCGGAAGGTTGCAGTGCGGTATATGCAGTTTGACCCAGAACGTTATCCCAGCAAGGACTTTACTTTTGTCCCTGCCTCTACCCTGGGTATGGTAGCTAGGGAGTACGAGCAGCAGCAATTCATTGGGTTGCTACAGACCTTAGGCCCAGACAGTCCTGTACTGCCTTTAGTACTAAAAGGTATTATAAAAGGCTCCAGTCTGTCCAATAAAGAGGAGTTGGCATCGGCTCTTGACCAGATGTTACAGCCTAACCCAGAACAACAACAGATGGCACAGATGCAGCAGCAGGCTCAGATAGCTCTTCTGCAGGCCCAGATCGCTGAACTTCAGGGTAAGGCCCAGGAAAGCCAAGCTAACGCCCAAGAGAGCCTAGCCAAGGCCCAGAAGACTGCTGTTGAGACCCAACTTATGCCTGAGAAGCTGCGGGTAGACGTACTCCAGGCAGCTTCCAATAACCTGGATGGAAGCACCCAAGGGGAGTTCGAGCGCCGAGTCAAGGTGGCTGACCTGATACTGAAGGAGCGGGAAATCCAGACTAAGGAAAACATTGTAGAAGCACAGATGAAACGAAAAGTCCAGTAAAATACTTGACAAATACTTAAAAGTGTGGTATAATAACTATATTGTTGTGTGAAAGCAACACAGTCCTAGATAAAAGGAGAAACTGTGGACAAAGAATTACAAGCCTATTATGAGGCTAGGTTTGACATGATGACTTCCAAAGGCTGGCAGGACTTAGTTGAGGACCTGCGTAAGGTTGAGGAAGTATCCAAGGACCTAGATAGGTGCAATAGCGTAGAAGATCTGTACTACGCTAAAGGACAGTTAGACATCCTTAACTTCATCTTTAAACTCAAGGAGGCATCTGAGGATGCTTACGAGGAGTTGACACGATGAAGCGGATATTTGAGTTTAGATGTGTGAAAGACCATGTAAGTGAGAAATTGGTTGATGATGAGGTTCGCTCTATAGAGTGCCCACATTGTCACAATGAGGCTTCTCGTATTATCTCGTCACCCAGAATCAGCTTGGAGGGCCTCACAGGGGCGTTTCCTTCAGCCGCTCAGAAATGGGCTAGAAAGCACGAAGAAGCAGCAAGAGCCTATCAAAAGAAAAACGAAAGTTGATCCGGTAGGTATTTTTAATTTCCTAGAATCCATTGTGGACAGGAGGATAATGTGGCAGAAATTGTCGAATCGCAAGAAGAGGTAGTAGAAGGCGCAGTTGATATTACTCAAGAGACTCAGCAAGAAGAAGTTGTTGAGCAACCTCAAGAGGAAGTCGTACAGGAACAAGCTCCAGTTGAAGAGAATGTTCCTACCAAATACAAAGGCAAAAGTCTTGATGAAATAATCAGGATGCACCAGGAAGCTGAGAAGCTAATTGGTAGACAGGCCCAAGAAGTTGGTGAAGTACGGAAACTGGCTGACGAACTGATTAAGCGACAACTCGAAACAAAGCAGGTAGAAGTTCCTGCCGCAAAAGAAGACGAGATCGATTTCTTTGAAGATCCGAAGAAGTATGTAAGTAAAGCTGTAGAACAGCACCCTGCAGTTAAAGAAGCCAAAGAACAGGCTTTAGAGATTAAACGGGCGCAGACATTAGCTAGGTTGCAACAAGAGTTTCCTGGGTTTCAGCAGACTGTATCTGATCCTGAGTTTGCGGAGTGGGTTAAAGCCTCTCCAGTTCGTCTGAGGTTGTACGCAGCAGCAGATGCAAACTTAGATTATGATTCAGCAGCAGAACTGTTAAACACTTGGGACTATGTTAAACCTAAACCAGCACAGCCTGTTGTTCCTGCTCCAGAAGTTAAGGCAGCACAAAAGGCAGCGGTTAAAGCAGCTACTGTAGATGTTGGTTCTAATTCAGCAGCGCCTACTTCTTCTAAGGTGTATCGAAGAGCGGATCTAATCCGACTACAATTGGAAGACCCAGACCGATACTATGCTTTGCAAGACGAAATTCTAGCAGCATACGCAGAGGGACGGGTTAAGTAAAACTTAACTTAATTTAGGAGATTTAAAATGCCTTTGGGTACTAATAACGTAACAACGACAACCGCAGCAAAGTTTATTCCTGAGATTTGGAGTGACGAGATTGTTGCTGCTTATAAGAAGTCACTGGTTCTCGCTAACCTCGTGAACAAGATGAACTTCAAGGGTAAGAAAGGTGACACCGTTCACATTCCTAAGCCCACTCGTGGTACTGCTTCTGCTAAAGTTGCTAGCTCTCAGGTTAACCTGATTGCTGCTACTGAAGATGAAGTTATCGTCAGCATCGACAAGCATTATGAGTACAGCCGTTTGATCGAAGACATCGTGACCGTTCAGGCACTGCCTTCGCTTCGCCGTTTCTACACGGATGATGCTGGCTACTCACTCGGCGTACAGGTTGATACCGATCTGTGGTCGCTGTTTAAATCGATTGGCGATGGCGATGGCACGGACTACACCAACAGCCGTACCTTTACGTTTACCGATTCTACTGGCGCACTGATCGCTTATGACGGTTCTGTGTCTGCTACGGAAGGTAAATTTAGTGACATTGGTTTCCGTACTGCTATTCAGTATCTGGACGATGCTGATGTGCCGATGGACGGTCGTTCCTTTGTCATCCCGCCTGTGCTGCGTAACGCATTGATGGGTACGGCCCGCTACACTGAGCAAGCCTTTACTGGTGAAGCTGGTGCTGGTAACACCATCCGCAATGGTCGTGTTGGTAACCTGTACGGTATCGAAGTGTTCATCTCCAGCAATGCTCCGACTCCTGAGTCTGGCAAGCGTCTGGCTGGTCTCTTCCATCGTGATGCTTTCACGCTGGTTGAGCAGATGGGCGTTCGTTCGCAGACCCAGTACAAGCAAGAGTACCTTGCTGACCTGATGACTGCTGATACGCTGTACGGTGTTAAGACGATTCGTCCTGACGCTGCAGTAGCTCTGATCGTTGACTAATAGCTTAGTGCTCTAATAGCACCGTAGCTCCTCCCCAGGCTCACAAGGCTTGGGGAGTTTTCCTAAGTAGATTTAAGAAGTCTACTGAGCAAAACTAAACGGAGATAAATTTTGGCTATCTATCGTGGTCCTGGCGGTCCTGGTGACGCTACAGCAGATGCGGCTAATGCTTCGTCCGTAGCAGTTAATGCTGCCAATGCTGCTTCTGCTAGTGCGGCTGCTGCTGCGGCATCGGCACAGTCAACTATTGATTTTACTACCGAGTTAGATGTTACTGTAACCCAGTTAGCTGCTGGCTCTACTCCTACTGTTTCGTATAATTCTAATACAGTAACTCTTGCTCTTGGGATACCTGATGGTACTACTGGACCAACTGGTCCTACTGGCCCGACAGGTCCCACAGGTGTTGCTGGCCCAACTGGACCGACTGGTCCCACAGGTCCTCAAGGCAACACAGGTCCTTCAGGACCACCTGGGCCAACTGGTCCAACAGGCTCTACAGGCCCATCAGGCCCTCCTGGACCGACTGGTCCCACTGGTTTAACAGGCCCTACTGGCCCAACTGGTCCACAAGGCTTACAAGGTGATACTGGTCCTACAGGTCCAACTGGCCCAACTGGTCCTACTGGCCCACAAGGATTACAGGGCGATACTGGTCCAACTGGCCCAACAGGCTTAACAGGTCCTACTGGACCAACTGGCCCACAAGGTCTTCAAGGTGATCCTGGCCCAACTGGCCCCACTGGACCTACGGGACCTACTGGCCCAACTGGATTAACTGGTGATACAGGCCCTGCTGGCCCACCTGGACCAACTGGCCCGACTGGGCCTACTGGATTAACTGGTCCTACTGGTGACACAGGACCTACTGGACCACCTGGACCTACTGGACCCACAGGAGCCACTGGACCAACTGGTCCGACAGGCCCTGGTGTAGTTGCTGGTGGTACTACAGGACAAGTATTAAAGAAAAAAACAAATACAGACTACGATACTGAGTGGGCAGCAATACCAACTAAATTACAAATTTTAGTTCGTGCTGGAACTACTACTGATGTATCGCTAGCTAACGGTTATTTACCTGTTACAAACCGTGCAGGATCAACTATTCAAGTATCTATAGTGTAAGGATAAAAAATGGCAAATCGCTATCCTTTGGTGTTAAACGGAACAACTGTACAAGAGTTACAGTCTGGTGACGATCTTATTGGACTAACTAACTGGGGTGCATTAGATGCTGATCAAACTTGGTCAGGCGCACAGAGAGGTACTGTAACTACTGACAACGATGGTTCATTCGACATGAATGTAACTAACAACTTCTCTTGCACACCAACTGGTAACATTACTCTAACCTTTACAAACATTACTAGCGGTCAGTCTGGGTTTGTTTTGTTAATCAACAACAGTAATTACACAATCTCTGCAGCAGCTACTACAAAAGTTGTTAGCGGAGCACTCTCTGCCATGTCTGCTTCTGGTACTTATCTGCTATCATACTTCTCCAATGGTACGAATGTCTACATCGTTAACTCAGGAGCGTTGTCCTAAATGGCTGTTTTACCTGTCGGCATCGGTCCTGTAACTGGCTACAACATTGAGCGCAGCCTGCGGTTTAACTCTGCGGATACCCCTTATTTAAATAGAACCCCCGGTTCTGCTGGAAACCGCCAAAAATTTACTATTTCTGTATGGTACAAACCTTGTGGGATTAGTACAGGCTTGGTCAATGCAAACATAATAAACGCTGGCGGTGATGGTAGTAGTTTGTTAATTTCTGGAACAGGGGCTTTTGGAGCGACATACGACAACCGTATGTTGTTTCGTGAGGCTGGAACTACTTTGTTTTATTGGCCTATGGTGTTTCGTGATCCATCTGCTTGGTATCACATTGTGTTTGCTATGGATACTACACAGGCAACAGCAGCCGACAGAGCAAAATTATATGTAAACGGTGTTGACCAAGGTGCTTTTTCTGGTACTGCAATAACGCAAAACACAAACACTAGCATTAATAATACATCAGCCCATTACATAGGCACATTTAACGGAACATCTTATCCAAATAATCTTTATTACACAGAATACTATTTAATTGACGGTCAAGCCCTAACGCCATCCTCATTTGGACTAAACGACCCAGAAACAGGCATCTGGTCACCGAAGGCTTACACAGGCACATACGGCACTAACGGCTTTTACCTGAACTTCTCGGACAACTCCAACACCACCGCCACAACGCTAGGCAAAGACTACTCCGGCAACGGCAACAACTGGACACCTAACGGTTTCTCGGTGACCGCTGGTGCTGGCAATGACAGCCTTGTAGATACGCCAACATCTTATGGCACGGATACAGGTGTCGGTGGTGAGGTGCGTGGGAATTACGCTACGCTGAATCCGCTGGATGCAACGCTAACTCTTGTAAATGGAAATTTAGATTGGAGTGCGCCAGCATCAGTAGATCGTGGCGCTAGGGGGACAATTGGTGTTTCTAGCGGAAAATGGTATTACGAATATATTGTTAAAGGTCAAACATTTGAGTTAATTGGATGGGCTTCACAATCTCAAAATAACAATTCAACTATGCCAACAGGTGTTAGCGCATCTGCTTGGGCCTACTATGCGTTTGATTTAAAAACATACAACAACGGAACGGCATCCGCTGTCTATGGAACTGCCGCAAGCAGTGGTGACATTATCATGGTTGCGCTAGACCTTGATAATTCAAAAATTTATTGGGGTCGCAACGGAACATGGTTTAACTCTGGAAATCCAGCAACAGGAACAAATGCTGCTTATACCAATGTAAGTGGAACTTTATTTCCGTGGATTCAAGAATACAATCAAACATCATCAATCAACTTTGGCCAACGCCCATTCGCCTACACCGCACCATCAGGCTTTAAGGCATTGTGTACACAGAACCTACCAACGCCGACCATAGGTGCTACGAGTACGACACAGGCGGGGGATTACTTTAATGTGGTGTTGTGGACAGGTAATGATGCTTCACGAACAATTACTGGGTATGGGTTTCAACCTGATTTTATTTGGACAAAAGGCAGAAATGTTGCGGCTGGACATCGTTTAAGTGACGC
>Ga0315901_10008797_pt1 | contig 11694 bp, 5 predicted proteins | sample LakEriMetagenome_10_FD_203761 | JGI IMG/M metagenome (GOLD analysis project Ga0315901, IMG submission 203761) | Freshwater fungal communities from buoy surface, Lake Erie, Ohio, United States - Buoy 2 MA116 | ecosystem: Environmental > Aquatic > Freshwater > Lake | place: USA: Lake Erie, Ohio...
ACCCGACCGTCGGGCCCGATGCCCTGATACGGCACGGCCTGCGGCTGCCAGCCGGGTGGAATCGTGCCGCCCTGGATCACCGCGGCCGGCAGCGCGGTCGCCTGCCAGTAGGGCACGGCCGACGGCGCCTGGGCGGCGGTCGGCTTGCCGTCGGGGTCGGTGGGCTTCGCGGTCGCCGACGCGCCGCCCGTGGCCCACGCGCTCACCTTCGCGGCATCCGGAGATGTCGGCTGCTGGCCATGGACTCCGCCCGTGCAGGCGGCCACGGCCACCAGGGCGATCGCGAGTTTCCTGCCAGGATGCCGCACGGGTTCCGCCCTCCGGGCTGGCGGGCTTCTAGCATCCCGCGAGCCGTTTCTGCCATCGGAATCCGACCCCCGGTCGATGGAATCGGAGGTCGGGCTGCCGCATGCCTTGCCGGGCCCGGGCCGCCTGGGTGAACTGGGAAGTATGAAGAACGTGCGAACGCCCGTGCCGCTGCTGTGCATGGCGATCTGGGTCGCCGCGGGCGACGGCGGACGGGCCGCCGATGCGATCGCCGTCGCGCCGCTGACGGCCACGGCCCGCCGGGCGGAACTGCGGGTGCTCGAGGGCAGGCACCTCGTCCTCGCCACCGACCGGCCTCCGCGGCCTGGCGACGGGGTGGACGATCTGCCACGGATCTTCGACGAGGCCTTCGCCTGCTGGTGCGTCCACTACGGCATCGACCCCGCGACGGTCGGCGACTGGCGGGCGTTCGGCTGCCTGGTCGTCGATCGCGAGCGGTTTCGGGCGGCCGGCCTGCTGCCCGCGACGATTCCCGATTTCATGAACGGCTTCTGCGATGGCAACCGCTTCTGGATGGCCGACCAGTCGAACCCCGACTACCGCCGTCACCTGCTGCTCCACGAGGGGGCCCACGCCTTCACGCTCACGCTCCGCGACCTGGCGACGCCCGACTGGTACACCGAGGGGATCGCGGAGTTCCTGGCGACGCACCGCCTGGAGCGGGACGCAGCCGGCGTCGGGCGGTTCGTCCACGCGCCGCTGCCCGCCCGCCGCGGCGACGTCGAGCAGCTGGGCCGCATCGAGGAGCTGCGGAAGACGCGGGCCGCGGGCGTTTCGCCGCGGCTGGCAGACGTGATCGTGGCGGCTCCCGGCAAACATGGGGACATCGCCGCCTACGCTTCGCGCTGGGCGGCCGTGGTGCTCTTCGCCCGCCATCCGGAGTTCGCCCGGCTGTTCGCCGCCGCGGAACGCGGCCCGCTCGACGCCGACTTCAACGCCCGGCTCGCCGCCCTGCCGGGCTGGGACATGGCCCGGGCGGCCCGCGAGTACGACGCGTTCATCGACGACGTGGACTACGGCTACGACTTCGACCGCCTGGCCATCGACTGGTCGCCGGGCCGGCCGCTGGTCGCGCCGGCGGCGGCGGCCGCGGATGCCGCCCGCGGCTGGCAGAACACGGGCGTGGCGCTGCAGGCGGGCGGCCGCTGTCGGCTCACCTCCCGGGGCCGCGTGCGGCTCGGCACGGCCCACGACCCGGCCGCGCCGGCCGCCACGCCCATCGAGAGCGAGGCCGACGGCATCTCGCTTGGCTGGTATCGCGGCCGTCCCGTCGGCACGCTGCTGGTCGCCCAGTGGGTCGAGACGGCGACCGAACCGCCCGGCTTCCGCATTCTCGGCACCGGCGCCGCCGCCGAGATCACGGCGGCGACGGCCGGGCCGCTGTTCGTCAGGGTCAACGACGCACCGGGCGATCGGGCGGACAACGCCGGCGCCTACGCGCTGACCATCGCCCCGCGCTGACGGGCGGCGTTCAGGAAGCGTGCACCGCGAACTCGCCGGCCGCGAGGCTCGGCAGGTTGGTCTGCCCCATGAGCCACAGGTCCACCGCTCGGGCGCATTCGCGGCCCTCCTGGATCGCCCACACGACGAGCGACTGGCCGCGCCGCATGTCGCCGGCGGCGAACACGCCCGGCCGGCTCGTCATGTAGTCGGCGCCGGTCTTGACGTTGCCACGCGGATCGAGCTCCAGGCCGAGGTCCGCGATGGGGCCGTGCTTCTCCGGCCCCACGAAACCCATCGCCAGGAGCGCGAGCTGGCAGGGCCACTCCTCCTCGGTGCCCGGCAGCTCCTTGAACTTCTGCTGGCCCGTGGCCGGATCCTGATACCACTCGATCCGCACGGTCTTCAGTCCGCGGAGCCGGCCCTGCTCGTCGCCGAGGAACTCCTTGGTGAGGATGGAGAACTCGCGCCGGCAGCCCTCCTCGTGCGACGAGCTCGTCCGCAGCATCACGGGCCACAGCGGCCAGGGCGTGCCCGCCGGCCGCTCGTGCCGCCGCGGGTATTTCCCCAGGTCGGGCGGCTGGGGGAGCAGCTCGAACTGCGTCAGGCTCCTGCAGCCCTGCCGGTTGCTCGTGCCGTCGCAGTCGCTGCCGGTGTCGCCGCCGCCGATCACGATCACGTCCTTGCCCGCGGCCGAGATCTGGCCCGGCACCGCGTCGCCCGCGTTGCGCTTGTTCTGCTGCGGCAGGAACTCCATCGCGTAGTGCACGCCCGCGAGGTCGCGGCCCGGGATCGGCAAATCGCGGCCGAGCGTGGCCCCGCCCGTGAGCACGACGGCGTCGTACTCATCGGTGAGTTGCCGCGTGCTGAAGTCAGCCCCCACGTCCACGCCGCACCGAAACTCGACCCCTTCCGCCTCCAGCTGCTCGATCCGCCGCCACACGCGGCGCTTCTCCAGCTTGAAGTCGGGGATGCCGTACATCAGCAGGCCGCCCGGCCGATCCGCCCGCTCGAAAACCGTCACGTGGTGACCGGCGCGGTTGAGCTGCTGGGCGGCGGCCAGCCCGGCCGGCCCGCTGCCCACCACCGCCACCCGCTTCCCGGTCCGCGCCTGCGGCGGCTCGGGCACCACCCAGCCCTCCTCCCAAGCCTTGTCGGCGATCGTCATCTCGATCTGCTTGATGGCCACCGGATCCTCGTTGATGCCGAGCACGCAGGCCGCCTCGCAGGGAGCGGGGCAGACGCGGCCGGTGAACTCCGGGAAGTTGTTGGTGGCGTGGAGCCGCTGGCTCGCCTCGTGCCACTGCCGGCGATACACGAGGTCGTTGAAGTCGGGAATGATGTTCCCCAGCGGGCAGCCGGTGTGGCAGAAGGGCACGCCGCAGTCCATGCAGCGGGCGCCCTGCGTCCGCACCTCGTCGGGCGGGAGGATGGTGAGGAACTCGTCGTAGTTCCGGAGGCGGTCGGCGACCGGGGCGTAGCCCGACACCTTCCGCTCGTGCTTCATGAACCCACGGGGATCACCCATTGACCTGCACCTCCGCCTGCTTCGCGTCCCTTTGATCCTGCTCGGCCAGCCGGCGGAGTTCCGCCAACGCCCGCTTGTAGTCGGTCGGCATGACCTTCACGAACCGCTTCCGCTCGCTCTCCCAGGCGGCGAGGATCGACCGGCCGCGGTCGCTCTCCGTGTATTCCACGTGCTTCTCGATCCGCCCCCGCACGTAGGCCTGGTCCGCCGCATCGAGCTCCTCGAGCTCCACCATCTCCATGTTGACCCGCGACCGGAACCCGCCGGTCGCGTCCCACACGTAGGCGATGCCGCCGCTCATGCCGGCGGCGAAGTTGCGTCCCGTCTCGCCCAGGATCACCACCCGGCCGCCGGTCATGTACTCGCAGCCATGGTCGCCCGTGCCCTCCACCACCGCCTCGGCGCCCGAGTTCCGCACGCAGAACCGCTCGCCGCAGATGCCGCGGATGAAGAGCTCGCCGCTGGTGGCGCCGTAGGCCACCACGTTGCCGGCGATCACGTTGTCCTCGGCCTTGAACGACGCCGTGCGATCGGGCCGCACGATCACCCGGCCGCCGGACAGGCCCTTGCCGCAGTAGTCGTTGACGTCGCCCTCGACGGTCACCTCGACCCCCGGCACGCCGAAGGCCATCAGGCTCTGGCCGGCCGAGCCGCGGAAGTGGATGCGGATCGTGCCGTCGGGCAGGCCGCCGGCGCCGTGCCGCCGCGTCACCTCGCTGGAGAGGATCGTGCCCACGGTGCGGTGGATGTTGCGGATCGGCAGCTCGAGCCGCACGGGCTCCGACCGCTCGAGTGCCGGCCGGCAGCGGTCGAGGAGCGTGGTCATGTCGAGCGACCGCTCGATGCCGTGATCCTGCGGCTCCTCGCAGCGGACCTTCACGCGGGGCGGAACCTCCGGCTTGTGGAGGATCGTGGAGAAGTCGAGCCCGCTGGCCTTCCAGTGGGCGATCGCGGCCCGGGTGTCGAGGCGGTCCACCCGGCCCACCATCTCGGCGATCGTGCGGAACCCGAGCCTGGCCATCAGCTCGCGGAGCTCCTCGGCGAGCATGAAGAAGAAGTTCACCACGTGCTCCGGCTGGCCGGCGAACTTCTTCCGCAGCTCCGGATCCTGCGTGGCGATGCCGACCGGGCAGGTGTTCAAGTGGCACTTCCGCATCATGATGCAGCCCATCACCACCAGCGACGCCGTGGCGATGCCGTACTCCTCCGCCCCGAGCAGCGTGGCGATCGCCACGTCCTTCGCGGTGCGGATCATGCCGTCGGTCTGGACGACGATCCGGCCGCGGAGGTCGTTCATGACCAGCACCTGGTGGGCCTCGGCGAGGCCGAGCTCCCAGGGGAGCCCGGCGTGCATGATCGAGGTCTGCGGGCTGGCGCCCGTGCCGCCGTCGTGGCCGGAGATCAGGACCACGTCTGCCTTGCCCTTCGACACGCCCGCCGCCACGGTGCCCACGCCCACCTCGGCCACCAGCTTGACGCTGATCCGGGCGTGGTGGTTGGCGTTCTTGAGGTCGTGGATCAGCTGGGCGAGATCCTCGATCGAGTAGATGTCGTGGTGCGGGGGCGGCGAGATCAGGCCCACGCCCGGGGTGCTGTGGCGGATCCGCGCGATCTCGCGGTCCACCTTGTGGCCCGGCAGCTGGCCGCCCTCGCCGGGCTTCGCCCCCTGGGCCATCTTGATCTGCAGCTCCTTGGCGTTGACGAGGTACAGGCTCGTCACGCCGAACCGGCCGCTGGCCACCTGCTTGATCTTCGAGTTCTTGCTGTCGCCGTTGGGCTCGAGCTGGTAGCGGACCGGATCCTCGCCCCCCTCGCCCGTGTTGCTCCAGCCGCCGAGCCGGTTCATGGCCACGGCGAGGGTCTCGTGGGCCTCCTTGGAGATGGAGCCGTAGGACATCGCGCCGGTGGCGAACCGCCTCACGATCTCCTGCGCCGGCTCGACCTCCTCCAGGGGCACCGGCCGCTCGGCCCAGCGGAAGTCGAGCAGGCCGCGGAGCGTGAGCAGCTTCGTCTGCTGCTCGTCGATCAGCCGCTGATACTTCCGGAACTCCTCGCGGCTGTTGATCTGCGTGGCCCGCTGCAGCGTGGCGACGACGTCGGGGGCGAGCACGTGGGCCTCCCCCTTCCGCCGCCAGGCGTAGCGGCCGCCGACGTCGAGCTCCAGCGTCTGCGGCACGGCCGTGCGCGGCCAGGCGTGCTCGTGACGGCGGAGCGTCTCCTCCGCCACGCCCTCCAGGCCGATGCCGCCGATCCGGCTCGGCGTGCGGGCGAAGAACTCGTCCACGAGGCCGCGGTCGAGCCCCACCGCCTCGAAGATCTGGGCGCCGCGATAGCTCTGCTGCGTGGAGATGCCCATCTTGCTCATCACCTTGAGCAGGCCCTTCGTCGCCGCCTTGACGTAGCTCTTGTGAAGCTTCTCCCGTGGGATGTCGGCGGCGATCATCCCCTCGGCCAGCATCTGGTCGATGGTGGCGAAGGCCAGGTAGGGGTTCACCGCGCCGGCGCCGTAGCCGGTGAGCAGGGCGAAGTGCTGCACCTCGCGGGCCTCGCCGGTCTCGACCACGATCCCGCAGCGGGTTCGCGTCCCGGCGCGGACGAGGTGGTGGTGCACGCCGCCGGTCGCCAGGAGCGCCGGCACCGCCGCCCGCTCCCGGTCCACGCCGCGGTCGGAGAGCACGAGGACCGTGGCCCCCGCGGCGATCGCGGCCGCCGCCTCCGCCCGGATCTCGTCGAGCCGCCGCCGCATGCCCGCGGCCCCTTCGGCCGCCGGGAAGAGCAGCGACAGCGTCGCCGTCCGCAGCCCCGGCCGGTCGAGCGCCTTGATCCGCGCGCACTCGGCGTTGGTGATCACCGGCGTCTCCAGCCGCAGCAGCCGGGCCTGCTCGGGCGTGGAGCCGAGCAGGTTTCCCTCGCAGCCGATCGTGGTGATCATCGAGGTGATGATCTCCTCGCGGATCGCGTCGAGGGGCGGGTTCGTGACCTGGGCGAAGAGCTGCTTGAAGTAGTTGGCGAGCAGCTGCGGCCGGTCGGAGAGCACGGCCAGCGGCGTGTCGTTGCCCATCGACCCGATCGGCTCGGCGCCGTCGGTGGCCATCGGCGTGAGGATCACCTTCAGGTCCTCGAGCGTGAAGCCGAAGGCCCGCTGCAGCTCGAGCAGGCTCGACCGCTCGCCGGCGACGCCGGCCGCCCGCCAGGGATCGACCGCCCCGGCGAGGCCGTTCGCCGCCGTCGCGACGGGCTCGACCGCGCGGTTTTGCGTCACCTCGCCGACCCGGTCCGGATCGGGGAGGGCGTCGAGCCGCAGCTGATGCGTCGCCACCCACTCCCGCCAGGGCTTGGCCGTGGCGAGCTTCCGCTTGATCTCGTCGTCCTCGACGATCCGCCCTTCCTTGGTGTCCACGAAGAACATCCGGCCGGGCCGGAGGCGGCCCTTGCGGACCACTTCGCCGGCCGGCAGTTGGAGCACGCCCGCCTCGCTGGCCATGACGACCAGGCCGTCCCGCATCTGCCACCAGCGGCCGGGCCGCAGGCCGTTGCGATCGAGGGTCGCCCCGATCCGCACGCCGTCGGTGAAGGCGAGGGCCGCCGGCCCGTCCCACGGCTCCATCAGGCAGGCCTGGTACTCGTAATAGGCCTTGAGGTCGTCGGACATGCTCTCGTGGCCGCTCCACGGCTCGGGGATGAGCATGCTCACCGCCTCCTCGATCGGCCGGCCGGCGAGCACGAGCAGTTCGAGGACGTTGTCGAAGGTGGCCGAGTCGCTGCCGCCTTCGCGGATCACGGGCTTGATTTTTTCCAGGTCGGCGCCGAACACGGGGTGCGCGAGCATGCTCTCGCGGGCGTGCATCCAGTTGATGTTGCCGCGGACGGTGTTGATCTCGCCGTTGTGGGCGATGCAGCGGAAGGGATGGGCCAGGTCCCAGGTGGGGAACGTGTTGGTGCTGTACCGCTGATGGACGAGGGCCAGGGCCGACGTCATCCGCGGATCGGCGAGGTCCGGGTAGTACTTGCTCACCTGGTCGGCGAGCAGCAGTCCCTTGTAGATCAGGGTCTTCGAGGACAGCGAGCAGACGTAGCAAAAGGCCTGCTCCGTCAGCCCGAGCCGGCCGAGCTCGATGCCGAACCGCTTGCGGGCCACGAGCAGCTTCCAATCGAAGTGGTCCCGGGCCACCTGCCGGCCGCGGCCCACGAACGCCTGCCGGATGACCGGCTCCACGTCGCGGGCCGTGCCGCCGATGGAGCGGTTGTCGGTGGGCACGTGCCGCCAGCCGAGGAACTCGAGCCCCTCCTCGCGGACGACCTGCTCGAAGAACTGCTCGGCCGTCTCCCGCTCGCCCTCCAAGGGCGGCAGGAACACGTTGCCCACCGCCCAGTCACCGGCGGGCGGCAGCCTCACGCCCGCCTGGGTCGCCGCCGCCGCGAAGAAGTCGTGCGGCGTCTGCAAGAGGATCCCGGCCCCGTCGCCGGTGAGCGGGTCGCAGCCGCAGGCCCCGCGATGGGCGAGGTTCTCCAGCACCTCGAGCCCCTTGCGGACGATCTCGTGGCTCCGCACGCCGTGCATGTTGACGACGAACCCGACCCCGCAGGCGTCGTGCTCGGTGGCCGGGTCGTAGAGGCCCTGGGCGGCGGGCAGGGCGGGCAGCGGGCGGCGGGTCATGCGGGGCTCGTGCGGGCGGCGGGGAAACGTGTCGTGGCGGCCGACGGCGACGAGCCGCCGGCCCGGGCGATCTCAGGGGCTGACGGCCGGGGTGGCGGCCGCGGCGTCGACGTCGTGGGCGTGGCCGCGGAGGAGCTCGACGAACCGCTCCACGGTCGGGGCCAGCGGCTTGCCGCGGGCGCGGATGATGCCGAGCGGCCGGACGAGCTCCTCGCCTGCCAGCCGCACGGCGCACAGCGTGCCGGCGGCCAGTTCGCGGCCCACGGTCGGCTCCGGGAGGAGGGCCACGCCGGCGTCGATCTCCACCGCCCGCTTGATCGTCTCGATGTTGTCGAACTCCATGACCACCTGCGGCTCGGCGCCGTGCGCGGCCAGCGCGCGGTCGAGTTCGTGGCGGATGACGAGGTCGGTGTCGAAGCCGACCATCCGCTGCCCGTGCAGCTCCCCGAGGGCCACCTCCACACGACCGGCGAACGGGTTGCCCGGCGCGCAGACGAGCGCGATCGGCTCCTCCCGCCACGGCTCCGACTCGAGCGTGCGGGTGCTCCGCGGATAGCTGACGATGCCGAGATCGGCCTGGCCCTGCTCCACCGACTCGACGACGCGGTCGGGGTGGAGGTATTCCAGCCGCACGTTCGCCTTGGGATGGCGGCTCATGAACTCCTGCACGTAGCGGCTCATGTGATGGAGGCCGACGGAATAGATGGCCGCCACGCGGACGCGACCGGCGACCTCGTCGTGGAGCGTCCGCACGGCGTCCTCGAGCGCGTCGTAGGCCGCCACGATGCGGCGGCAGCCGTCGTAGAACACCTGGCCCTCGCGGGTGGGCGAGAGGGGACGCTTCGACCGCTCGATGAGCCGCACGCCGAGGTGGGATTCGAGCTGCCCCACGACCTGGCTGGCGGCCGATTGCGACAATCCGTTGTCCTCGGCGGCACGGGAAAAACTCCGCCGCGCGACGATGTCGCAGAAGACCTTGAGCGACTTCAGGTTCACGGGATTCCGCTTCCTGCGGCCAAAGGACCGCAATCCACCGCCATCCCTGATTAACAAATCGAATGACGCCGCCTTGCATCATTCGGAATACGAATACAGGATAGGACCCCGCTCCCGGCCGTCAAGCGGATTTCCTGGCGGCATCCGCCACCGGCCCCGCCCGCTTCCCCATCTTGCCGAATCGGAAAAACCTGCACGACCGGTGCGACCGGGCCCGATTTTCATGGTCGGGCCCCCCATGCGCGCATCGCCTCGGCTACCGTCGCTCACCCTCCTCTGCCTGATTGCGGCGGCGGCCTGCGCTCGCGCAGACGAGCCCGAGGACGACGCCCCCGAACCTCGCGCGGATCCGGCCGTCGAGCCGGCCCAATACATGGAGGAGGCGCTGACCCACGAGGACCCGGCGCAGGAGGCCCGGATCCGGGAACTCGTGGACCAGGCCGTGGCCGCCCGCCTGGCCAACATTCCCCGGCCGCGGTACATCCCCGCGACCGACATCGCGCCGCCGCTGGGCCTGCTGCTCTACCATTCCACGCCGCGGTCCAGGGCCATCCCCTTCGCTCTGGCCATGAACGGCTTCGTGCAGCTCCGCTGGCTGGAGTTCGCCCGCGCCGCCACGGAATGGACCGACTCCCGGGGCGTCGTCCGCCCGGTGAAGAACATCAGCACCTTCAATCTCAACCGCGTGCTGCTGGCGTTCTCGGGCCACCTGCTCGACGAGCGGCTGGTCTACCGGGCGGCGTTGTTCGGCACGTCCGACATGGGCGTCCGCTCGGCCTTCGTGCCGCTGGGCACCCTGGGCTGGAAGTTCAGCGAGGCGGCGACGCTCGCCGGCGGCGTGACCATCGTGCCCGGCTCACGGGAATGGGTCGATGCCCAGCCCTGGACGCTGGGCGTGGACCGCAGCATGGTGAACACCTTCTTCCGGCCCGGCTACAGCCCGGGCGTGTTCGCCATCGGCTCGCTCCTCGACGACGAGGTCCACTACCAGGCCGGCGTCTGGAACGCCATCGATGGCGGCCAGGCCGGCGTCCTCCGCGAGGGCACGTCGATGGCCTGGGCGGGCAACGCCTGGTGGGAGCCGCTGGGCCCCTTCGGGCTCGGCTACTCCGACATGGAATGCCGCGCGGATCCCGTGATCCGCGTGGGCGGCAGCGGCACCTATGGCCGCACGCAGGCGATCATCTTCCCCGGCCTCAATCCCGAAGACACGATCGTGCGGCTCTCCGACGGCACGCCGATCGCCCTCGACGACGCCCTCGGCCCCGGCTCGAGGCTGCGGCAGTATCTCTTCCAGCTCGCCACGATCGATGCCGGCTGGAAGTACGCCGGCTGGGCGGTGAACTTCGAGTACTACTTCCGGCTGCTCGACGACTTCGTGGGCACGGGCAGCTTCGCCCGGTCGAGCGTCTTCGACCACGGCGGGCTCGGCTACGTCTCCTGGTGCTTCGTGCCGCGGACCTACGAGGTCTACGCCCGCTCCAGCGCCCTCACCGGCCCCTACGGCACCGGGCAGGAATACGGGGGCGGCTTCAACTGGTACGTGAAGGGCTCGCGGCAGGGCCGGTTCACGCTCGAGGCCCTGTACATGAACCGCAACCCGGCGCAGAACATCCTCTATCCCTACCGGGCGGGCTACACGGGCACGGCGATCCAGACGCAGTTTCAGATCGCGTTCTGACTTCACGGCTGTCGGGCCATCCATGGCCCCGACAGCCTTGGCGGGTCGGAGGCAAAGCCAAGGTTTGCCTCGACCCGCGACGGCTCGCCCTCCAGGCGAGACTCGCGTAAGCCGAAGCAGGCCCGAAGGGATGCGCCGGCGCGAAACCATCCCCATCCATGGCCCCGACAGCCTTGGCGGGTCGGAGGCGGTCTCCGAGCGTCATGCCCGGGTGCCGGGAAGCCCGAACCGTAAGGTGAGGGAATCCGCGCCGCTTCGGCCTAGGTCACCCCTGCCCCCTCGGCTCACGCCTCGGGCTTCAAGGGCATCTGACCGTCGTGCTCCGTCCCCGAACGGCGCTGGAGCGGCGGTCTCCGAGCGTCGTGCCCGGTTGCCGGGAAGCCCGAACCGTAAGGTGAGGGAATCCGCACCGCTTCGGACTAGGTCACCCCCATCGCCTCGGCTCACGCCTCGGGCTCCAAGGGCATCTGACCGTCGTGCTCCGTCCCCGAACGGCGCTGGAGCGGCGGTCTCCGAGCGTCGTGCCCGGTTGCCGGGAAGCCCGAACCGTAAGGTGAGGGAATCCGCGCCGCTTCGGCCTAGGTCACCCCCATCGCCTCGGCTCACGCCTCGGGCTTCAAGGGCATCTGACCGTCGTGCTCCGTCCCCGAACGGCGCTGGAGCGGCGGTCTCCGAGCGTCGTGCCCGGTTGCCGGGAAGCCCGAACCGTAAGGTGAGGGAATCCGCGCCGCTTCGGCCTAGGTCACCCCTGCCCCCTCGGCTCACGCCTCGGGCTTCTTCAAGGGCATCTGACCATCATGCTCCGTCCCCGAACGGCGCTGGAGCGGCGGTCTCCGAGCGTCGTGCCCGGTTGCCGGGAAGCCCGAACCGTAAGGTGAGGGAATCCGCGCCGCTTCGGCCTAGGTCACCCCCATCGCCTCGGCTCACGCCTCGGGCTCCAAGGGCATCTGACCATCATGCTCCGTCCCCGAACGGCGCTGGAGCGGCGGTCTCCGAGCGTCGTGCCCGGTTGCCGGGAAGCCCGAACCGTAAGGTGAGGGAATCCGCGCCGCTTCGGCCTAGGTC
>Ga0315901_10008798_pt1 | contig 11693 bp, 9 predicted proteins | sample LakEriMetagenome_10_FD_203761 | JGI IMG/M metagenome (GOLD analysis project Ga0315901, IMG submission 203761) | Freshwater fungal communities from buoy surface, Lake Erie, Ohio, United States - Buoy 2 MA116 | ecosystem: Environmental > Aquatic > Freshwater > Lake | place: USA: Lake Erie, Ohio...
CATTTCCAAGACTAATAATGTCATTGCCACCTTGACTATGACTCATAACTTTAGCATCACCATATAAAGTATTGTCGGACAAAGAAAATTTCGTTATTACAGAAGATTCTATTAAAGATCCATTAAATGATCGGTCTTTACTATCACCTAAATTATTTTTAAAACTATTTCCTAATTGAATAATGTCATGACCACCAGTACTATTTTTCATGTTTTCTGCATCACCCAATAAAAAATTATCGAAGAGAGAAAAATTGAATAGCACATCGGATTGAATCGATCCTTTCGAATAAATGATGTTATTTATTGATGAAACTGAAATAGTTAGATCATTACCAACAGCAAGCCTATCATCGCCACCGCTACTATCTTGCATAGTCTTTGCATCACCAATTAATCTATTGTCTGATACGGTATATTTTAATGAGACCGTAGTATCAGCTAATGAATTTAAAGTAAGAGCGTTATTATCGATAGCTGTAATATCAGCATTAAATGCATTACCAACTGATATAACATCATCGCCGCTACTACTATCTCTCATATTTTCTGCATCACCTATCAAACTATTATTTGAAACAGTGAAATTTGAATCTAAGGAAATAACTAACATCTTTCCACTATTTACATTACTAGATATTTTTTTAAAAACATTCGAAAAATTATTTCCTACCTCCAAGATATCGTCACCAGCACTACTATTTTTTATACTTAGAGAATCTCCAATTAAAGAATTTTCAGATATAAAATAACTCGCTGCAACTGAAATTTTATCCGTCCCTAATCCTGTTGAAGACACACTGATATCACCAATTGAGTTTTTTAAATTATTACCCACTCCAATCGTATCTGCACCACTACTACTATGAATCATATTTTTTGCGTCACCAATTAAGCGATTATTGCTTGCCTTATAAGATATTGTTTCACTAGCATTAAATGACAAATCACTTAATGACGTACTTTCAATAGAATCTAGAGTATTTTGAAAATTATTACCAATACCTAGGGCATCATTGCCTGCAGCACTTCTTTCTATAGTAGCTGCATCTCCAATTAATTCATTGCCAGAAAAAGTAAAATCAGCTAATACATTAGATGAAATGATAGGCAAAGAGGGGTTAATTAAACTATCATTTCCTGTCACTCTAATATCATATTTTCCTATAGTGTTTTGTATATTGTTTCCCACGCTAATCGCATCATCACCTGCAGTACTATTTTTTATTTTATCTGCATCACCAAATAAAATATTATCTAAATATTTAAAGTTCAATAAAATATCAGAATCCACTGCATTACCGTTACTTGAAGAATTAACCACACCTGCAACAGTACTCTTTAAGTTATCGCCAACACTCAAACCATCATGACCAGCACTACTACTAGCAATATTTTCAGCATCACCAACTAGCCTATTCGATGAGAGATTGATACTTACTATTGAACTAGCACTTGCTTTTGAATTTGGAATTAAATTTGAATTTGAATTTGATTTTGAGATGACTGTAATTTCATCTAATTTACTTTCTATATCGCTACCAACTGCAACAATATCATTTCCACTAGAGCTATTTTTCAAACTCTTAGCATCACCAATCAAGGAATTTTTTGAGATATCCAAATCAACGTTAGATGAAGCAGTTATTATTGATCCATCAACAGACTGTAAAGTCTGCGTTTTAATATCAATAACTGAATTATTTCCAACATTAATTGAATCAGATCCGCTACTACTATTTGCAATATTATCAGCATCGCCAATTAAGCTATTGCTTTGAATTTTGACATTGATAGGTGGCGGTGAATAATCTTCAGTAGAACCACTCATAGTTGAAATATTTAGTTCATCCAATGAAAGAGAAGATGCATTCGCTAAGCTAATAGCATCATCCCCTGCCTTAGCACCATTACTCATAGAAAATGCATCACCATAAATGAAATTCTTAGCATTTAATCCGCCTACTAAGATGTCATTACCGCCTTGCACATTACCCTTCATCCTATAAGCATCACCGTAGATATAATTCGTCGCACCGTTAGCGCCACCGGTGATTGTATCTACTCCACCTTTAGCATTACCTTCCATACTATAAGCATCACCGTAGATATAATTCGTCGCACCATTAGAGCCACCAGTAATTGTATCTACCCCACCTTTAGCGTTTTCTTTCAAAGTATGAGCATCACCATATAAATGATTCTTCGCACCATCATTACCGCCTGTGATGGTGTCATTTCCTCCTACTGCATTACCCTTTAAATTTTTTAAATCGCCATAAATTTCATTGATCCAAGTTGAACCAGATTCGCCAGTGAAATTTTCATTTGCAAGATTGCCGGTTTGATTTTTTTTAGTCATTTCTATCCTCTATAAGATGTTTGATGGATTCATTTACTAATTAAAGAATCTAGTATTACAACGTGACAGCAAGCATTTTTTGATGCTGAAGATGGCTCGCCGAGACGCTAACAATCCTTCAAATACTAGAGGCTTTGTTTGATGAATATCAAACTCAAAGAGGGACGGTATGTTTTAGATTTTTTGTGGTTTATAAAACACGCGTCATATAGTGCATCGCAAGTACGTTAATTGTGGCTAAACGATCTTGACAAATTTAATTTAAGTTATTTTTAATTTTAATTTTTTAAAACTTAAGAGTGAAGAAGGCTTATTTTTTAATTAATATGCCGAATTGAGGTTGATTGATTTGTCGTTTTTTAAATGCGAAGGTAATGCTATGTTGTTTTTAAATGAGGAAAATAAACAACGGATTATTTGGGAATGGGATTGGTAAGTAGTGCTTTGTATTTATATACCGGACGTACGATTACGCTGCGCTAATCGTACCTACAAAATCAATATATGTCTTAATTAATTACGCAATCGATTAGCATATCGTAATCGTAAATCATCATATTTAATAAAAACAAAAAAAGGTAGGTAGCTAGGTAGGTACGATTAGCGTAGCGTAATCGTACGCAATCCTATTTAATAAAAACCATTAACCCTTAGATTCACTTCTTCCAAGCAGGATCACGTTTTTCTATGAAGGCTTGCACACCTTCTAAGGCAGCTTCATCCATCATGTTGCATGCCATGGTTTGGCCTGCTAACTGATAGGCTGCATCGATGCCCATTTCTAGCTGTCGATAAAACAGTTGCTTACCCATGGAGATGGCGACTGCCGGTTTAGCTAAGATACTGTTAGCGATTGATTCAATTTCTTCATCCAGAAATTCCAGTGGCACGACACGATTAACTAGTCCACGGTCTAAGGCAGTGGCGGCATCTATAAAGTCTCCAGTTAAGAGCATTTCCATGGCTTGTTTGCGTGAGATGTTGCGTGAGAGTGCCACTGAAGGTGTAGCGCAAAATAAGCCGTAACTTACACCTGAAACTGCAAAGCTCGCTTCTGTGGCAGCCACTGCTAAATCACACATAGCGACTAACTGACAACCTGCTGCAGTCGCTAAACCTTGCACACGCGCGATGACTGGTTGCGGCATGGTTTGTATGGTGTGCATCATTTTGCTACATTGATTAAATAATTTTTTATAGTAGGCGTTGGAAGGTTCTGCACGCATTTGCTTTAAGTCGTGACCAGCACAAAATGCTTTACCTTCGGCAGCGAGTATCACTACGCGTACTTGTGGATCAGTTGTGATTTGATTTAACTCAGCCTGCAATGCTGTCATCATTTCTTCTGACAGAGGATTAAATTTATTAGGACGATTGAGTGTGAGTGTGACAACACCACCTGTTTGCTGACGCAATACATAAGGCAGTTCAGTTGCGGAGTGAGTTTGATTCATGTTGTTCTCCCAGACGAATGCAGTTTTATTCTGACTCTTGTTCTGCAGGTTGTTCACCTAATAAAACAGGTGGTACATAATTTTTTAATAATTCTATTCGACTTGCGGGTGTTTCTAGACTAATGCGTCCTAATGCACCACTGCGATAATCTAACAGCAAGGTATGCGCTGATTTTTCAAAATCAGGCTCCCCACCTTTTAAGCGATAACTACGTTTTTCTGCAATGGCTTCAATCACACCTACTGCATCTGAATCCGGCTTTACACCATAGCGTGCTGCGAGCAGTGTTGGATAACGCTCTAATAATAATCCCGCTAAAAATACAGCGACTTCTTCTTCTATGACAGCATTCACACCGATGGCATGACTGGCTGCGAGCATTAAGCCATCAGTAGGATGCGCAATCTTAGGCCACAACATGCCCGGTGTATCGATCAATACCATGTTATTGCCAAGATACAGACGCTGCTGTGTTTTTGTGATAGCAGGTTCATCACCAACTTTTGCAACGCGTTTTTTTAGCAAGGCATTCATGAGCGTCGATTTACCGACATTCGGTATGCCCATGATCATCATGCGTAATGGCTTCAATGCTGTACCACGATGCTGCGCTAGTTTCATGCATAGCCCTGGCACTTTGGCGACATCGGATTGCGATTTACATGAAAGTGCTACGGCATGCACACGCGACTGACTGGCGTAATACGTTAACCATGCTTTAGTTGCAGCAGGATCAGCGAGATCACTTTTATTCAAGATTTTTAGACAAGGGCGCTGACGTGCATTGCGCAGCTCTTCTATCATGGGATTGGAGCTTGCTTGCGGTAGACGTGCGTCCATCACTTCAATCACCAGATCGACTTTTTCCATGGACTCTGCTGCCTTGCGGCGTGCAGCATTCATGTGACCGGGGAACCATTGTATGGACATGTGCGTCTTTACTCTCTGAAAACCAGTATTTTACTCGTAGTGAGCATGACTTATGCCAGACTTGCCAAGCTACGAATATGCGCGACTGCACTACGTGCTAATGCTGAGAGTTTATAACCCCCTTCAAGACAACTGACGATTCTGCCGTGGCTATAACAATCTGCGATTTGCATGATTTGCTTGGTCATCCAAACGTAGTCAGATTCAACTAATCCCATCTGGGCTAAATCATCTTCGCGATGTGCATCAAAGCCTGCAGAGATAAAAATCATTTCTGGTTGATGCGCATGTAGTGCGGGTAGCCAGTGCTGTTGCAGCACTTCGCGCGTGGCATCACCGCGCGCATAAGCTCGTAAAGGAATATTCACCATATTGATGGGCTTTATCCCTAGTGGGTCTGCGCCGCTATAGGGATAGAGTGGATGCTGAAAAAAACTCACCATCAATGCACGCGTATCGTTGTGAAATATGTCTTCAGTTCCATTCCCATGATGGACATCAAAATCAACGATAGCGATGCGCTTTAATCCACAAACGTCAAGGGCATAACGCGCTGCGATTGCTACATTATTAAATAAACAAAATCCCATAGAGTGAGTCGAGGTTGCATGATGACCTGGAGGACGGATAGCACAAAATGCATTCTCGATTTCACCATCGATGACAGCTTGTGTCGCTGCGACTGCAGCTCCTGCTGCACGTAATGCCGCATACCAGCTATAGGGATTGATCGCGGTATCTGGGTCGAGTTCAAAATACGTCAATACATGATCGAGTGTGCCGCCATACTCTACTGGTGTATGTGATCGTATACGCTCTATCACTTCAGGACTATGCACTCGTAAGATATGGTCTATCTCTGCCAAAGGAGCAGATCGATATTCCAGAAAAGGCGCTGTTTGGCTGGCAATCAGTTGATCTTCAATGGCAGAAAGTCGTTCTGGTGCTTCTGGATGCCAAGACCCCATTTCATGGAGCTTACAATCAGGATGGGAATATAGTGTTGTGGTCATGTTGATAGCCATTATGCACTAGCTCTCTATGCTTTCCCCTACGCTGAATGTGCTGCGCAAAACTACGGGAAAATGAAAATATTTGTCATTCCGATAATCAAATTTTCACCTTTAATTTAATGCTGATATGTCGATTTATCAGTGGGGCGATGCTCTATACTCACGCACCAAACTAGCTATCATTATTATTAAAATCTATGTCGAAAAATTTTTTCTCTCGCTGTCTGCTATTTGTAGCAATACTCTGTATTTTGTCATTGAGTGGTTGGTCGCAAGATGTGCTCGCTAAGAATAAGCCTCAAAAAATAAAACGTTCTGCTGCATCTAAAAAAGCCGTCCGTAAAAAAGCTGCACATGAAGAAGAATACACACGCTTTTCTGACTGGAGTGCTGCCGCTGTGTTCATCGATGAGATGCATGATAAACATGGGTTTGATGCGACTGAATTACGCAAGCAGCTCAATCGCGCGCATTTTTTAGAAAATGTTGTACAGCTGATTAATCCGCCTCCACCGACTAAATTAAAAAACTGGACAGTTTATCGCCAACGATTTATTGAGCCGGTGCGTATTAAAGCAGGCATTGCATTTTGGAATAAATATGAATCACAACTTGCCCGTGCTGAATCCGAATACGGCATACCTGCAGAAATTATTGTAGGCATCATCGGTGTAGAAACGCTCTATGGTCGTATGGCTGGAAAAATTCGTGTGATGGATGCGTTGACTACTTTAGCTTTTGCTTATCCTAAAACTATGAATCGCGATGCGCGTATGGCCTATTTCAAAAGCGAGTTAGAGCAGACTTTACTCTACGCACGTGAAAATAATATTGATCCTTTTTCTTTGCTTGGATCCTACGCTGGCGCTGTAGGCTGGCCACAATTCATGCCGGGTAGCATACGGCGCTTTGCTGTTGATTATGATGGCGATGGAAAAATAGATTTAAGAAATTCACCACCCGATGCCATTGGTAGTGTGGCGAGTTTTTTATCTCAGCACGGCTGGAATAAAAATGCACCACTCGTTTCTCCGATCACAGAAATTTCATCGGATGAAACACGCTGGCAGCCTATGCTTGGAAAGAGTTTAGAAGCAGAATATTCAGTTGATACGTTTCGTCAAGCGGGCGTGATTGCTAGCGATGCACAAGATAAATTTTTATATGGCTTAGTCGACCTTCAAGATGGAGAAAGACCTACTCTTTATTGGTTAGGTAGTGAGAATTTTTTTGCTATCACAAAATACAATCGTAGTTTTTTCTATGCGATGTCCGTTATAGAATTGGGCAGCGCGGTAAAAACTCAACGAACAAAATAATGTTCTGATAGTTATATGCCCTCTGTTGACACAACACGCATTATTCAAGAAACGCAAGCATGGCTACAACATGCAGTGATAGGACTGAATTTATGTCCTTTCGCTAAATCTGTTTATGTAAAAAATCAAATTGAGTACCAAGTGAGTACTGCTTCTGATGAAAATGTTTTATTGGATGAGCTTAAACTTGCGCTGATTAGATTAACTGAAATTCCTGCATCGACGATTGACACCAGCCTACTCATACATCCTTATGTTTTGCAGGATTTTTTAGATTACAACGACTTTCTTTATCAAGCAGATGATCTACTGCATGATTTAAAGCTAGATGGCGTTTTACAAATTGCCAGCTTTCATCCTGATTATCAGTTTGCTGATGCCAACAAAGAAGATATTAGTCATTGCACCAATCGCTCTCCTTATCCCATGCTGCATTTGTTGAGGGAAGATAGCCTCGATCAGGCTATTTCTGCAAAACCAGAATGGGAAGAGATAGTCGAAAATAATATTGCAACGATGAATAATTTAGGATGGAAAGGTTGGGAAGAGTTACAAAAGAAAATATATGAATAGAAGAAATATTGAAATTTATTAAATTTTAAGAATATAAAAAAAATTATTTTTTATAAATTTATACTTTCTTATTTTTTATTTTATGCAGAGTGAAGTTAAATTTTATTATCACTATAAATAATAAAAAAATTATTTAGCTTATTAAAGACTCTGGTTTACCTCTCATCTTTTACTGCTACTGTATCTGCAAGCTGCTTTACTCTCTCATTCGATAAATAGGCTATTAATACATACTCGACGTTGGTTGCTGTATTTTGAAGTTAAATACTGTTCAATTTATTCGATCAACGACTACTTGTATTAATTATCTTCAATCACTCACCAAAGTAGATCAAGTCTACTACGACATGTTTGCATCATAACTATGCTCAATTTAATTCAGCCATGCTTAGTATTGTGCGACATCACACATTACAATTTTCAATAAAAATTTTTATAAGAATTTTCTATAAATCATTTTGCATCAATGCGTTTGATCAAAAAATAGAGAGAAATTCAATTAAACACCAGACTGGTGCAGCATCTATCTCAATGGCAAAAATTTTCATAAATTTTGATTGAAAAAAATTTACTTTGTTACTGAGTCCCAATAGAATATTGTTAGTATTTTAAAAACAATAATTAACTTTTCACATTTGCTGTTGCTTACCCAGAAAGTATCAATCAAGCACATGTTCCATCAACAACTAGTCCCATCTTAACCACTCAGCCTTATGGAAAACATCTCAACATGACTACTTCGTTTGACATTGAAGACAGCAGCCGACTAGCAGATCAAGTTGCATATGATCCAAATAATTTGCTAGATTCCTTGATAGAGAAATTACATTTAAAGAATGATGCTGCCCTTTCGCGTGCTCTGGAGGTAGCACCACCTGTGATCAGCAAAATTCGCCATAGACGATTACCTGTAGGAGCTTCATTATTGATACGTATGCATGAGGTAAGTGAACTCAGTATTCGCGATCTTCGAGTACTGATGGGTGATCGTCGCGAAAAATTCCGTATCAGTGATAAACAGTTCAAGCCTAAGCAAATAGGAATTTCTGCCTAAAGTCTCTAAAAAAATGCGTTATGCAGCCATTGATTTTGCAAGCATGAGCAAAATCATCAGTAGTCAAAATACTGTAGGTGCTGTAAATGTGGTTAACGACATTTTGTTAGAGGCTCTTAAGCAAGAGTCCTTGATTGTAGGCAGCATTGATTCGGAGACATGATCTTTCTGTATCAATGCAATCGTGATAACTGGCTCTTGATGAGCCAGTTTTTTTGACTTACTGTGAAAGTAATTCAGCGCGTGCTTAAGCTGGAAATACACCTGTTGATAGATAACGATCGCCACGATCACAGACGATAAATACGATAGTGGCATTCTCGGTTGTTTGTGAAATTCTCAATGCAACTTCACAGGCACCAGCTGCTGAAATCCCACAGAAGATGCCTTCTTCTACTGCCATGCGTCTCGCCATCTGTTCTGCTACAGCTTGACTAACATTTTCAACCACATCGACACGCGACTTATCAAAGATACGCGGTAGATAAGCTTCAGGCCATTTACGTATGCCAGGAATTTGCGAACCCTCTTCAGGTTGCGCACCAATTATTTGAATGTTGGGATTTTTTTCTTTGAGATATTTCGATACACCCATGATGGTGCCCGTAGTACCCATGGCACTGACAAAATGCGTGACTCGACCTTCTGTGTCTCGCCAAATTTCAGGGCCTGTACCGTCGTAATGTGCACGCGGATTATCGGGATTCGCAAACTGATCGAGAATTATTCCCTTATGCTCTTTTTGCATTTGATCAGCCAGATCACGTGCATATTCCATACCGCCAGTCTTAGGAGTTAAAACGATTTCAGCGCCATAGGCTGCCATACTTTGACGACGTTCTAGGCTGAGATTTTCAGGCATCAGCAAAATCATTTTGTAACCGCGCATGGCTGCCGCCATTGCGAGGGCAATGCCCGTGTTGCCACTGGTTGCCTCTATCAGGGTATCGCCAGGTTTGATTTCTCCACGCTCTTCAGCGCCTTTTATCATGGAAAGAGCTGGCCTATCTTTGACTGAGCCGGCAGGATTATTTCCTTCCATTTTCCCCAGAATGATATTGTTGCGCGCCGCTGCGTCCGCGCCAGGTAAGCGCTTTAACTTAACCAAAGGCGTGTTACCGACTAAATCTTCTATGGATTGATAGTGCATGAATGGCATCGCTCTCGTGCTAAAAACCACTATTCTAATCGCAGCGAGAGACGAAGGTGAGAGATCGAATTTTCAGAGGATTGCTAGGGAATGACGTACCTTATCAAGAATAGAATAAATCCCTGCCATGCTCACCCACAGCAGGGCTTTTGCTGCGGGTGAGATGCTAAAGCCTTGTGGCTATGCTATGCGACTTATTTTTCTTTAGTCTCACTCTTAGCTGGCTCTGGTTTAGTCATCTCATTAGGTGACTGTACTTTTTTAGGTTTAGCAGCACTCGCACCGGGATGTGTTTGGCCATTCACAACTAAACCTGCTGCAGATAATTTCACAGCGTTCTTAGCGCCCACACCTTTTACTCTCTCTTCAAGATCTGCCCAGTCTTTGAAATTGCCTGTTTTTTTACGTTCATCAAGTATGGCTTTAGAAGTCGCTGGTCCTACACCTGTAATACTGTCTAGTGCAGCTTGATCAGCTGTATTGACTTCAACAACGGCAAAGGCTTGACTCGCCATTAATGCAACACCGATGAAGAAGAGTGCAATTTTTTTAAACATGGATTACTCCTATTTTGGTTAAATGAAAGTTATCGACGCAAGCTGACTGACTCACTGACCATGCGCGATGAAGCATTAAACGACAAGATGGATGCTGTGTGACTGAGATATGAAATGATTAATCTGCATAAGGCAGAGAAGTATCATTTAATTATGAATAAATTACTATGAAGCTATTGATCATAGTAATCATTTCAAATAAAAGAATTTTTTATACAATGAAAAATTGCATTGTATGGATAGAATTACACTTGATTCATCACCGAGAGTTCTTCTGTACGACGTGGCGCGTAACTTTCCCAATGACTACAACCTGGACATTGCCAATAGAATTGTTTAGCTTTAAATCCGCAATGACTACACTGATAGCGCGCTAATTTTTGTGCGTAGCCTGAGACGAGATTTTTAACGACAGATAATTCAGAGCGTCTATCTGGTGCAACTACCATTAAGCGTGCTTCAAGTAATTTATCCAAACCTAGTAAGGTCGGTGTGCGACGTAGTTCATCACTCACAAATTGATTAGCTATTTCTGGACCTTCGATTTCCAATACAGCTTTGAATATCACTTCAAGTAAATCAACCGAAGGTACTTCGGCATGATAGGCCTTCAATAAATTAATGCCTTCTTGAGTACGACCAACTGATCGATAACCATCCATCAAACGCAGCGCAACTAAGGCAACATGGGCTACGCTTTGCTTTTCTACGCGCTCCCACACTTTTAATGCGGCTTCTGTATCACCCTTAGCTAATAAGGCATCGCCATTTAAGATCATGGCACGTACATTATTTCTATCAAATGAGAGTGCTTGCTCCAATGTGACTAAAGCAGCATCGGGACGTGCATGTACTAATTCATCTTCTGCAATCTCACAGTGAAATTGTGCAATCTCTTTTTGAAAATTTCCTGCGCCTGATTCTTGCAATGCTTGTGCTGCAGCTATGGCACGCTTCCATTCTTTTTCACGCTGATAGATTTCTAATAATGCACGACGCGCCGCAGTGCCATACGGTGTGACAGCGAGTTGATTAAAGGTTTCTTCTGCTCTGTCTAGCAAACCTGCTTTAAGAAAATCCTGTCCTAATTCATATTTAGCTTGACTGGCGATTTCAGGCAACAGATCTGCACGCGCCAATAATTCTTGATGCACACGCACTGCACGTTCTATGTCACCGCGCTGTCTAAATAATTTACCTAATGCGAAATGTAATTCAGCAGTTTCAGGATCGAGTTGTGCGATTTCTATAAATAAGTCTATCGCCTTATCAGGCTCTTC
>Ga0315901_10008801_pt1 | contig 11691 bp, 13 predicted proteins | sample LakEriMetagenome_10_FD_203761 | JGI IMG/M metagenome (GOLD analysis project Ga0315901, IMG submission 203761) | Freshwater fungal communities from buoy surface, Lake Erie, Ohio, United States - Buoy 2 MA116 | ecosystem: Environmental > Aquatic > Freshwater > Lake | place: USA: Lake Erie, Ohio...
TTGCATTATCGTATTGAGTTAACAAACTGAGACTTGAAGTTACTGCTGATAGAGTAACTGATGCTCCAGCTTGTGTAAGAGCGTCTGGGAAAATAGCGTAAACATATGCTGGATAACTTGAATCACTTTGTGGATTAGTTCCAAAATATGTTTGAACATATGAAGTATCAGTAGAAATTGCACTGAGTGAACTTGCTGAAGTGTGTACTCCTGCTGAACTACTGAGAACTAAATTAAAGCTTGCGGTAGTACCACCTATTGCTACACTAGAAAGACTACTACCAGATACCGTTGGATGAAGTAATGCAAACACTCGTTGTCCAGCCGAACCAGTTGCATAAATTGTTGCGGCAGTAGTGGCGTATCCACCTAAACCAAGTACACGAACGATTGTTGCACTTCCAGCTTCTTGAAGGTAGTTCTTAACAGCATAACCAGTGTAGGAAGTACCGTTAGGTTCACCGAATGTCGTGACGAACCCATCAATACCTTGTACTGTTGTAGGGACAAATGCTGGTCCCTTGGTGGTTGGTCCCACAAAGGCGGCACCGATTTCTGCTACACCTTGCGGGAGGAATGAAAGGTCACGTTCTTGCGTAAATACGCCAGGTGACACGATGCGTTCTGCCATACGGTATTCTCCAAACTAAATTTGTTATTTCTCTGGGATAAACTCGCCGGTTTCAAAATTGATTTGTCCAGCGCCATACTTTTCTGACAACCGTTTTACCAATGCTTGCTCTTCATCAACCAAATTTTTGAACACCTTTCCTTGTTGTTCAAGTTTAATTTTCAATTCAACTGTTTCCAATTCCATCATTTGTATTTGTAATGCGAGTTGACCGGAATCGGATACCGTTGAAGCTAACTTTAATTTTAAGGAATTAATTTGGTCAAGTTCTTCCTTTGCAACTGTTATCATAATAACCTCTTTTGTGTACAATACAACTCGTATTATAAATATCTGTTTTTTTACCTAAACATCAATTATTCACTTTCTATTTCGGTAAAAGTAACCACTTTTTTGACGGAATACCGTTTTTGTGTAGTAGTAGTTCTATTATTCTGTCTGTCCAATGCGTTTTCTGGTAGAAGATATGCGTATACCGTCATATCAAACTGAGTCCGAACCACTCTATCCGCCGAACTTGGTAATTCTGTTAATGGCTCGAATGACTTTACCGAAGTACGAAATTTATAGTTATTTTGTTCACCCCAATATTGGTCAGTTTCGAATGAAATATTTTCTACCACCGCATTCATTTGTTCCATATATTCGGTCCAAATAATGCATCGATAATTTATTTCATAATAATCGGGTACTGTAGTAACCACGTATTCCCGACTTGGAGTAATATGGTTTTTCACCGCAAACTGGTCATATGGAGTCCGGCGATTCCATCCCGTTTCAAATGTACGTTCCAAATACTTGTTAACGGGGGAATTAATCATAGACTTCTTCATTCCCGCGCGACGAATCATAATCATCGGTAATTGAATCTTACCAATAGAATCACGCATGACCCCATCACGTTGAGCAGATTTCCAACGTTCTGGGTCACCGTAAATGACAGGTACTTTAACTTCATTTCCGTTCTGTGTTACGATAGGTTTAATGCGGTCATTCATATATCCAAGAATAGCATTATCAATCGTATACAGCGTAACTGCAATAGGTGGTGTGTTACCTAATGGGATGTCGTTTGCCCGATTTTGTACAGCCTTTTGCTGCTGTACATCGACGCGTTGTACTACTGGCGTTTCGCTCATACTTGTGCCTCTTCAATATCAATACTTGTACGACGAGTGAGATGTGCCATACAAATGATTGCGGTATTAAACCCTGGCTTACTTGCGATAAGTTGTGTTTCCGTAATATTATGAATTTCATAATAGTGATTGTTATATCCAATAACATCACCAATTTCTGGGTACGTATTTACGTCTTGTAACATACGACGAGCGAATCTAAATTCAGTTTGTTGGTCTTGATTTACGCCAAACCCTTCTTCTCGAACTGGAGTATTTTTATCGTACTTAACAATCGCATTTACTTTTACTGGAGTGTATCGTGGCTTGGTAACACTTTCTCCGTAAATATTCACTTTAGCGGAATCTACTACAATCTTATAAAGAATAACCGCAACGTCCATTGTTTCATCAATCAATTCCCGAGTGATGTGTTGGATAAATTCAAAATCACGTTGTGTGACAAAGCGTGCCATGTATTAACCTATGTAAATGAGAGTAGGAATATTCTTAAACATTTCTTGCATGTTCTTAGAGTTTTCCGCTTGTTTCTTCATTTGTGCTTGCATACCCGTTTCTTCCAATGTTTCACGAAGTTCCTTAACAAGCATTTCTTTTTCGGTGACCGCTTCACGACGAAGAAGTTCACCATCCAAACGAATTACTCCGTCTGGATATGGGATGTTTTCGAACTTTGAACGAATAATACCTAATAATTCTTTTGCTAATGCGAGTGTGTATTTGAATATCCACGTGCGGGACATATCATTTGTATTTGCGTACGTTATATGGGTATATGGCACATTCGAAAGGTCACCTGCGATATTAGACCCCGATTGAAATACGTTTGCTTGTTTATCTTTCACTACCATATAATCAAAATATATTACTTTACTTTCCTTAAAGACTGGTTGGAATCGCACCACATTATTTGCAATTTCAAATCCGTATTGACTCTTACGAATCATATCATTGATTTCAATTGCTTGAATACGGAGTAAATCTTCGTAGGCAGGCATCATCACGAACGTCACTGGTGGTGAGTATCCGTCGAACCCGAATTCACTCATTAAGTTAGTTAGACCAAGACCCGTGGTTGCAAACGGGTCATAGTAACGTGCAATTGCTGGTGGCATGTAATGGTACATACGACGAATTTCAATTGCAGATCCACTTTCATATGGGTCTGCCCACAATGTCTTCAAATCATAACTTTGTGTTCCTATTGATGCGGATATCCATCCACGCTTTACATTCACATCACCGCCAGATTGAGCTTCAGTACCATAATCTGATGCTAACTTAACTAATTGTGGTAATGCAGTTCCAACAATATTCTTTTGAGTTGCTGATGTTGATGTACTCAATCCTTGAAGTGACATCATATGTTCACGTGCATTAAATTGATTGACTTGATTACCATAGGTGGTAATAGCTTCTTCAAAGCATGCATAAATTTGCTTATCTAACAATTCAACTTCTACGACAGGATATCCCAACTTTCTTGCAACGAATTCTGCAGCCCGTGGAGCATCTACTTGGAATGCACTATCGGCATCAAAAAACCCGAAAGGAGTAATCCCTACAGGACTACGAGGAACACCATCGTAAAAAATTGGTTCTTGTGTTTCCATAAAACTCTCTGTTTGAGGACTACTAATAAATAGTTTTATTAAATCATTAACTCATATTTTGACCGACCGGAAATAAAAAGGGTGACCTTTCGGCCACCCAATTTATCTACTCAGTTACTCTATCGAATTAAACGAGGTTTAATCCGTCGATGTACACCTTACCGAAGAATTCTGGGCGTACGACCTTCTTAGCGTAACGAGTCATCACGCCACGGCGTGGTGTGAAGTTCGTTGGGTCATATACCAATGGGGTAAGGATGAGTGGGATGTATGGTGCGTATACTGCACCAGTTTCGAGGAAGTTACTTCCACGGAAGCCCATTAACATTACGTTTTCCTTCATGTATGGGTTCTTGTAGATGGTGTAACGGTTTTGGAATGAACCAACCTTGGTTACGCCACCTGCGAATTCCATCTTGTCACCATCGGTGCCAGCCATAAAGCCAGGGATGGTTTCAAGGATGGTTGCGACAGTTGGTGAAACAACTGCGAAGTTTGCACCACCACGCATGGTGAGTTGGTGAATCTTGTTACTTACCTTTTGCATCTTTTGACCGAGGGTTTGGTACCAGGTCATGTTGGTCCATGCAGTTCCAGTGAATGAGGAAGCTGCGAATGCTGAACCGTTCCATACCTTACCGATTTCTGCTGACCAGTATTCGGTGGTGACTGATGGAGCTGCTTGGATTAACATATCAAGGATTTCGAGGTCGATTTCTGCTGAGATGTAATCACTTAACATTGCTGTTAATTCAGCTTCCGCATCAATACTGTGGTATGCGTTCAAGTCTTGTGCAAGTTCTGGTGACCATACTGCCTTCAACTTACGAGTCTTAGCAACGATGGTTTCTGACTTGAGTTCAAGATTGAGTTGTGGGATACCGATATCGGTGCCGTCACCTGTGCGGTCTTCGAAGTCACCGCGGGTGGTGTCAGTTGGTTGCTTGACGTAGCTAAGACCAGTGATTGAACCAGTTGATACGGTGTTAAGAATGAAGGTGATGTTGGTGCCGTCGTACTTAGTGAATTCTGGGAGTACAACTGAAGCTGCACTTACTGAACCACTGAGTGAACCACTTGGAATGAATGTACGTACTGAGAGGAAGTCTGCGTTTGAAGCACTTACGCCTGGAACGACAAACTTTACAAGACTACCAGTTACTACGAAGTCTTGGTTGTAGTTAACATCTGAGAATGCTACTGTGGTGTTTGCTACTGCGTTGATGGTTACTGAAGCATCATTGATGGTGTAACCGAAACGTCCTGCGCCATAGAGGCCGCCTTCGTTGGTGTTACCGAAGGTACTATATGGTGATGAAAGTGCATTACCATAGATTGAGGTGTTTGCGGTTTGACCGTTTACGGTTGTGCCGTACTTGAAGTCCATATAGAACACAAGTCCTGAAGGAAGGTTCATTGGTTGGACTGATACGAAGTTCTTACTTGCGATTGAGCCCATTACCTTACGGACTAATGGAAGTGCAACGCCTGCCCATTGTTCACCTGCAGTACCAGCTTGGTTGGTTACTGAGTTTTCTTGGAGGAGTTGTGATGCTTGGTTTTCAAGCATTACTGCCATTGCTTGCTTGTCGTAACTCTTGAGGCCTTCGAGAAGACCTGACTTTTCCCACTTGCCTGCTAACTTGCGGGCTTCTTCAGTGATTACCTTGTGTGCTGAACCGGCTTCACTGATAAGGTTCATTACTTCTGACATATTGCTGTTCTCCTATGAGGTTAGATAAGTCCTGCGAGTTGTTGTAGACGCTTTGCAACTGAGTTTTCTGCGATTACTTCAGCTGCCTTTGGTGCGGTACTTGGGGTTGCCTTACTTGCGAACCCTTCAGTCACGACCTTGGTTGTCTTTACTGCCTTTACTGCCTTTGCTGTTGAAGTTAATGTTTCAACAAGAACTGTGTATACCATCTTGACTTCACGAACTGTTGATGCGCGGTCGAAGTTTTCTACAACCGTCACCATTTGTTCACTGGTCAAACCTTCCTTACGGAAGATTTTGTTGGTATAAAGGAGTTTTGCGTTGAGAAGATTGACTTCGTGTAGCTTGCCTCGTAGGAGTTGTACAGCCTTACGATATTCTGCGAGCTCTTTTTCAAGGGAAGCCATTTTTTCAGACTTATGCTTTTCCATTTCGTCTTCGGCTTCTAATTCCTTGAGGATTGCTTCTAAATCCAATTCTTCTTCGCCTTCTTCTTCGTGACCCTTTTCCATTTCTTCACCTTCCATCTTGTTTACATCTGATGGTTCGGTTACGAAAGTATTTACATCAGCTGCCTTTTCTGCAGCTTCTGTTCCGATGTGTGAAGTCTTAGCTGGAATTTCTGGCTGTTCGACACCAGCTTCTGGATCTTCTGCTGGATATGCTTCGTCTGCCTTTTCTTCTTCCGTTTCGCCTTCCTTTTCTTCTTCGCCTTCCATGCCTTCCTTCATTTCTTCCTTTTCTTCACCTTCTTCTTCGTGAGACATTTCTTGAAGGTCAGCTTCTAATTCCTTGATTACTTCGTCAAGGTCGAAATCTGCTTCGGTCCAATCTTCGTACCATTCAGTTTCGCCTTCACCTGCGTCTTCACCACTTTGGTCATCTTCTGCTGAGTCAAATGCTGAAGCGGAAGGTTCCTTGTTATCTGAAGCGCCGATATCTGAAGTTGCTAAGTCCATATCTGACTTGCCAGTTGGTTCTGCTTCTGAAGCGTCCATTTCTACTGCTTCTTCGGTTTCTACTGGCTTCTTTTCCATGTCCTTTTCTTCTTCGTCGTGTTCCATACCTTCTGCTTCTGCACGGAGTCTACGAGAAATCATGGACTTGATTTGGGGTGTGAACGATTCTTCTAATGCAAGCTTTGCATTTTCGATAGCAGTTTGACGTACTGCTTCTGCGTCTGCAATTGCTTCCTTTAAAAGCTTGTTCGTAAATTCGAACTCTGCCATAAAATTGCTCTCCTATAAGGATAAAATGGCTATTCAAGCCATTAACGAGTATACATACAACAAAAATCACACCCCAGCAGAGGTGTACTTTAAATATATATTATCTATTTCCTAAAAACATCAATTTTTAGTTAAAACGTATTATTGTTCTTCTTTTGCGCCTTACTCTCTTCACGCTTCCGGCGGCGGAGGGCGTCTTGACTTTTCTTTGCGAGTCTCTTGGACTTCTTCAAATAGAATTCCTTCTTCTTTAAATCTTCCATCAATTCAGCCCGCTTTACTTGCTTGACGAATTGTTGGAGTGCTCTTTCTAAATCCGATTGTTTATCACCTTTTACTTCTACGTACATACTACCTCCGGGTTACCGAGTAACTAATTGATATGCGATTGCAACCATCTTATCTAAAGACTCGTTGCAGAATTTCTTTCTATTTTCTGGGGATAATTGATGCATGACGGTGACCAATAGTTTAGCGGTATATGCATCAACGTATTGTTCATCTACCTTTTGTGCCTTTCCAGTCTTAGCAGCTTGTAAGATAGACTTGACTTTGTTTTCCATATTGGTATGGAATCCCCAAGGACCAACATTAAATATTTCTGGACGGACAGTTCTGAACTTTCTCATCAACTCTCCAGCCTTTGCATTGGCTTCATTTTCTGTGTTGGAACCATCTTCCCCGTTAAGTTCTTGACCATCTTCACGTTGCTTATGATGGACCAATTCATGTGCTAATGTACGTAATACATCAACTGGGTGACGTTCACCCTTTACTACAACGATTTCATCTGTAGCGGGATTATAGGTACCAAACGACAAGTGTTGGGTAGAATATCCATTACCTTCGAACTTGATGTTCTTTGGTAATGACTTCATACCCAACTCTTTTACAGCAAATTTAATAAATTCCTTCGCTAATTTCATTTTACTTCACTTAGGAAATCATAAATAAGTGAATCAATACGATTATATTGTGGAGCGATAATCGTCTTATTTTCATTAATAAACGCACCGTGTGTACTTGGGTTACTGACGATATCAAAGCAGATGAGACTGAAATCGTCTTGGACTTCTACGGTGCTTTCACCCATTTGACGAACGGAGCCCATACCACGTGAAGAGACACCAAGACGAATGTTGTTCTTGATGAGTTCACGAACGATGTTACCCGATGGGGTAGAGAGGATTTCGATGTTACCACGAACGTCCTTACCGTCAAACCATAATTCAGTAACGTTGCAACATACGTTCTTTAAGTTAACAACTGGACTTTCTGGATGGTCGAGTTCACCTAATGCGCGACGTTGTGCAACAAAGTTTTCTTTGTACATCCCGGCTTCACGTTGAAGAATTTCCATTGGATAGATACGTCCATTTTGGTTCTTCGCTTCAGCACGTTGGAGAAGGACATTCTTTAATGTTAATGGCTTACTAACATCCGCTGCTTCTATAAGAAGGTCTTTACCGTATTCGATAACATTATATTCAACTAGTAAGTTCTTCATATTACTTTCCTCTGATATCCCGAATTTTTCCTGCAATAGAAATAAGACGGGCTTCTAATTTGATAAGACCTTCTTGTGTACGACGATATAATGCTTCACTAGATACGTTTGATTCTTTTTGTAAACGTGCATTCATTTTAATGATACGTTCAATTTCTTGGATGTTTTTATTAACTTCTGAAATTGCCTTTGCAATTTTTTGGGTAGGAGTTGCACTTTCATCCTTTTTATATTCGTGATAGCGTGTCTTAGCTTCTGCTAAATTTTCTTTTTGAAGTTGTTCAAGTCTGTCCGCACGTTGTTGTAATTCCTTTTCACCACGTGCAGATAGTGTATACCCCAGTTGGGTAGCTACATTCTTCATTTTTGCAACATTTCGTTTTACATTACCACGAAATGCAAACGGGGTAAGATACGGACCAGCGCCAGCAGTAGTACTAATTTCTTGGAGCTCTTGTTCGATAATCTTACGAACCATCAATCTGAGTTTTTCTTCGTTGGTCATAGTTTCTTAAGCTCCTTAAGGATTTCATACCCAATTAACATTGCGGTCATATGGTTTTCCTTAATGACCGTTGCATGTTGAATACGTTGTAATTGAGTAACAACTTCAGCCAACTTAATACGAACAACCTTATCAGAAACTTTCTTTGAGAAGTTTTTCAATTCTTTTGACAAGCGAACACTTTCACTTACTGTGTAGTTTTTTAGATTGCCTGTATTTGAGATATTATAAATGTATTCTTGAAGAAGCTTCTTTTGTGCTTCGTCCAATCCCTTATACTTTTGATTAAATCGTTCAACAAGAATCTTATATGAAAGATAACGAATATCATCTTCTTGACTACGAATGATTGATGCTAATTCGTTGTGTTCTTTAATTTCTTTAGTAATAATCTTACCAGCCAAATGTTCTACGATAGTAAATTGACTATTTGCTAATTCTTCAATAGTGGTAGTATCGTTGATTCCATTTACAGCCGCATCGAAACTCTTATAGATAGAAGCATAAATCTTATATGACGGAATGCGAGCTGAGAAGAATTCTTTAAGGTCAAAGTTTTTCTTAATTTCCTTGATTAATGTATACTTTTGCGTATTTAATGCGTTTTGGTCAAGGTTCTTTCGTTGTTCGGTCACCAACTTCAAGAGTTGGAATGCCTTTTGTTCCGAAAGATTTTGAACGTTAAAGAATGCCCGATATAACATTAATTCTTTTCCAAGTTCTTTCTTGGAATTAAAGAATTCACGCATGAGCTTAACAGCGACACCATCCTTCTTGTTTTCCATCACATCAGAAGTGATTTGACGTACTAACAATTCGAATAAAATGCCGGTGTTTCTCAACTTATTATGTTTGATACTAGATTTCATAAGAAAATCCGCCGTAAGTGAAAAAATACCTTATCATATATTAAATAGTATGAAGATTCTTAGTCCGTTAGATTTTGGTCTATTTCTAAGATATTTTCTTCGTTTAAAATACTGCTTGTTTTTGCTGATTTAGTTTCCAACTGTTTAATAAGATTAGAGATTTCAGCATTTTCTAATGATAATGGAGACTTCTTAGAAGGTTTACGTTGTTGTCCAACCCGAAGTGCGGCGAGGTTTTCTCTATGACCGAGTGGGTCGCGGCCGCGTGGATGACTGTCTTGACCGTATTTTTGACCAACTTTTGGACGACCCATCTTAGCTTCTTCCAATTCTTCTTCTGGAACTTCTAATTCAGTTTCTTCTTCACCAGAATCCAATGATGCTAAAATGGTATCTACATCATCAATCTTTTCTTCACCTTCTGCTGGAGCTTCAGCAGCTGGTTCTTCACTAGGTTGGACCTCTGCGGGCGGTTGCTCTGCTTGTGGATTTGCTGCACTTTGTTCGGTCGCTTGTAATTGACCTAACATTTCTACATCCTTAGCAATCTTTTCTTGTTCTTGACGAGCATCATCTTCTGCAACTTGAAGAATGTTATGGTAAATCCAATCACGGGATAAGAACTTACTTGAAGCGATATCATTTGCCAACGCAATCTTTTCTTTCCAAAGATTGAGCTTTTCTTGTTCGTAAATGACTGATGGTGAAGTCATTTCAATTTCAAAGTCAATCAATTCTTCGTCGGTGAATCCTTGGACGTATAAATGGATGATTGCAATCTTGGTGAGTTCTGACACCATAATACGTTGAATACGTTCGATAGTACGTGCGAAACGAACGTCTTGTGCTGCCAACGATGCCTTTCCACTATTATCTTCTTCGTACCCAAGGAATGACTTCGGTACCTTGAATGCTGCCATCAACTTGTTACGGAGATATTCGATATCTTCGATTGCGTTGAATTGAAGACCTGGAAGATTTTGGATGTCAGTTCCAGAGTCTTTACCACGAACCGGAAGATAGAAATCTTCTGTAATATTCATCATATTGTAACGAAGATTATAATCACCCGTAGCTTGGTCCACCAACGGAACTTTCTTCATGCGGTCAATGATACGTTGCATATGGGTATCAATTTCCGCAGGTGGAATGTTACCAATATCAACTAAGACCTTACGCTTATCTGGTGCTCTCATAATACGATGAATTAACATCGCATCTTCCATCAATTGTAATTGCTTCCAGACACGGCGACCACCTTCAACCATACTCTTACCATATGGAAGGAAGTTGGTGTCGGAAAGTAGACGGAAATGTGCTATTTCGTAGTTGTCAAATTCTTTCTTACCTAATGCCAAGAAATCATTTTCGACTTTAAATTTAACTGAGAATGGATTACCTGGGTCAGTACCTTCTATACGGATGGTTTCGTATACCGATAGTGGAATAACGTTTACAATACCGTACTTTTCATCAATATCAAGGAAAAGGAAGAAATCTCCGTACTTGGCCATATTACGGACCCAAGGCCAGAGATTGAATTCAACATTTAATACATCATAAAATAAATTATGAAGAATATCTTGGATTTGTTGATTCTTTGAGCGGATACTAAGAATTTGACCAAATTCATCTTTAACGGTTGATTCATCGGCATAAATGTCCATCACCGATGATATGATGGGGTCATTATCCATCATATCATAATCACGGAACAATTGAAGTCGTGAACCTTGAAATGCTGCTGCGGATTCATAACGTCCTTGGTGTGACCCATATCCGCCTGTTGCAGACGAATATACACGATGATATCGGTCAATACCTCGTCTGTTAACAAACGATTGAATATTGTCGGTATCAGCGACTTTAAGACGTTTTCCACCTACATTTCGGACAACTGTATTTGTAGAAAACAGTTTCCGTAGGCGACCGTAAATACTAGTATCTGCCATAACCCCTCACTTAGTAAGTAAGAATGGAGTCGATAATCTTCATTAATGGGAAGAAATCGACATCCTTATTATCTTCTGCAATATCTTCTGCGACTAAACGTAATTCTGCGACTTTACCTGCCAATACCATCTTTAATAACTTCCAGTGGTCGTGATTGAAGATAGTATATGGAGTTTCATTTAATGAGGTCGCTAACATTTGTAATTCAACTAATGCACCGGCCAATTTCTTTTGGTCTGCTTCACTTAATTTGGTAGATAATTCTAACAAATGTGATTCAAGTGCAACAAGAGAAACGCGACGTTCGGTTTCTTCTAATAATAAATCTCTTAATCTTGTGCTCATTTTATTTCTCCACATACTTCTTAAGTAATGTATAATATTTGGGGTTTTCTGTCAAGTGGGCGGCGGCGATTTTTGCCGTTTTTACCACATTCCCATTTGTCACATCTTTGTGTTCCATTTCTACATTCATTCCCATATGAAACTCTTCGGGACTGAATTTATATCCCATTTTTTTCATAATAGCGT
>Ga0315901_10008803_pt1 | contig 11690 bp, 9 predicted proteins | sample LakEriMetagenome_10_FD_203761 | JGI IMG/M metagenome (GOLD analysis project Ga0315901, IMG submission 203761) | Freshwater fungal communities from buoy surface, Lake Erie, Ohio, United States - Buoy 2 MA116 | ecosystem: Environmental > Aquatic > Freshwater > Lake | place: USA: Lake Erie, Ohio...
CTCGAACTGGTGTACCTCCCCAGCCTTGTACGGGTGCTGGTTGAACCGACCCCAGAGTTCCTCGACAAAGTGCGCGAATTGATTGAACTCGCCCGGTGGGAGCCAACACCAGACGATCGAACGCGCGGGCCCCGCAAGCGGACTTCCGGGTAGACCAATGCGGGCCGTGACTCGACCGCAGGTCACTCCGTCTGCGGGCCAACCTGGCCCCCGGCAAATCTGGCTATTGCACGACCGCATCTCAGTCGGATCGCCGATTCAAGCGTGGCCGCGTCCTGGGGGGGTCAACTCGGGAATCGGGCGGCCTTCCGGCAAAATGGGAATTGGCCGACCCGAGTGGTTCTGGAAAGAGATCCGCCCCGCGTCGATCCCCAAGTGACGGTACACCGTCGCCAAGAAGTCGTGGACTCCCACCCGGCGCTCGATCACCTGTTCCCCCCGGCTGTCGGTGGCCCCAATCACCTGCCCGGGGGGAATGCCACCGCCGCAGAACATCAGCGACGTGGCGCTGGGCCAATGATCGCGCCCGGGTTGCATCGTTCCGGCGGAGGCACTGCCGCGTCCTTCCCCGGTGCTTGCGGCATACGAGATCTTCGGGGTCCGACCGAATTCTCCCGTCACTATCAACAGCACCCGGCGATCGAGCCCCCGCGAGAACAGATCTTCAACCAGAGCCGCGACCGCCTGGTCGAACAGCGGAGCCCGCAGCTTCATGATCTCGAAGACATTGTGGTTGACGGCATGATCGTCCCAGTTCTGCACGCGACCGCACAGGGGCCCATTCAAGGTGGTGGTCACCAGTTCCACACCCGCCTCCACCAGCCGACGGGCCAGCAGGCACTGTTGCCCCCACTGGTTACGTCCGTAGCGGTCGCGAGTGAGGTCATCCTCGTCCGACAGGTCAAACGCCTGCTTGGTCTGCTGGCTGGTCAACACGTTCCAGGCCTGGGCCTCGTAGGCGTCGAGCGCGTCCATCGTACCGGCCCGGTCACGGATTCGTCGCAGGCGGTCGAAATCTCGCCGCAGGTCAATCCGTCCCTCCAGGCGACGCACCATCTCGGGATCCCGCAAGGCGAGGTTGGGAACCTCGAATTTGGGATCATTCGGATCGCCTGTCACCGAGAATGGTTCCCAGGCCGGGCCGAGGTAGGCGGAACCGATATACGGCACAGGATTCACCCCCACATAATTTGGCAGGGACCGCGACGGATCGGACCTCAGCAGGTGGGCGATGGAGAACAGATCGGGGTCGTCCGGCTTGTTCCGCAGTTCGCGTACCGGGTGCCCGGTCAGCAGTTGCTGGGCTCCCTGCTGGTGACAGAATCCGGTGTGCACCAACGACCGCAAGATCGAAAAGCGGTCGGCCAATGCCGCCTGCCGTGGCAGCAACTCACTGAAATGCACGCCAGGCAATCGAGTGGCGATAGGATCGTACGGCCCCCGGTACTCCGACCCGGAAGAGGGCTTGGGATCCCACGTTTCCAAGTGGCTCACACCGCCAATCAGCCAAACCAGGATGACGGCGGTGGGTTCCGTCTGTGGGGCCGGCTCGGTGGCCGCCACCGAGCGCAGCCGGTACAGCGCGGGTAACGACAGTCCCGCGAGACCACGCAGCCCCAGCGACAGGAATTCCCGGCGTCGCAGGGGAAATGGGAGACCAGGGCAGGGAAGCGGCGGTGGCATGGCGAGGATGCGGCAGCAGGGCAACGGACCAGCGCGACGGGCGGATCATGAGTCTAACAACCCAGTGCGGGGTTCCGTAGCCGCAATTAACGCCGGACACCGGCCGACTCACGGCTCGCTGGCCGATGGGAGTTGGCTGCGGGAGAGGACTGCGCCTGGCTTGTTGAGGCCTTTCAATGATGATTTCCAGCGACGGGGGGTTGTTTGCGGAGCGCGGCGATCTGCTCCTGCAACGCCGTGCCATTCACCTCGAGCAGCCGGGCCAGGCCCAGGTTCGCCACTTCACGCCCGGTGAAAAACCGCCCCGGTCGGCTCCAGCCTCGCACTTCTTCGTAAGTGCGGCCAAAGAACTTCGCCAGCAGCTGATCCATCTCTTCTTCAATAATCGCAAAGTGCCGGGCCCACTCAGCCGCCTCTTCCAGCTGGACATCCTCTTCGCTGGAAGACCGCACGGGGTGAAAGAACAGGGTGCTGAAGGGAAGCACGTACCGTTCCGGGCAGGCGGCGAAGGGAAGAATTGCCGCCGAGGAACACTCTCCCAGGACTACGGCGGTCGCCCTGAGCCGTCGCAGGCGGATCAGGCTCGCCAGCGAAATCCCGGCATAGACGTTTCCGCCGGGAGAATCGAAATAGAGAGTTCCCCAACTCCCGGGCTCGAGCTTGAGCAGTTCTTCGACCAGGTCCGACTGCTTCTCGGAGAGGTCCCCCGAGACGGCCACTTCCCAGCCTTGGCGGCGGTGAATTGGCTTGGCGTCATGTTGAAAGACGGGTCGATGCGGGTCGGGATGTGGTTTCACGTGTGATGAATTGGAGGCCCCAGAGGGGCACGCAGTGGAAGACTGTCCGACAGTGGAGTTCGTCAGACCAAACCGAGCGACTCCAGCAGTCTGACCACCGATCCCGAGGGGTGCAACTGACCAGCGATCCCTCGAATCCCCGGGGGACTCGGCGTGGGGAAGGTTGCCAGTCTGACGGCTGACTGCCAGCCAAACCGCTGATGCATCCAAAAATGAGAGTGGTCTCGGTTTCGCGGCGAGCTCGGGTACCTCAGGTTTGCTCTCCGCAGCATCAGAAATCTGGGCGAACGTCCCCCATGTCCGGAGGGATACTGGCGAGAGAACCCCGCACCGGCCGCCGCAGTCTTGTCCAGGCTGTCCCGATCTCTGATCGGCTGCATCGGAAATCAGCACAGATCTCCGCAGAGATAAGAGACCTGCTCGCGGTACTATTCCAGCGCATTTGCTCGACGCCGCGCAAACGAAAACAGGCAGCCGGTTTGCAGAGAAACTGGCTGCCTGTTGCGATTTATCAACTGGTGAGAGAGGCCCAAGGCGTGGGAGTTTGTTCCTGCCGGCCCCACGTTTCCCCACCAACTTCGGCCACACCCCAGTGGGTCCACGGCGTGGCCTGAGTTTGACAGAGAGTCGGGCTCCGTTGGCGACCAAAGGGGCGTTGCGAACAGGACACCCGCGGCAGATTCTGCCGGCAGAAATGCCAGCTGCCCCTCCGCGTGGCGAGACCAACTCGCACCTCAAGCACCTCGACGCATGTTCCAATAGGTCGACAATACGTCGTACAAGTCGGCCGAGATCTGCACTTCATCACCGCGGAAATCCCGCAGCCAAGCCCGACGGCTTTGGGTCGCGTCGGTCAGAATCGAGCACAACTCCGCGAGGGTGATACTGACCTTGTTTTCCGAGGTCTGAACGTCGCGAGTCTCGTCACCGGTGTACAGCTTCAGGCGGGAATGCATGGAGTTCGACTTCCGTGTCGGAATCTCATCCAAAAATGAACTCTTGTTCATTTCTCGAATGAGACGAGTGGGTTGTTGTGAAATGGTGCTCGATTGGGGTCGGCCATCCTTGGCGACTCCACGGCGTCACTGACCTTAGAAATCGACACCTCCCCCGGAGCAACTTCAACGATCCTGTCGATTTCGCGGATTTTCTGAAAAATAACACCTGCGGCAACTCACCGGATTCTCCAGACCCCCAAGAATCCCGGGTTGATTCCCAAAAAATCGACTGATAATCTTGCCTGATCCACCGACGGAGGAACCTCAATCCGTTGGCCCTGGCTTTGACAGGAGTTTTCGGTCCATGCAGCGCCTCTCCCCTGCCACATCCCACCTCCCGGGATTTCGCTCTGACCAGTTCTCCCGGCCGGGTTTGCCCCTCTGGCGGCGCTGCGGCTTCACCCTCATCGAATTGCTGGTGGTGATGGCCATCATTGGGATCCTCGCCGCACTGCTCTTGCCGGCCGTGCAACAGGCCCGCGAAGCAGCCCGCCGCAAGGAATGCCTGAACAACATCCGTCAGATCAACCTCGCGGCCCACAACTATCTCGATTCGCACCGCACCTTTCCGTCGGGTTGGGTCTGCAACCCCAACCTCACCACCTGCGACATCGGTCTCCCCCGGCCCATGTTCACTGTGGATGTGATGGATCAGCTGAAATTCAAGCAGCCCGACAACAGCATGGTGGAGATCAATCCACCGCTGACCTGGGTCATCTCCGATCTCTGGGGTTGGCAGGCCTTCATGCTGCCGCAGATGGATCAAAGCACGGTCGGCATCGACTACCGGCTTCCCAAGAACAACGCCTCGAACTGGTCGGGGATCCAACTGCGGATCAAGTCTTATGAATGCCCCAGTGCCTCGCTTTCGACGAACCGGCCAGGCGGACTGGGTTACAGCACGTATCGCGGCTCGACCGGGACCACCGCCACCAACGGCACGATCTTCTGCAACAGCAAGATCAGCGATAAAGACATTCGTGATGGGATGGGAAACACCATCTTGTTCGGTGAATCCCAGTTCGGATTCTGGGGAGATGCCCTGGGCTGCTGCGCCCGGACCCCAGTACCCGCCGACAATCGCTCGGTGTTCGACTGGGTCAGTGACGAGCGGAAGGCCAGTGGCGGCACCTACCTGCTGTTCGGATTCGGCAGCTGGCACAACGAAGTGGTGCATTTCGCGTTTGCCGACGGCTCGTGCCGCCCCATCGCGAAGAATGTCGACGCCGCCCTGATGATGGCTTTCTCGACCCGCAATGGAAACGAACGCATCAGCCAAGAGGACTGAGTCGGTGTGTGCGCTGGGTCGCGGTTCCAACATCGCGCGCCACAGCTCTTCGCCTGGGGATCCTTTCACACCCCCCGTGCCTTGTGGCCTGAAAGGCCTTACCGGAGTCGAAGCATGCTGCGAATCTTGGGGAACGAGAAGAGCAACTGCCTCGGCTGGAATCGACGCGAGCTGTTGTTGGCTGGGCTCCTGGGATCGGGATTGACCTCCCGCCCGACTCCGGCCCTGGCCGAGATCGCCCCGCGCGCCAAATCGGTGATCTGCCTGTTTCTCTTCGGGGGCTGGAGTCAATTCGAGACGTTCGATCCCAAACCCGAGGCTCCCGTCGAGATCCGTGGCCCATACCAGGCCATTCCCTCCACGTTGCCGGGAGTACCGGTCTGCGAACACCTCCCCCGGCTGGCCCGGCAGATGCATCGGCTGGCTCTGATCCGCAGCGTCACCAGTGACGACGCCAACCACAACACCAGTCTGATTCTCACGGGACGCCAGGCGGTCAACGGCGGCACCGCAACCAAGGGGTTCAATAGCGGCATTCCGTTTGACTGGCCGTTCTTCATGTCGGCCCTGCAGTCCTGCAAGGCTCCGCGGCCCGTCGAGCCGACCTCCGGCCTTCCCAACAACCTCTGTCTGCCCAACCGCCTGGGTCGTCTGGAAGGCTACTGGCGGACCGGACCGTATGGCGGGTTCCTTGGTTCGCGGTTCGATCCGCTCTGTACGCAGTTCGGGCAGAACGGGCAGAAGCTGTTTCAGCCCCGGGGGGTTGATGCCGAAACCCTGTCGTTCTCCCCGGCGGGAGCCGCGCTGGGACCCCAGATGACCCTCGATACCCTGGTCCAGCGCAGCAGTCTGCTGGCTCAGCTCGATGCAGCCCGCGGAGACATTTTGCGTTCGAAGCAGACCGACTCGTGGAACGCGTCGCAGCGGCAGTCGTTCGATCTGCTGACCTCCACCCGCTTCCGTAACGCCCTCGATCTCTCCCGGGAAACTCCCGCCACCCGCGACCGTTATGGGTGGAACCTGTTCGGCCAAAGCGTGCTCTCGGCCCGTCGGCTGGTCGAAGCGGGTGTCCCCCTCGTCACTGCCATATGGGACTGCACCCTCGAGGGACCCGACATCGCCGGGCTGAGTTGGGACACCCACTGGGACCATTTCCAGGCCTGCCAGGGATGGCTGCTGCCGGGCTTCGATCTGGCTCTCTCGGCCCTGCTCGACGATCTGGTCGACCGGGGTCTTCTCGAAGAAACACTGGTGGTGGTGCTGAGCGAGATGGGGCGGACCCCCAAGATCAACAGCCGCGCCGGACGAGATCACTGGGTGGGAACCTACCCGGCCCTCTTCGCCGGTGGCGGGACCATTCCAGGGGCAGTGCACGGGCGGTCTGACCCAACCGGGGCTTATGTAGCGGAAAACCCGGTCAAGCCCACCGACCTGCTGGCAACCGCCTACACCCTGTGCGGAGTGGGTCCCGAGGCGCACATCACCGATCACCTCGGGCGTCCCTTGAGCCTGTTTGGCGATGGGGCGGCGATCCGCGAGATTCTCGCGTAGCCCCGCCGCGCGTCGCAGTCTGTGCCGCACTCGGCTGGCTGCTCCCCACAGGCGCAGCCCCGATCTGTCCCGCCCGGTGAAGTTTCTCGTCCGATTCGCATGGCTTGCTCCGCCTCCCCCAGTCGTTGCCGCACACGGTTCGCCCCCAGCCCGACGGGCGAGCTGCACCTGGGGCACGTGGCGGCGATGATCCACGTCTGGGGGTGGGCCGACCGATGGGGCAGCGCGGTCGATCTGCGCATCGAGGATCACGACCGGCAGCGATGCCGTCCCGAATTCACGGCCCAGTTGCTGGCTGATCTCGACTGGCTGGGTTTCCGTCCAGTGCGCGGGGGCGTACGGCGAATCCAATCCGAGCAGGTGGAACGATACACCTGTGCTCTCGATCACTTGCGCCGCGCGGGGCTGGTCTATGTCTGCCGATGCAGCCGCAAGACCCTGCCTCCCGCCACTCCCGGAGTCGAATCGTGCTATCCGGGCACCTGCCGCCACCGGGGTTGGCCCGAGGGACCCGACACCTCCCTCCGTGCCTGCCTGCCAGCCGACCCCGTCGCCTTCCATGACGATCTCCGGGGACCGCAGGAACAGACCCCCGCGCGACAGTGTGGCGACCTGGTGCTGCGCGACCGTCTGGGACAGTTCACGTACCAGTTCGCCGTGGTGGTTGATGACTTGACCGATGGAATCGACTGGGTCATCCGGGGGGAGGACCTGTTGGACTCGACCGGGCGGCAGATCGCGTTGGCCCGGCTGCTGGGGGGGAACCCACCCCGGCATTGGCTGCATCATCGGCTGATCGTGGACGCGGACGGACGCAAACTGTCGAAGAGCGAGGGGGCCCCGCCCCTCGCGGAACTGCGCGCCAAGGGACTCTCGGCAGCCAAAGTGATCGGCCTGGCCGCCTTTCGGGTGGGGCTGCAGACCGAGCCCCGCCCCTGTCCCGCTGCGGAGGTTGCCCAGCTTCTCGCCTGCGTCACGACGCGATGACCAACGGCTACCGCCGCCGACCGACCCCGCCCATCGCAGAGGGACGTCTTGCCAACAGCGGGCTGGCGATCCGCTGGATCCGGTCTGCGCCATGGGAGGTCCGTCCGGGGAGGAAAATCACAGCAACTCGGCGATGGGGGTTCCTGAGCCCAACACGGGAACCGGCCGACCCGCGAAATCGGGGAATGTGTGCTGTCGATCGATTCCCAGGTGACGGTAGAGGGTCGCCAGGATGTCTTGCGGGGTCAGCGGGCGTTCGGTCGGGTACTCGGCCTTCGAGTTGGTGGCCCCGATGACTTGCCCGGTCTTCAGCCCGCCCCCGGCCAGCAACACCGATTGTGCGTCGGGCCAATGGTCGCGGCCTGTGCCGTTGGCATTCTGACTGAGCCGGGGAGTCCGCCCGAATTCCCCGAAGACCGCCACCAGGATCCGCCGGTCGACTCCCCGCGAATGAATGTCTTCGATCAGCGTCGCCAGCGCCTGGTCGAGATAAGGGAGCCGGTTTTTCATATAGAAAGCGAAGTGCCCGGGACGGCCGGCGTTCATGATGTGATCGTCCCAGTTGGTGAAGTCGGGGCCCGATTTGGCGGCGTCGATGTAGACGGTTACCACACTGACCCCCGCCTCGCACAACCGCCGGGCCAGCAGGCAGGACTGCCCCCAATGGGTCCGTCCATAGCGATCACGCAGTTCGTCCGGCTCACGAGAGAGATCGAAAGCGGCGGCCACCTGGGGCCCGGTCAGCATCGAGAGCGCCAGATCGCGGAACGCATCGGTCCCTTCGAAGCTTCCCCGTTGGTCGAGGCTCCCCTTGAGCCGGTCGAATTGGCGAATCAACCCGGCCCGATCCATCAGGTTCCGGCCCTCAATGCCGCCGGCGATCTGCAACACGGGGGGTTTGAAGTCGGCGGCGGCGGGATCACCGACCGCCAGAGGCCCGTGGTGCAATCCCAGGTAGGCGGGGCGAACCATATACAGTTGCTGGGGAATCGCCACGTAGCGGGGCAAGGCGGCGGGGTGGGGTCCCAACAGGCGACTGGCCACCGCCCCCAGGCAGGGATGTTCGCTTTTCGACTGCGAGGCGGGATCGGGCCGAATCGGCGTCTTCCCCGTCAAGACCTCAATCCCCCCGTCGCTGTGGCTGCTCATGGTGTGGTGCACCGACCGCACCAGGGCCAGCTTGTCAGCCAACTCAGCCTGCCGGGGAAACAGTTCGCAAAGCTGCATTCCGGGAACACGCGTGTCGATCGGCGCGAAGACGCTGCGGTACTCGAGAGGGGCCTGCGGCTTGAGGTCGTAGGTCTCCAGTTGCGAGGGACCACCATGCAGGTAGAGAACGATGACCGAGGTGTCGCCCGACGCTTCGCCCGCTGTCGCACGCGCCCGCAAGATGTCGGCCTGAGACAACCCCGACATCGCCAACAATCCCGCCTGCAGCAGTTCCCGCCGGCGGAGTGGCCCCAAACAACCGGTCGCGACAAGAGACTGAGCCATGCCAGGGCACCTCAACCAAAGCCTGAACCAAAGCCTGCGATTGGGTGGTGCCTAACAAAACCCACCCAGAAACCACACTCTATACAATAGAATACCATGCCAAAACGACCAGAGGAAGTCGAAAACCGCGTGAACGAACAAAAAATCACAGCCCGGGAATTGCTGGGAATTCCCGGGCTGGTCCGGAGGGAGTGGGGCGGGGCGAAGTGAGGCAGGTGCCCGCTGGGCTCAGCCGAAGAGTTCGCGGCTGGCGGCCAGACCGTGCAGGTGCTGCAGCCCCCGTTTCTTGCGCACCTTGTCGAGCGACTCTTCGGTTCCCGCAGCCCGATGGAACAGCTCGCGGAATTCACGAATCAGCACCAGCCAGGCAGCGGGGCGTATCCGCAACTTCTGGAAGATGGCGACCAACTCATCGGACAAGGCAGTTCCGTTGAGCCGCTTGTTCTGCCGAGACGACCAATCGAGCACCTTGTGCAGTTCGGCCTCCGTGACCGCCAGCAGGTTCGGCAGGTCTTTTTCTTTCGATCCAGCGGCGGTGGCGGGGGCCAGGAACCCCTTCCCCTGCGAATTGCGCCAGCGCGCCGAGCTGAATTTGCAGCTGGCGAGACTGGTCGCCTCACTGGCGAAGATCGGTTCGAGATCGACATGCCCGATCGCAGCGGCGGTGGCCGGGTTGTCGAGCAGGGGGAGACACTGGTAGCGGCCTTCCCAGAAGCGCCCCCGGGTGTTGTCTTCCCGATTGCAATTGCGGGCGGTCGCCTCGGAAAGTTGCCCCACGAACCAGGTCAGATTCGAGAGCCGGCTGCGACCGCGCCGCAATTCGACGCGGCTTTGCAGCATCTGTTCGATCTCTTCGGCGGGGGGGGCCAGCCGCTTCTCACCAAAGCGGACCTTGGCATGCAGCGCGGTCAGGTAACGCCGGGCCACTTCGTTATCCGACCAGTTCTTCACCAGATCGGGTCGGGTCCGCAGCAACAGGGAGATCGACTTCGGCCGCACGGAGAACGCCAGCACTTCGACGGCCATTTGGGCCACCTGGATCTCCAGTTGCTCCACGATCCACTTGCGGCGATGCTCTAACGAAACTCCCAGCTTGTCGGAACCCCCCAACCTTTTGCCCTGCCCCGGCAACGTGTGCATCGAACAGAGATACACCCCGGGTTGCGTCTCGGAAACCAGATCCTCGCGCGGAATGCGAGCCATCTTTATCTGCTCCTCTTACTGCTCTGAAATGACCCCTCAAGTCCAATTGGACTCCATTTGTCGAGAGTTCCGGACTTGCCCCCCGGGTGAAAAGAGCACGCCAAAAACGCACCACAACTTTATCCTAGAGGATTAAACTCTCAGAGGCAAAGCTGGATGCAATCTGGGCCAGGATTCCCTACACCCATTTCAAATTTTCTCACGATCATTCTGTTTTCGAAGAGTTTTTGTTCACCTATTGCAACGATTCGTGCAATTCGGTCACCCTTCAGTTATACCGATCTGGCAAAAATCATCCCTGGCCCGCAACGATCGGGCCAGGGATGATGCTGCAAACACGTTGGATTGGCCTGATGACGGCCGACTCCGAGCCGGGTCAGTTCCGGTCGTCGTTGCTCTCGACAAGGTCAATGGTCGCCACCGCCCGCCGGGAACCCCGGTCGGCTGGACCCCATTCCACCTCCAGTTCCGACATGTCGACCATCCGCCCCCGATTGCACGGGACATACAGCGGTTGTCCGGGCTGAACCACCGCGTCCACGTTCAGTTCGCGGATCACGGCGGCATCCGCCACGCCAAACGACCGCTCATGGCTCTGGAACCGCACCAGCTTCACCCGGATCGGCGCGCTGAACGCCCGGATCTCGAGATACCGTCCCTGACCCCGTCCCTGACCTTCATAAGGCTGATACACCGGCGTCCGGACCACGTCGATCGCATCCCCCGGAGCCCCGGCCGTTCCGCTGGCCGGAACCACGCGGTTCGCCTGGCCAGGCACGCCGTACCGCTGGTAGACCACCTCTTCTTCGAAGATCGGATCGGTCGCGGCAATGCAGTCGCGCAGTGTCGGCAGCACTTCCTGCCGCCATTCAATCGCCACCTGGGGATCGCAGAAGCTCAGCTGGTGTTCGGCCAGAATCGCCGTGCTGCGCACCCGCTGCAGCAGCGTGCGCACCGTTTCACGCGCCGCCTGGTACCGCTCAAAAGCCGCCAGGGCATTGCGGTCGGTCAGCCGGCTGCGATCGCGATAGACGCCCCGGTCGAGGTAATTCTGGTAGTCGTCCCAAACCTTCTCCAGTGACCACCCCGCCACCTCCAGGGCCCCGGTGTAGAGCCGAAGCGAGCGCAAATCGGCATACGCCAGCAGTTCGTTGGGCGAACTTTGATCGTTCCCGGGTTCGATCGACTTGTACAGATTGCGGACCGCCGACTCGAGCAACGCGGTCGATTCGCTCAGGCTGGGAGGTTCGGGACGCCGCGTCTCACGCGGTGCATAACCCCCTTGGGCCAACACCACCGCGGGCAGTGCGAACAGAAACAACGCCGCGGCCAGCCAGGACCGACCGTTGGTCGAACAGACACGATTCAGGGTCATGCGGGGACCTTCCATGGTTGAAGTTGGCAATCCGTCTTCCCCACAGGCCAGGGCGGTGCGCGATGCCCGGCCAGCCTCGGGGCTTGTGCAAGTGCCGGTTTCTCGCAAATTCCCCGAAACGCCACAAGATCGATCGGATCGCATTCTTCCCACCTCAATCCCCCAGCTCTGCCAGTTTGCCAGCTCTGCCCGAACAACCTCCTGCCGCAGTTGCTACAGGCCGGGAGGAGGACGTTTTCCCAAGGGGTCGATCAGCCACAACCAGTCGTCAAACAGAAACTCCAGCCGCGACGCCAACAGGGCGATCCGCCCCA
>Ga0315901_10008807_pt1 | contig 11687 bp, 12 predicted proteins | sample LakEriMetagenome_10_FD_203761 | JGI IMG/M metagenome (GOLD analysis project Ga0315901, IMG submission 203761) | Freshwater fungal communities from buoy surface, Lake Erie, Ohio, United States - Buoy 2 MA116 | ecosystem: Environmental > Aquatic > Freshwater > Lake | place: USA: Lake Erie, Ohio...
TTTCTTCTACGGCAACATACGCTGCATTATTGTTTGTACAAAAAGAGCGAAGTGAAACGCCTTTATCTTCAAATTTTCTATAAAGTTTGAAATCATATGATATATCGATTAGTTTTTGGAAATGGTGTTGTGGTGCTTCAAATCGAACTCCAATTTGTACTGATTTAGGTTCATCTGGAAGTTTATAGTCTTGGGCTAATTGTTGAGCAAAGTCTATACCACTCTTTCCTACTGCAAATATAAGTTCATCTCCTGTAGTCATATAGTGAGTTTTTTCTCCACCTCCTTCGGATGTAAACCCTTCAAGCAAAATATAACCATGAGGATTATCAAAATCAATAGTAGTTACTTTAGTTTCCCATTTAAAATATACACCTTTAGATACTAGATAATCGTACCAATTTTTAGCAATTTCAGATAAATAATCTGTACCTATATGCCATACAGGAAACAAACGTAAACCAAAATAGGGCTTAATAAAATCGGGTTCTTCAACAGGATTTGAACATTGTACTTCTTCGGGTTTGGGATGAAAACGTTTAAAATTGGTAATGACTTGATCCATTAATTCCATTGCTTTTTCTTCACCGCAATATTTTGATAATTGGCCTCCAATTGCTGTGTGGTATGTAAGTTTACCATCGCTCCAACCCCCTGCACCTAGCATACCTTCCATTACCTCTTCAGCTTTGCGATTGTATGGATCTTTCCCCATATCAATAATTGTAATCAATTCTCCGGGGTATCCATTGTCTACTAATTTGGTAGCAGCGTTAATACCTGCTACACCTGCTCCTACAATTACTATTTTTTTCATATTTCAAATTGTTAACTATTAAATATACATAAAAAAAGTGGCGTCTCCAAGTTTGGATGACGCCACAGCTGTCAATTTTTTTGTTAAGCGACCGGCTATGAATCGGTCTGTATTATTTTAAAGACCAGGTGGTCCTGCATATGGATTTGCAGAGGGCCAATTGTAATTTACAGGCCAATCGTACTCATCAGCACCTGGATGGTTGGCAGGTTTAGTTCTAAAAGATACTACACCCCCCATAGGATATTGACCATTTGCGTCAGTAGCACTATTTGGATCTTGTAATTGAAACTGCAAACTATTTGGATCATTAGCTCCACCACCAGCAGTTGCAGCAGCATTATTAGCTCTTACTACTATCATTCCTCCTCCTTTACTAAAAGCAGCAGAACCAGTTGGACCAGTTTGGGTACTTTTTAGTTTTAATGATGTTAATGATCCTCCTAATAATTCTGCTGTTATACCTACATAAGCTGCCATTCTTTCAGAACCATTACTAGATGCTGTCCACGGTGTGCCTGCTGTTACATATCCACTACCTCCTAAAGAAGCCGCCCAAGTAGGATTAGTACTAGCAGAAATCCATTCAGCTTGAGTACAGAATGGTAAGCCATCAATTCCTTGTACTTGCCATGCATTTCTCCATAAATCTAAAGCAGATTTAAAATAATAAACTCGATGTGTAAAATTCATTACGGCAAAAGAAGAAGCATCAGTAGGTATTTGCCAGCTAGCAGGGGCATTAGGAACAAGTATATTGTCAGAACCACTTAAATATGGAGTAATTACATAGTAAGCTCCTGTATTATTAGTTTGTGGATAGTCACTTGTTCCGGGATTAAAAGCACTACCGTCGGATGATGAATTCCAATATATATGATGGTAATGTTGTCTTCCGGGGCCGAATGGTTGTTCTATTGTGGTTGTTATTTGGGAGCATGATATTGCAAGTGGGGGCCCGGTTGATGTATTTTGTAATTCAAAAATTATTCCTTGTCTATATGCTGATTGCCATGTTGAAAGATTTACTTGGGAATCTAAGGATCCACTTCTCGGGGTTATACTTGCTGATATAATTACTGTACCTGGGGCGCCAGAATCAGGAACACTTCCAAAAGATGATGTTAAAAGAGTAGGGGCAGCTCCTTCCTCAGTTTTATAGATATTTAACTGAAGATGAGTATTTGGGCCTGGGTTTCCTGATGATCTACAGCTAGTAAAAGACATTGTTATAAAAACGGGCATTTCTCCACAAATATAATTTGCTATAGGGAAAACAGGGCCTCTAAAGAAGTTATATGAACCTGTACCCGCAGTTCCTCTAGTAGTTTGAAAATAACTAGAAGTAAGAGGATTAAATTGTCCAGCGTATTGTCCGTTTGGAGTGTTACCAAAAATACTTGTGGAATCTAATCTTAAAGTATCTAGAGTCGGAGTGTTAAATCTTAAAGTTTGTTTTGTATTACCACCTGCTAATCTAAAAAAGCCATCAGTTATCAAACTAGAAGCCAATTGGGCTGAGGCTGAATATTCATATCCTCCATTTATAACAGGAATAAGTCTAGATCCTGTATATCTTGGGACTGTACTTCCGTCTGCTTGGTTTACTAAAAATGGGCCTAAAAAAGTTCCATCAGGTGCTGTTCGACCAGTAAAAATATTATATGCTAAATTTTTAGATCCGGATAAGAAATTTTTAGCATTTGTAGACCAAGTAACAGGATCATTACCTGTTGAACCACTACCATAATAAGCCCAAAATAATTGATTATGTCTAGATCCGGTTTGGTTTATTAATAATGTACCGGCAGGAACAGTAGGACCATATATAAATCCTGCTTTATAACCAGAAACAGTATAATCATATGGTGTAAAGTTAATATTGGCATTAGATTCAGAACCATATACAACTGTTCCAAATGCTATTGGCCTATTCCATCCGGTAAGTGAGGAACCTGCTACTCCTTCATTGCTTGAATTTAATTTACCTGAAGCACTTAAAGAAAAAAGGCCACCAGGGTTATTAAAAGTATATTCGGCGCGTGCCCCTCCTGCATATCCACTTGCACTATGAAAAACCTCGTTTAATTCATGGCGAGGTCCTATGATAATCATATTTGTTGTTGAAGTAAATGCCATATCTTATACTTTATATATTTTTAATTTAAGTGTTCCTGTTCCTTTTATAACACGATGATATTCGTGCCTGGGTATAAATATATGGGAGTTTAGGGAAGTCGGCAACTGATTATCAAGTTGTAGTTTCCAATCTGTTTTGCCTATGATTTCTACTATGCGGCTTTCATCGTCTCGATGCCATAGTAGTTCTATAGGGTCTATATTTTCGTCAAATTCACGAATAATATAGCTGTCTGTGATTTCTATATCTTTATACGGCTTTGTCATCTGTAATTGGACCTCCAACAACCCAAGCATCGCAAGTTCGAGCTGCTGCGCATTTGAATTTTAAAAATCTACAATATCCTAACTTACCCGCTTCAATTACATCGAACGGATCTTCTGTGCCTTCATCGTCGCCTATTCCTTTAGCAATACAATCTAATGTTTTAGTTGTAATATCGAATGCGGCACAATTGCCGCAACGAGAAGTTTTAGCTTCTTCTATAGAATCAAGCTTCCACATATCAACTTTAGCTTGCCAAAATTTTTCGTTGGGTTCATTTGGATTTAAAGGACCATACCCATATTCGTTTATGGCTTCTTGCCTATTTTGCAAGTTCAACTCTATGTTTTGGGTTGGGGCTGGGCATTGGTTTAGCTCAGCTTCGCTTAGTATGTTGATTAGTTTAATCATTTTAAATATATGTCTCCTTTTACTTTTATATTAGGGTATTTTGCTTTAAGTTGTTCTTCAGTAGTGTATTTTTTAGATAATGGTGTATTACTTAAATTTAAATTACCTCCAACTTTAAGATCATTTGGGAGTGATTGGATTGGTGTATTATGTAAAATTAAATGACGCCCAACTTTAAGATTATCAGGTAATGATTTAATTAGTGTATTAGGTAAAGATAAACTACCTCTAACTTTAAGATCATTTGGGAGTGATTTGATTGGTGTATCATCTAACCATAAACCATCTCCAACTTCAAGACCATTTGGAAGTGATTGGATTTGTAAATCACTTAAAAATAAATCACCTCTAACTTTAAGATTATCGGGAAGGGATTGGATTGGGGTATTATCTAAATGTAAATCACCTCTAACTATAAGACCATCGGGCAGTGATTGTATTTGTGAACTATTTAACCATAAATCACCTCCAACTATAAGACCATTTGGGAGGGATTGGATTTGGGTATCATCTAAATGTAAATCGCCTTTAATCTTAAGATTATCGGGTAGTGATTGGATTTGTGATTCATTTAAGTATAAATGACCCCCAACTACTTTAAGATTATCGGGTAGTGATTGGATTGGTGCACCCACTAAATCTAAATCACCTTGCGAGCCATTCTTAATATACTGTTGGATTTTCTTTTGGATAATTATTTGATAGTTCTTTTGACGTTCTTCGGGGGAGCGTCTTGGGACTAGGATTTGGGTTTCCTTGAGTATGTTGAGTAGTTTTATCATGATATTTCTATAATATTGGTGAAAGTATCAATATCTTTTTTAGATATTTGTTTGTCTAAACCATCGTACCCATCAATTTGTCCTCCTGGTAAAACCGCCAATGCAGTTACTATTAAACTTTTCCAGCGTTTAGGGAATGCTTTTTTTAATTTATTTATCATTTCCTCAGATTTTACTTTTATATAGTAAAATGTAACCCCACGACTATAGTAATAATCATTAAAATGGTCTGGGGCTTTATATGTTGAGCACCACGCTGAGTCTTTTTTTCCGTCACCACAGTCTCTAAATGCAAATTGGGATAAACCTAGTTTACGAGAAGCTTCGTGGGTGTGGGGGGTCATTATAAGTAAATCTGAATTGTCTATGATTGTTTCATAATCCGATTCTAGATCTTTAACAGATACAGCATCACCTGATTTGTTTATAGCATCAACTTCTTTTTTTAGGTCTTCAAAAGATTTGAATTGGTTGATATCTTTAGTTTTGGCTTTACCTTTAGTTAAGAATGTATTGTATTCTTCAATTGTGTTTCTTAAATCGTCAATGTCAGTGACTGTTTTAGCTGCCCATTGTTTTGCCATCCACCCTACATACTTGCGGGTTGGGGTGGGATCTATTTCTATAAGTTGCTTTAATTCATCTTCAGATAATTTCCCTTGCCCAACATAGGTTTTGGCTTGGCTTACATTTTCTACAATGTATTTCTTGTTTTCTGTAAGTAGTTTACTGTGGGTAAATTTCATTTTATTAATATTTTTAGTTATAAATATATGTCTCCTTTTACACCAGGCACCATTGCTTTAATTTCTTCTTCAGTATATTTTTTAGATAGTGGGGTATTTTTTAACCATAAATTACCCTCAACTTCAAGACCATTTGGGAGTGATTGGATTGGGGTATTATTTAAATCTAAACTACCTTTAACTTTAAGATCATTTGGAAGTTCTTTGATATTTGTTCCTCTTAAATCTAAATAATTTCCAACTTCAAGACCATCGGGAAGTGATTGAATTGGTGTGCTGGATAAAATTAAATTACCTCCAACTTCAAGACCATTTGGAAGTGATTGGATTTGTGAATTATATAAATGTAAATCACCTCTAACTATAAGACCATCGGGCAGTGATTGTATTTGTGAACTATTTAACCATAAATCACCTCCAACTTCAAGATCATTTGGAAGTGATTGGATTGGTGTATCGTCTAAATTTAAATCACCTTGTGAACCATCCTTAATATATTGTTGGATTTTTTTTTGAAGAGCTATTTGATAGTTCTTTTGGCGTTCTTCGGGGGAGCGCCTTGGGACTAGAATTTGGGTTTCCTTTAGTATGTTGAGTAGTTTGATCATTTTGTTTTACCCCATTTTTTACCTTTACCCGGATCTTTACATTTAGATGGTGTTGGGCGACATGAAGGATATTTTGAACGTATTTCGCCTTTTTGTCTCCCACATGGCTTGTATCCTGTTATTTTTCCGTCTTTGCGGATTGGTGAATTACAATCAACCCAACCTCCTGTTTTACCCGGTGCTCCTTTACGTTTGAACCAGGTGCGGAGTGTTTCTTTTTGTTTTTCGGTTAAAATTTCACTTGTTAAATCAACAATCCATATCAATGGATCAATTCCTTTATCTACTAATCCTGCTAGTCTAGTGTTACCAGCAACTAAATCATAATTGTTCTCATCAAATTTTACAGCAATTGGAAGTTCAATGGTGCCTGTTTCAAATGCTTGTTGGAAACGTTTTTTTTTGTTTGCCTCTAAAGTATTAAAATTTAAATCAACATTACCCAACATGTCTTCAATTTGTGAGTAATTTATAGTACGTCCCTTTTTAGCTAAGTCAATCCAACCTTCTTTGCCCATTTGTTTAAATTCTGGGTAGCGGATAGCTTCATTCCATTCGAATTCAAAATTGGGTTTTTTGTATTGTATTTTAGATTCTTCTTCTTTAATGCCTTTCCATATTTTACCCTTACGGCATCTAACTACAGCTCCTGATTTGTAAGCTGATGGCTTATCGAATTTGCGGTCTGCAATGCGTAAGCATCTGTCGCGTTTCGATTTTTCCTCTTGGAGGATTTGTTTGAGGATGGAGATGAGGTTCATATTACCAAAAACCACTAAAATTTGATTTTAAACCAAGTAATTTAGCATATCTTGGAAGTCTACATGACCAATATGAAGCTTTAGTTCTATCTTTTTTATTAGCACAATCGTGTCTTTTAGCAAATGCACGACGGGCTTCTGGATTATTGATTTTAGCTGATAGGCCTGTAGTGTCTCCAAAAGATACTTTTTTGATACCACCACCAGGTTTTCTTACATAAACATAAAATTTTTTAGATCCACCACGTTTTGGTTTTCCAATTGGAGGTGTTTTCTTTTTATCTTCTTCAATTGGTTTTTCATATCTAAGTTTATTATATAACTGATTTGATAAAATATAATTTGCAGCAAAATCTTTTAATTCTTTAAAACTTCCAAAATTACGTCCACCAGGATCTATGTCATAACCGTTCCAAGTTAGTTTATAATTTGCTATTATTTTTCCATCTGGATTAGTGCGCTCTTTTGTTTTAGTGTAAAGAATATTGTCATTACCTGTATAAGTGTCAGGTAATTCTTCCTCAATTTCTTCCATTATAAAATCTAATGGAACCTTTTTACCTTCATACATCCCAAATTCACCCAATTGGGTTTCAGTTAGTATTTCAAGATCGTCTTGGTTTTTGATATCTATAATACCGCGAGAATATAATGCTCTTGCCTCGGACCATAAATCAAAATAGTTTTGTGAACCAGCACGATACACATGTTCAGTAAGCGGTTTGTTATTGTCTATATGGTATTTAAGTCCCTCAGACAATATTTCGCGCGGTGCGATTGATTCGTTGAGTATAGGCGCTAATATACGTTTATCTTCACAAGTATTACAACCACAAGAACATGATTTTTTCTTTAAGTTGTATCCTTGGAGAGATTCTTTGATGAGGTTGCGGAGTGTATTCATAATTATAAATATTATTGGAGAGGTTGAATTTTCTGTACTTCTAAAGTGCCTTGAACATTTCCATTATTTCTAGCATTTATTGCAACTGAATATGGTTTTCCTCCTTTTTCGATTTTAAAATTAATTTTTAGTCCTCCAAAAGTAGAGCTATCTGATATTTCTATAGGGTCATAGTCCCCATCTACATTATAAAGTACAATGCTTTTTCCTCTTTCAAATTTATCTACATTTCCGGGTTCTCCTGTTTTTTGACCAGTTATTTTAAAAAATGTTGGATTAATACCAGTAAGAGATAGAGCAAATCCAGCTAATGCTACTATAGCATCATCTACTTCAGATGATGGAAATTGTCTAAATAAAAATTCTATAGATTTTAAGGCAGCATATTTTCCTCTTAAGAAGGATATATCATCTTTTAATTGGGTATTTTCTAAATTATATATAATATTAGGATTACTATTAACTAAAGATTTAATTTTTTTTCTTAAATTAGTAATACCTTTTTTATATTGGTCTGCTTGGAAATTAATTTCTTCGTCTGTTAAATTATAATCTTCTTTTACTTTTGTATATTTATTTAATAAGGCTTTAGCTTTACCCCCTTGAGCTTGTTCTTGTTTTAAAGAAATAGCAACCAAAGGTTTACTATCTTCTCCCCATCTATCATTAAAATAATCATTTAATATCTCAATATTATCCAAAGACTCAATCCCAGTTACTTCATCTAATTGAACATATACGTCCCCAGGACACCATTTATCCGCGGGCAGACCAGTTAATTGGGTTGCTTTATTTCTTATAGTATTAAATAGACCAGTACGAATTAATTTTTGACCAGGATATACTTCTTTAATCGCTAAAGCAGAGGATAAAGGTTGATTAATAAAATTAATATTAGCTGCATTATCTTTTCCTTTAATAGCAGTAAAAAAAGCAGCTACTTTTTGGGAAGCAGAAGACGATTCTCCAGGTATTCCTTTATTAGCTATTTTAATAAGTTTTTCTATTCTAGAATTAAAATTTTTCTTATCAAAAGGAGAATCTATATTAGAATAATAAAATAAAGATACTAATGCTTCTTTTACATCTGTATCTCCTGATGATTCTTTGGCTGTTCCTTTGATGATAATTTTTAGAGGTTTACCTTTAAAATCAATTTGGGCACTTCCGAGACTAGAACCAGTAGGTAATTTTTTAAAATTAGAGATATCTCCTTTTTTATTAGATAATTGTTGGATTAAATCATATATTTCTAATCGTTGTTGATTTGATTGAGCCCCTACATTAGGAACATTAGAAAAAGTTAATTCAATTGTACTTTTCCCTTCACTAGATATATCCCCGTATTCACTAAATTTTCCTGATTTGTTTAAAGTATTTATCAAATCTTGATTTTCTATAATTACACTTTCTTGGGTAATTTTGCTTATTAAATCCTCCAACAACAAAATATCCTGCTCATTATTCATGTCAGGATATCCTTTTGGAAATTTATAAGCAAATTTCTTAAAAAATATATCAAATGGATCCATTATGCTTCTTCTTCGGGTGGGGTTTTGGTAGCTGGTTCTTCAGCTGCTGGTGGTTCTTCTCCTGTTTCAGCGGCTGGGGTTGCTTCTTCGGTTGATTTAGCCGGCCCATAATATAACAATCTCGAAATTGCTTCTGCTGCTGATTCTTCTTCGTTTAAGTTTAGTAAATAATATTTTTTACCTTCCACTTGGGCTATCCAACTTCTTTCTGTAAAGATAAGATAAAATGTTTCATCATTTTGTAATATAATTCTGAAAGTTGTAGGGCGCGGAGCAACCCATTCAATGTCTGAAAGGAATATTTCGTATTGGGATGTAAGTAAATCTTTTATTACTTTTTGTAGATCGGGGAATTTTGCTAGAACAGGGAATTTAACAGGACCTAGAGAAATAGGAGATGGCGCGTCCAAATCTACCGGGGCAGATTTAGGCTTATATACTTGTTGTACAACAGCGCGAATTTTATCTCTTAGTTCTGCTTTGGTCATTTTTTATTCGATTAAATACTCTTTCTAGTAAAGTTTCTTCTAAACCTTGTTCACGACGAAATTGGTTTTCATCTTTTTCTATTTCATCTCTAGTTACTTTGTCCATAAATGCTTTTTGGAACTGAGGGAAGCTATCTGCAGGTTCTCCATATAATTCAATAGTTCCATCTTCTATATTAATGTAGATATCAGCGGTTTGGTAACCCATGTCTAATATTAATGTATCATAATTTTTACCAATAGCAGTTCCACCAGTAATTCTAGCACCTACTTTTTCAGCCCAACCAGCAACTTTATTAACTAAAGAAGATATACCTTTTCTTTCGGCAAATTCTTTAATGTTTGAAGGAACATATGCTTCTGATAATTCTGTTTCATCAATTTCTTCAGCAGCACCTACAATAGCGTCGTAATCGTCCATTGTTAATGTACCTCTTTCTTTACCTAAAGTATTTGCTTTTTCGGTAACGTCATGTAAATCCATGTCTTGAGAAGCATCTTCTCTTGAATATTCTAACATACGAAGGAATAAAGGAATATCCATTGTAATGGTATCAACGGCATCTTCTGATTTGGCTTCATTAACGGGACGTTCAAAATGAGCATTACTAAAGAAATCCCAAATCCATTCAGCCATTTCCATTGTAAATCTATCTTCACCAATCATATCAATTAATTGGTTAACTTTAGCTACAGCTTTAGGATAACGTTTTAACTTTATATTAATCATTTGTTTACCAGATGTAAAACCATTTGATTCATTCATTGATGTTTTTACAACACCTTTAAGATTAGCTAAATCAACAATATTATTAAATTTATCATAAAATTCATCTGATTTATTAACTGGTTTGTAAATTACTTTAAATGGTCTTACTTTGTCAGTTTTTGACATTTCGTATTTAACATCTAAAGCATCTAATTGCTTTTTGATATCATTTATTTTGGCTTTAGCTTCTTCTAAAGGTTTAGAAAAAAATTCTTTGATTTGTATTTTATATCCTTTAGGATCATCTTTTGTAAAAAAATATGTTACTTTCTTACCCGGATTTTCTTTTTTAATTCTTTTTAATTCAAATTCTAATTCAGCCATATCTACAGCTTCATTTATTGATTTGGAGAAAAATTCTTTAATTTTTTGTAGATCTTCCATTTTTATTTAGATAGTTTAGCTGCTATTGCCATTTGGCGTTTCTTTTCTTTAGATTTTCCTTTAAATTGAGGTGCTTTGCTTTTAGAAAAATCATCTATATATGTTTTCATAGAAGATTTAGCAGTAAGTTTTTCTAATACTTTGGCTTTGATTTCTTCTATATTTGAAATTTCATTATCAATTGCTCCTGTATTTTGAGCAACACCCACCATAGCATCAATTTCTGGTTCTTTAAGTTCAAATTCAAGATAATGTTTTGCGCTGCTGATCATAGAGGCAGCATTAGTGATTTTGGATTGCCACCAAGCCGGGAAATCAACTTCGCCTTGACCTTCAAATTGATCTACCATTTGATAAAGTTCCATAGCATATTTTCCAATTTTATATAAATCGGCTTTAAGCATGTGGGGTTCGTTATCTTCGTGGCCTAAGTCAAGATCTTCGTCTAACTCAACCCCTCTACCTTTTAAAATATCGGCTTGGGTTACTTTGCCATCTCCAGTTAGATCCGGGAATGATTTTTTCTTTTCGTTCATTAAGGCAGCCTTAACTGCTTCTTTAAGTTTGTCTGTATTTTCCATATCTTGTACTTTTTTAGCTTCTTTTCTAGCTTTGCCGTATATTATGGCATCTGGGTTTTTGTATTTTTTAATGAGTTTAGAGACATTCCCTAGCATACCTTGCTTAACTTTATCAAAAGTTTCTTGGTATCCTTCGTTGATCATTTTATTTGATTAAACCTGCTATTCTTTGTAAGCGGCGAAGTTCATAGTTTTCCATTAATGGCTCACTACCATCATCTAAAGTTGTAATTTTATCTACAATAAAGTTGTAAACATCATCTTCGTCAAATCCTTCGTCTCTAAGAGTTTTAATAATATTTCGAGTAGATGAAATAAGAGTTTTAACATCGTTGCGGTTAACTAAATTATCCATTTCTTCAGGGCCATAGGTGCTTATTTCTTTTTGAAGTCTCTTTTTTTCAACTTCTTCACCTTTCTTTACTCCTGCTCCGTAAATATTTTCTTCGCCTTTTTTACCTAAACGTTTAGCATCTTTAGCTCTAGCATAATCTGTATCA